>Ga0256834_1001306_pt1 | contig 17168 bp, 16 predicted proteins | sample 4281140metaG_FD_190536 | JGI IMG/M metagenome (GOLD analysis project Ga0256834, IMG submission 190536) | Hydrothermal vent microbial communities from East Pacific Rise, Pacific Ocean - 4281-140 | ecosystem: Environmental > Aquatic > Marine > Hydrothermal vents | place: Pacific Ocean: East...
TAGCTCTTTCTTATGCTTCTGCAATTGGTGGTGGTCGTACTGCTATAATTGAGACAACTTTCAAAGATGAGACTGAAACTGATCTTTTTGGTGAACAAGCAGTTCTTTGTGGTGGTGCTACTGCACTAGTTCAAGCTGGATTTGAGACTTTAACTGAAGCTGGTTATGCTCCTGAACTTGCATATTTTGAGTGTTTACATGAGCTTAAGTTAATTGTTGACCTAATGTTTGAGGGTGGAATCGCTGACATGAGGTACTCTATTTCTAACACTGCTGAGTATGGTGATTATGTTTCAGGTAAACGTGTTATCAACGCTGAGTCTAAACAAGCTATGCGTGATATATTAACTGAGATTCAAGATGGTAGATTTGCAAAGGATTTCATTCTTGAGGGTCAATCAGGTTATCCTCGTATGAACGCTGAGCGTGCAAATGATAAAGAAAAACTTATCACTAAAACTGGTAATCAACTTCGTGAAATGATGCCTTGGATTGGTTCAAATAAAATCGTTAACCAAGATACTAACTAATATAACAATACGCACTTAGTGCGTTGTTATATTACTGCATACACTCACAAAAAACTTCACCTGGTCTTTGGCCATCTTTATGTTCTTCATTTTCTTTTAGTACTTTATAAAATTCTACGCGAAAAATAACAGGACCTGTAATAACAACATGATGATATCTTTCAGATTCTATCACTATAGGATGATCTTTATCAGCAACCAGTACATTTTCTTTATCATCTTCCCATATATATTCTAAAGACCCCTCTTCAACTACAACTAGACCAATTTTACCCTTTGGTGCGAGATGATTTTTTAGTATTCCTTTTACAACAGTAGTCTCTGTCATATTTGGAGTTTCTCCAACTTTAACAGCATCTTTTGGAAGTTCTTCATTTTGATAATTCATAGTCTGTTTCCTACTTTATTTAATATTTATAGTATTATAACCACTTATAAATTATTTTTATTATTCTGTATCAATTGTTAATACCTACCTTTTAATGTGGATTGGTATAAGTAAGAGGGCATAAATTCTTAATCATTAACACTACTTAGATATTATTTCGTAATTCATACAAGGATATATCTATGCTACTAGAATCATTTCTATCTTTTGGTCTTTTCTTTTTAACTGCTATCGCAGTTGTTATTCTTTTTCTATTTCTTTATGCGATAGTTACACCATACGATGATTATAAATTAATATTTAAAGATAATAACACTTCAGCTGCTATAGGCTTTGGTGGTGCTATCCTTGGTCTTTGTATCCCTCTTTATAGCGCACTTATTAGCTCAGTTTCTTATTCTGACTTTTTGGTTTGGGCTGGTGTTGCAATGTTGATTCAGCTTATTTTTGCTTTTGTTATGACAAGAGCAAAAGGTAAATTTTCAGTTGAGAAGCTAATAGATAAAGATGTTGTTTCAGTTGGTGTTTTAATGGCGTTTATATCAATCTCTATAGGACTTCTTAATGCAGGTTCAATGAGTTATTAATCTTTTTTTTGAAGGATGATAATCCCATCTTAGATTGAAGTTCAGCCTTTTGGATGATACAGCAGATACCTGCTCATTTTTGAATTTTCTTTTAAATATTTATTATTTTTTACGAGCAATAAGTAAAGTAGAGATATCCATAGAAAAACTTTTTGTATATAACATCTCAAAACCAGCTGTTTCAAGTTCTTTTTGCATGTTTTCTACTGTTGAAAACTCTTCTATTGAGTTTGGTAAGTACTCATAAGCTTCTTGGTTTTTGGAGATAAATCCACCAACTTTTGGTAGTATTTTATTTGTATAAAAATTCATTACCTTTGAGGGTAGTGATGGGCTTTCATTTTTCATAAATTCTAAAATCACTACAAGCCCACCAGTTTTTAAAACACGATTAAACTCAACAAGTGCAGCTTCACGCTCCATTACATTACGAATTCCATAAGTTATACTAATGATATCTGCACATCCATCTTCAAGCGGAATCTCAGTTGCGGGAGCTATATGGTAATTAAATTTAGGATATTTTTCACGAGCTACATCTACCATTCCATTTGATGGATCAACACCAACAATTTCACCAACTGCAATACCGTTAACTTCTGAACGTTTTTTCCAAAAATCCATCATATCGCCAGTTCCACACGCAACATCTACAATCTTATCCAAAGTATCACTAGCATAAAACTCATAAGCCAAATCACAAGCTTTTCTTCTCCATGATTTATCAACACCCATACTCATCACTCTGTTTGCTGTGTCATAAGTTGGTGCTATATCATCAAACATTGAGACTATTTTAGTTTGTTTTTCTTGTCTTTTTTTACCTTGGCTACTCATAAACTTATATCCTTTTTGGCAGTTGTTTCATCCACGAAATTATATCTTCTTTTTTTGCGTTTATCACATCAAACTTATCAGCAAAATGGAGATAACATAAGTAAAAATTTGTAATCTCTTTAGTTAACTCCATCATTTTTTTACTGCCCTCTATCATAATATTTTTATATCCATCTATATGAGATAAGTTATCTGAAATTATCACTTTTCTACTTTTTACATTAAAAAGAGGTATAGTTTTATCAAACTCTTTTTGGCGAGAATATATTAAAATATCTGGGGCTTTTCCATCTACTAGTCTTGCATCTAGCGTTGGTCTATCAGCGCGAACTGTACCACCACCAATAACCAATAAATCACAAAGGTTACGCATAGCGTGTACATTTTTTCTTGATTTTATAGTGCTAACTACTCCATCAGTTGAGCCATCTAGTCTTTGTGCCCATTTAAAAAAAACAAATTTATCTTTTTGCCATAAGTTAAATGGTTCTAATAGTTCATCACACTCTTGTTTTAAAATTCCAAATCTTGCATCATTGTTAAAATCATTTTGATACCTATCATTTGAACCTATATATATTTTTTTTATCTTTAATTTGTTAATTAAATTAGCACATGCTGGTGTTTTTCCTATGCTTGTACATGGTTCTAATGTTGTGTAAATAGAACAATTTTGAAAAATATTATTGTGATTTTTAATTAGATAGTTATGAATATCAGCAGAGTTTTCTTTTTGTAAAATATATTCATCTTTTGTGAGTTGATAGTATGCAGATTTTAATGCTTGCACTTCAGCATGTGGCGATCCAGCTTTTTTATGAGCTTGAACTGCTAAAAGTTCACCATTCTCGCTAACAACACTGCAACCAACAGCTGGATTTGGATATGTTAAACCTTGATATTTCCAAGCCTCTGCAATAGCAAGAGACATATAAAAATTAGAGTCTATTACCATTCAAAATAGGTCTTAGCTTTAAGTATTTCATTAAAGTCTATAGAGGTTTCTTCTCCATCAACATCAACAAATATTTTAGAGTTTTCAACTTTAGATAAAACTCCTCTTATCTTAGTTTTATCATTTAAAAGAAGTGATACTTTCTCACCAATTGAAAGATGATAATGTTTAAGTTTATTAAGTTTACGCTCAATTCCAGGACTACCAACTTCCATGCGATAATCACCAGAAACTGGAGGTGTAACATCTAAAAGAGGGGAGATTAAACGGCTAAGTTCAGCACATGCATCAAGACTTACTGGTTTTCTTTTTGAATCTTCAAACTCAGTTGATAAAACAGAGATACGATAAATTGTTTCATCAAACTCATTTACAGTTGAAATATCATAAAGTTCCATATCAACAGATTTTACAAATGAATTTATATCACTCTCAAGACTCATTTTTACCCTTTGATATTTTTTTAAATAACTCTTCTATTGTTTGAGTTTTTTTAAGATGCTCATCAAATTCAAAAACTAGCTTTGGACAGCGAAACCAACCTTGATCTTTTTTACAGTGATCTTCTATGATTGGACGAGCTTTTTTAAGTTGCTTAATATATACTTTTTTTTCTTCATCGCTAAAAAAACTAGGGTCTATATATACCTTAGCATCGTCACGGCCACGAGAACATTTTACTTCGATAATATCAAGTTCATGTAAACGATTGTCATTTAGTTGACTTAGGGCTTCTGGAATTAATTCTTGTAAAATAGAATCTGTTCTTTTTAGCTTTATTTGTGCTTCAGTCATTATAATATTACAACGCTACCTTTTGCTCAACTCTTTTGAATGTTTCAATAACATCACCAACTACAATGTCGTTATAACCTTTGATACCAACACCACATTCATATCCATTACCAATCTCTTCAACATCATCTTTAAAACGTTTAAGTGATGTAAGTTCACCCTCAAATATAACAACACCATCACGAATAACACGAACAAGTCCACCACGAATAAGACGACCATCAACTACAGTACAACCAGCAATCATACCTTTTGGTGTTTTAAAAGTGTCTTTAACATCAGCTTGACCAGTGTTTTCTTCATCATATTTAGTATCCATCATCCCTGTAAGCATAACAGTAACATCATCTAAAAGTTGGTAGATAATAGAATAGTTTCTAATCTCAATACCTCTTTGTTTTGCTAATGCTTTAACTGAACCAGTTGGACGAATATTAAACCCTAATAATATACAGTTTTCACTAGCGCTTGCAAGCTCTACATCATTTTCTGTAATTCCACCAACACCAGTAGAGATAACATCTATCTTAACCTCTTCATTTCTAAGTTCTGAAAGTGAAGATTTAAGTGCTTCAAGTGTACCGTGAACATCTGTCTTGAGAACAACTTTAAGAGATTTTAAACGACCCTCTTTAATCATTGCCGTCATATCTTCAAGAGAAGACTTTGTAGAGTGAGAAAGCTCTTTATGTCTATCATACTCATGTCTTTTTAGAGCATATGCTTTAGCTTCTTTATCATTTGACATAACTGTCATAATTTCACCAGATGCAGGAACTTCACTGAGACCTGCTACTTGAGCTGTATGAGATGGAAGCAAAGATTTAACTTGTTTATTGTTTTCATCTATAAGTGCTTTTACACGACCATAAGCTGAACCACAAACAACATAATCACCGACTTTAAGTGTACCATTTTGAACAATGACTGTAGCTACTGGACCGCGACCTTTTTCTAAAGATGCTTCAACAACAGAGGCTTTTGCAAGTGCATTTACATTTGCTTTAAGTTCAAGTACATCAGCAGTAAGAAGGATGTTTTCTAGTAAATCATCAATTCCCATTCCTGATTTTGCAGAAACAGGTATGAACTCAACATCTCCACCCCAATCAGCTGGATTCATTCCATGTTCAGCCATCTGACCTTTAACCATATCTGGTTGAGCTGTTTCTTTATCCATTTTATTTAAAGCAACGATGATTGGTTTACCAGAATCTTTAGCTAACTTGATAACTTCCTCAGTTTGTGGTTTTACACCATCATCAGCAGCAATAACAATAATAATAATATCAGTAATATCTGTACCACGTTGACGCATATGTGAAAAAGCAGCATGACCAGGGGTATCTATAAAGGTAATAGGGTTACCATGTTGCTTGATAGTATAAGCACCAATATGTTGAGTAATTCCACCTGCCTCACCCTCTGTTACTTTTGCTTCACGGATAGCATCTAATAATGAAGTTTTACCATGATCTACATGACCCATTATAGTTATAATAGGAGCTCTAGGTGTAGCATTTGGATCTTCTTCTATATCTTCTACCACATGAGTAAACTCATCTTTTGGATCAATTATAGTAACCTCAACACCAAACTCTTCTGAAAGAATTTCAATCTCATCATTTCCTAAGAAATCATTTTTAGTCATCATCATACCAAGGTCAAATAATACTTTAATTATTTCACCAATTGGTCTTTTTAATTTTTCAGCAAATTCATATACACGAATATCTTCAGGAATTTTTATATCTGTAACAACTTCATCTTCTTGTGCTGCTTTTACATATTTTTTACGTTTATCACGAGATACTTTTCTACCACGAGAAACATTTTTACCCTTGTTAGAATTTCTACCAGCTGGTTTTGGTGTACGAGGCTTTCTTGGTTCTTCTACAGGAAGTGGAGCTCTCTCTGTAGAGTTTAAGTCAAGAAGTGTAACTTGATCATCCATATCCATAGATACCTCGCTCATAGAGCCACCAAAAATATCCATCCTTGTACCTTGCTCTTGCTTTTTAGCAGAAGCTGAACTTGCTTTAGATTTTTTCTTTTGTGCTAGCTCTTCTAAAACTTCAGCACTCATTTTTCCATATGAAGAGACTGCTGCTTGTTTGGATGGTATAGAGTAATTTTCTTCAATTTTTACTTTCTTCTTCTTAACAATTTTAAGCCCACCAAGCTTTCTTTTTGGAACTTGAACTGTTTTAATAATTGGACCAGTTCTCTCTTTTTTAGGAACTTCTTCAACTTTTACAGTTTTTTCAGAAACTTCCTCTTTCTCTTTTGTTGATGCTTCTTCTTGAACAATCTTTTTATCTTCTGTTTTATTAGGCACTATCTCAGCTTTAGGTTCAACCTTTTTTTCATCTTCTATCTTTTCATCTCTTTTGACTTCTTCTGCATCTTTAGGAGTGTCATTTTTATTAGGTTTTGGTGTTTCTTTCTTAGGTTGAGGAGTCTTACCATTCATGATGTAATTTGCTATTTGTTCAGCTTGTTCCATGCTTATTGTACTTTGAGCAGATTTTACTTCTATACCCATCTCCGTTGCTTTATTTATAACATCTTTTGAAGCTATACCCATTTCTGTTGCAACTTCGTGTACTCTAACTTTATCTATCATCAGTGATGATCTCCTTTAGTTTATTCATAAGTTTTTCTTTATCGCCACTTTTACATTGGCGCATAAGTGCTTTTAATAATTTTTTGTCATCATTTAAGCAACTATCACACAAGTAAAAAGCTCTACCATTTCCATCAAAGGTTTTTAACAGACCATCTATACATTGGAATCTTTTCATATCATTTTGAATATTTCTACCTCTACATGAGATACACATTCTAACAATCTGGTGCGAATTTTTTGCCATTATATCTAAATCTTACTTTATTTAATAGGCTAACGCTCTATTATTAACCCATTGTTATCAAAATCCAATGTTTTAACCATAAAATCAGGAAATTTTTGCTTTAATTTATTTGAAATCATCGCAGCATCTTCATCATATACCATATTAAAAAATGTAGAACCACTGCCAGAGAGAGTACTCATCAATACGCCACTCTCATATGCTACTTTTTGAACACTAAAAAGTTCTGGTAGTGTTTTCATTCTAGCTTTTTGATGAAACCTATCATGAGAAGCCAATTTTAACATCTCCCAATCTTCATTAAAAAAAGCAGCTACACTTAGAGCTGAGTGTGAAAGATTATAAACTGCATTTTCTTTAGAGTATGATTTAGGAAGTACTGTACGAGAACGAGATGTATTCATCTGATTGTTTGGTATCACTACTATTGCTTTTATATAATCAGGTAGATGTTTTTTTTGTGAAAACACTTTATTTTTTTCAACTGTTGCTGCATTGAAACCACCCATAACTGCTGGAGTTATATTGTCAGGGTGGTTCTCATATACTAAAGCATGATTTAAAATTCGCCTTTTAGAAACCCTTATTCCTGCTGCTTCATGCGCTGAAGCAATTGCAGAAATTATTACAGCAGATGAACTACCTAGTCCTCTAGACATTGGAATTTGGTTATAAAAAGTAAATTTAAAGTTTTGCGCTTTATTTGTCAGTCTTTTATAGTGGTCATTAAATATCCCTACAAAAAGGTTATTTCCTTTTAACTTAGGATTATTTTCTCCCTCTCCTTTTATAGAGACACTAAAAAATTTTGATGGATGAAATTCAACACGATTTCTTAAGTCAATAGCTAAACCTAAAGAATCAAATCCTGGGCCTAAGTTTGCACTTGTTGCTGGTACGCTTATTGTCATTAACGACCTTTATTTACACAGCACCAATACCATATTGAGGGGCTGACATATTTGTAAACTCATTATAATAGAGCACATCTGGAAGTTTAAAACTACTATTCGGTGCCATTTCTAATTTTTGAGTTTTTATTTCTGATGAAATGCTAACAAAAAAGAGCTTTCCTATCGCTTTTATTGGTTGATTGTTATTAAAATAAAAAGCATTTGTTGCAAAAAGTGGTATATTTTTTAAAATACTTAAGGATTTTAAAAAAATATAAGCTATTTTTATTGCCATAAAACTTCCTGGTCCATTTGCATAAAAAATATTTTCTATCTCATAATTAGCTAAAATCTCTTTAAATATATTTGGTAATATTTCTGAAGTTTTTTCATCACTTTGTATTGTGTTTATCAATTTTTTATCTTCATATATTCCAATTAAAATTGGGGATGATAAAGTGACACAAATAACATCGATGCTCTTACGCATATGCTTTTTCAAGCTCCATTGTTTTTTCACCAATTAGCTCAATAACCTCATAATTTTCAGGGTTCTCAAGTAGTTCTAGTGTAAGCTTATGATTTAAATCATGACTTCCAGCCATCGCTTCATAATTGCCTATAAAATTCATCCCAATTAAGCTCATGTCACCAATAGCATCTAAAATTTTATGACGAACAAATTCATCAGAATATCTTAAACCCTCAGCATTTAGCACTTTTTTATCATCAAGAACTACCGCATTTTCTAAAGATCCACCTAAAGCTAAACCTTTTGAGCGAAGATATTGTACCTCATGCAAAAAGCCAAATGTTCTAGCACGAGATATCTCCTCTTTGTAGGATTGCTTTGTAAAATGCAAAGTATACTCTTGTTGCTTAATAACTGGATGTGGAAACTTAATAGTAAAATCATATTTTAAATTATCAGATGGGGAAAGTTTTACATATTTTTCACCCTCTTGAATAATTACATCTTTTTTAATACGCATTATTTTTTTAGGTTGGTCTAACTCCACAACTTCAGCTTCATCTAAAAGCATACAAAAGCTTGCACTGCTTCCATCCATAACAGGAACCTCATCCCCATCTACTATTATTTTTAAGTTATCAATTCCATAGGCATAAACTGCTGATAACATATGTTCTATTGTAGATATAACAAAACCATCTTTCCCTATAACTGTAGCCATCTTTGTATCAACTACATTCTCTGGAATAAGTGGTATAGCTACATCTACATCACTACGGTAAAATACAATACCACTGTTGGATTCAAGTGGTTCTATACGAAGTTTAACAGGTGAGCCTTTATGTAAACCTATACCGATAAGCTCTACACTTTTTCTAATAGTACTTTGATACATTATATTTGTCTCCTTTATCAAAGAAGTGCACCGCAGGGGTATAATAAATTCTTTGATAAATTCCCCTGATTAAAGCTTTATCTATTAGTGAGAACAGTTTCATTATCTAGCTTCCGTTTATTATTTTTTTTGCACTTTGCATTACATCGGTAATGTTTAATTTTATCCAAGTTGAGTCCATCCATTCAGCTGGACGAACTTCAACACCTTGAACTAATACCCCAAAGTGTAGATGATCACCCATAGCATAACCACTTTTGCCTGTGCGGGCTATCGCTTTTTTTGCATTTGAAAGATCACCAGTATTTATGTTTACACTAGAACAGTGACCATATAATGTATATAAACCTAAACCATGATAAACTATAGGCATATTACCATACAATCCATTATAATCTGAATATACAACATCCCCACCATTTTGAGGAATTATTTTTGCCATTGCATTACTAGCTAAATCAAGTCCTAAATGGTACGATTCGCTAATATAGTTTCCTTCGTAAAGATATTTTCTATGATCACCAAATGTTGCTACAACTTGTGCATTTTTTAATGGGTACATCTTATTAATTTTAAAATCATTTATCATCTCTTTTGAGACTTTTGAAGTAATTCTACGTATAAGCTTTTCATTTTTAGCACGAACATCTTCGTTTATAATCTTAAATTGCTCAAGTGGATTTTCAACTCCTTGTGTCTCTACAAACTCTTCAGCTAGTTCAGCAATTTTACCTTCTAAAAATTTATCACTAATCTTTATATGTGAAATTTTATATGTTTTTTGTTTTAAATAAAATGGAATATAACTTTTAGATACATTTTGAGCATAATCAGTTGCAATAATTGTAGCTTTGAAATTTTCACTATTTATTGGCCATGCTAATAAGGATATATAATACCCCTCTTTATAGAATGGTTGAGGAATGAATTTTTTATCATAGTTAGTTTGGATATATATATCTTTTAAGTTTTCATCATTAACTTTAAATATAACAACTGCTGAACCACCCTTGTTGATTTTGTAAGAATGAGTGATGCTAACAAGTTCAGGACGGCGTTTATCTATTGTTAATTCAAACTCTTTTATAGAGGTGTTTCCACTTAAGAAGTTCCACTTACTTGCATCGTTAGCTTCTACAATAATTTTAACAACTTTATCTTTCATAGCATAAGCGCTTCTAGGAGGTTCTACCTCTATATTTATACTATTTTTCAAAATAAGAGGTTGTTCTGAATAGAGTGTTTTTTCTCCAGCTGAACTTTGCAGTATAACTCTATATGATTTTATCCCACTAGCATCTTCTATTTTAAGATTTAAAGGTTTTTTTAAATTCCAATAACCATTTGTATCAAGAGTGATACTTGGCATCTCTCTCTCAAAGTGTGCTGAATTATAAAAATAAACTCCAATAGCGATTACTAATGCTAATACAAACATAATACCAAATGATGAACTTTTTTTTCTTCTCAATTAAAAACCTTCTCTTATTATCTCTTTGTTTTTGTATAATACTATTACACTCTTAACCGTCGGTAAACCTAAGGCTTCATTTACTACACAATATGCATCTATTATCTTAGCACCACTAGAGATTAAATCACTATCATCCAACTCAAAGAGAGCTAAACTTCCATCTTCAACAAGCTTTATTTTATTTAACAAAATTATTTTTAATCTTAATGTAGCTAAAGATTGGTAATTTAGTAAGTTTTCACTACATAAATTTACTTCTGCCTTATTCTTTACTAATACCTCTGCCATAGCAAATATCATACCATTTAGAGCTTTTGTAAAGCCATTTGTAACATCTATTAAACCAGCATACAAAGAGGTGGACATCTTAACATTTAACTTGATATTTTTACTCATAAAATATTCAAAAAGCTCTATGCAACTACCAACCTCAACTACATAATCAGCAGAAGATGGATATGAAGTTCTTAACTTGTCTATCCATGGAATAAAATTCAGGTTTAAATCAAAATCAAACTCTGGACAATAAAATGAAACTTTTTTATGTAAAGACAAAAAATAAGAGTAAAGAGCACTTCCACAGGCTAAAGCATTAACAGTTGGATTAACTTCTAAAATAATTATTATATGTTTAGTATAATCTTCTTTAAAATCTTCTAACATTTGAAATTATACTAAGTTTTCTTTTTATTCGTCTTATACACCATAGCTAAAACTTCAGCTACTGCTACAAATAAAGCTTCTGGTATGGGTTTTTCAATCTCCACATCAGCATATAAACTTCTTGCCAATGGTGGATTTTGAACTATTTGAACACTGTTTTCTCTAGCTATTTTTTTAATTTGTTGTGCTAAATAATCTTTTCCTTTTGCTAAAACAATTGGAGCACCCTTTGATTCTTCATATTTTAAAGCTACTGCATAATGAGCAGGGTTTGTAATAATTACATCCGCATTTGGAACCTCACTCATCATTCTATTTCTTGAGACTTCCATCTGTTTTTGCCTTATTTTAGCTTTTATTAATGGGTCACCTTCCATATTTTTCATCTCATCTTTTATCTCTTGTTTACTCATTTTAAGACCATCAAAATACTGTTTTCTAACAATAACAATATCAATTATTGCAAAAATAAAGATAATAAACAACATAACTAATGATAAAATTATTGCTTTATCTTTTAGCCATAGAAGTTGATCACCAAGACCAAATAAAGCAACCGTAGGTAGCTCTTCTATATAAAAAAAGAAAAAAAGAAAACCAATACCAAGAGTTGTAAAACTTTTAAAAGTAATTTTCATCCCCTCTAGCAGTTTTTTCATGCTAAAGAGGTTTTTTGCTCCCTTTATTGGATCTAACTTACTTAACTTTGGTTTTATGGCATCTGTTGTAAATAAGAAACCAAATTGAGCAAAAGCAGCAATAACCCCAGCAATTGCAATTGCAATTGCAATTGGCAAAATTATTAATAAAAATTCGCGAATAGTGATGATTGCAATATCTATCATCAACTCTTTATCAAGTGGGACTCCAAGTAAAGAAAAATAATATTTAAAAAGAAAAATCATATGAGATGACATATATGGAAATAAAAGTAAGAAAGCAAGTATTGCTATAAAAAGAGTTATAACACCTGAAGCATCTTGTGATTTGGGGACATTCCCCTCTTTTCTAGCATCTTCTATCTTCTTATCGGTGGGCTGTTCGGTCTTTTCCTGATCATCAGCCATAATTTATCACTTTAGTTCCATTTTTATTTGCTATCTCTTTAGCAAAATTATAAATCTCTACATCAAAATACAATAATAAATCATATATCTCATCTTGCACATTTTCATATTCTATCTTATTTATAATTCTTTCATAATGAAATATTCTTATATGATTTAAGCGTTTATCTAAAATATTACGGTTAATTAATTTTGTATTTTTAGATGGAATATTTGGAAAAATAAATTTAATATCTCTTTTCCTTATCATATTTGAGTATGATTTTCTAAATAATGAAGTCCAAAAACCAAAAGAGAGTTCTGCTAATATTTTATCATGTGTTATTAGCTCTTTTCTTTGTAGTATTTTATTTTTTGCTTCTTTTACTTTTTGTTTTGTATCTGTATGCAATAGATCACTATAAAGCCATTCATTTGAAATTTTTATAGTAAAATAATAGTTAATAGAGTTTCGTAAACTAACTTCAAAAATAGAGAGTAAGATATAGTATTTTTCAGATAGATATATATTTTGTTTATACTCATTCATATCTTTATAATTTTGCAGTCTTACATCAGATATAAACTGTTGTTGATTTTTTACTATCACTTGACTTCTCCTTTATAATCTTATATAATTTCACTATGACATCCAGTAAGCCTTTAGCCTTTGAGCTAAAGCTTGGGTTTCCTTTTATAAGTCTTTTATTATCTACACAAAATTTAAATTTACTAACTATCTTGCAGTTCCCAACCAATCTTTAAATCCAGTCCAGCCATTATTTTCATATACATAACTTGGTGTCTTTGGTATATTAGTTGGTTTTTTATCTAAATATTCAAATTCACTATCTGTATATTTTTTCCAATCATTTTCATTTGTTAAATTTAATTGATGCACAAAATCTCTAGCTTGCTCATAAGACAACCAAGTATTATCATTATTAGATTTATTACGTCTTTTTCTATTAGTTCCTAACCAATCAGCAATATCAACCCAACCTTTATTTTCATAAGTAGTATGTGGTGCAGAAGGTATATTAACAGGTTTTGGTTCAAAACCGTTTAGTTCATTTTTACAATATTTTCTCCACGCAGTTTGACCACTTAAATCTAAACTCACAGCGAACTTTCTAGCTTCTAAATAAGGTAAATATTTACTATTTCCTAACCAATCTTCCCAATTAGTCCATTCATTTTTATAATACTTCCTTGGGTCTCTAGGTATATTCTTAGAAAGTACTGTTAAATTAAGCATTTCCCCTTTACAATAACAACTCCATTCTATTGAAGACCTTAAATTTAAACTTCTAGCAAATTCTTTAGACTTTTCAAATGAATATTTTTCTGTGCCAAAAAAATGTTGCCAGCTAATCCACTCTTTTTCATTCTTATATTTACTATAATACGTATCAGGGTTTGCTGGTAAATTTTCAGGTCGATTCTCTTTTTTCCATTCTCTCCATTTGGTTTTTGTATTAATATTTAATTTTTGAATATATTTAGATGCTTCAGTATATGATAAAAATTCTTTTTTTACTCCAATCCAATCAGTATAAGTATCAAATTCAAAATATACGCTAGATGGTGTTCTTGGTATATTATCTGGTTTTTTTATCTTATCTTTATAGTGTCCATTGCAATATAAATGCCAGTCTCCACCTCTTTCTAAACCTAAGCTTCTTGCAAACTCTCTCGCTTCTTTAAATGGTAAATATTTTTCCCCATTGGAAAGAATTCCAAGCCAATCATTTGAGCCATTCCATCCAGTTATTCTGTAAATATTACTTGGATTTGGTGGTATATCAGTAGGTTTAATTGGTTTATCTGCCAATTCACCTTTACAATACTGTTTCCATTCTTTAAAATATTTTAAACCTAAACTTCTTGCAAATTCTCTTGCTTCTTCAAAAGGTCGCCATTTAAGTTTTTTAATTTTAGAGATAATAAATAATTTAATAGCATCATTAAACTCTTTTATATCTATGTTAAATCCAATAGGAATATCAAAATTTATCAATCTACCACCATTTGTAAGTCTGGCACTATCAGTGGTTTGAAAATAATCTATAATTCTTTCATCATTAGAAGCCAATGCTCTCAAAATAGTTATAAGTGCTTGAAAACTTTTATTTTTAATATTTTCTATATCAATATTTTCATCATCTATCAAAATAGGAACTAATACATAGCCAAATTCTTTATCTTTTGCTAATCTTAATGCTCTTCCAACAGCTTGAACAATGTCCACAGTACTTTGTCTTGGGTCAGCAAATAATATACAGTCAATATTTGGTACATCAACACCTTCAGTAAGGCATCTTGCATTTGTGATTAATGAGTTTTCAGCTTTTGAAAAAGTTTCAATTACTTTATTTCTTGTTGCCGTAGGTGTACCTCCACTTACATGAAAAGTATCTAAATCAGTATATTCATTAAAACTTTGTCTAAAAACCTTTTCTTGTATTTGAAAAAACTTTGCTCTTTCAATAGTACTATGAAATGAAATAGTATGTTTAATATCATATTTTTTTATAGCTTTATGTAATGCAACAGTTGAGGCTAACATTTCAGATTCTATCTCTTTAGTATAATTTTCATTTTGAGGTTTAACAAAATTATTATTTTCTATAAGTTCTGCAATTTCTTTTTTTGTAACCATCATAGCTATTATTTTATAATCACATAAAATAGGTGGTTCACTCTCTAGTGCTTCTTTAAATGTCAGTACTTCGAAATCCTCACCATAAAGTTTAATATCATCCATACTAGCAATTTCATCACTACTACGCTTATATCTTCTTTCAGTTGCTGTCATGAATAATCGTTTAATAATGGGTATATTTTTGTCAAATAATAAATGACTATATAAACTGCCTTTTAATCCAACAGTTCTATGAGCTTCATCCATAATTCCAAAATCATAAGTTATATTTGCTTTTTTTGAGGCTTCAGCAATTACTTTTGAACTGTGATATGTTGTAAAAACTATAGTTGTATCGTGGTTTGTATTTTGTAACCAGTTTGATATATAATCAATGTTAGTAGATACATCAATGCCTAAATCTTTTGTAGTTGCTGTAAATAGATCATCTATTTTTGAAACACTATCGTCACTACAAACTGCAATCCAATTGATATCAATACCATTAGCTACACTTTCTCTAGTCCAAACCTCTAAAGTTTGTTTGATAAGTGCTAAACTTGGTACTGCAATAAGAATTGTTTTTGATTGTAGTTTTTCAGCTATCCAATATGCAGTAAGACTTTTACCGCTACCACAAGCCATGATGAGTTTACCACGACTATTTTTCTCTTCTTCAAAATGTATATAAGCATTTTCTATTGCTCTAATTTGATGTTCTTTTGGTTTAAATGGATTGAACGTAATGAGTTTATTTTTTAATAATGCATTTAATTGTAAAAAGAAATTTTTGTCTAAACAATTCCATGTATTAGCCAACAAAAAAGTAATACTGTCATCATATAGCTTATCAAATTTATAGCTTTGCCTATTTGCTGTTGTACAAACTAGTTTTTGAGATATATTTTTACAAATATTATTTGATATATCTAAAAATGTTGCTATATCTTCACGCGTAATTGAACTATCTTCATCTGTTCTGTATTTACATTGAATAGCCCAATATTCATCGTCTTTTGTTTGAGCAATTAAATCTATACCTTCATCATTATTTGGTAGATTTAAATACTCTTTGATTTTTATAGGAACTTCATTTAAAAGCCATACTTCTTTGAATTTTGTTTTATATATAGGGTTAATTATTAAGTAATATTTTGTTATAAATTCAAAAATATTACCTTTTTCTTTGTTTGTTAATATATCCAATAATTCTGATTTTAAATTATTCCAATTTTCATATTTAATTAATTCATTTTTAATTATCATTTAAATGCTCCATAATAAAAATATGCTTACATGAGTTTTCGAGGATTATTTAAAGAATAATTACTTCTTATCTGCTTCCAGTCTTCACAGTTAGAAGTTAAGTTTTTTATATCCGCATTATACAGATTCATAATTGCTCATCCTTAATTAAAGAAAGAATATTAACATATTTTAATTTTAAATTACAAAAAATATATCATTTTGCAATACTTTTATAAACTAATTAACAATCTTCATAGATAAATCAATCCAATTAGCTTGATGGATTAATGCTCCACTGCTTATTGCATCTACACCTGTTTGAGCATAATTCTCTATAGTATCTAAAGATATATTTCCACTAGCTTCAAGTAATATATGTGAAAAATTTTCATTACGAAACTTTACCACTTCTTTAACTTGCTCTGGAGTCATATTGTCACACATTACAATATCTACACCAGCTTCAAAAGCAACTTTTGCAATATTTATTGTTTCTGCTTCAACTTCTATTTTAGCTGTAAAGGGAATCTGTTTTCTTGCTTTTTTAATGTAACTTTTTAAATCTTTTATAGTTTTTAAATGAGTATCTTTTATCATTAATGAATCATCTAATCCCATCCTATGATTTACAGCTCCGCCAACTCTTGTTGCGTATTTTTCAAATACACGAAGTTGTGGTCTTGTTTTTCTAGTATCTAAAAGTTGTACATTATATGGCTTGATAATTTTTGCATATCTATTTGTAAGTGTTGCGATTGAGCTTGCATGTAAGAGCATATTTAGAAGGGTGCGTTCTGTTTTTAAAACTGTATGAGAATCACCACGAATAATTGCTAAGATATCACCAACTGCGAAACTATCACCATCT
>Ga0256834_1001307_pt1 | contig 17143 bp, 18 predicted proteins | sample 4281140metaG_FD_190536 | JGI IMG/M metagenome (GOLD analysis project Ga0256834, IMG submission 190536) | Hydrothermal vent microbial communities from East Pacific Rise, Pacific Ocean - 4281-140 | ecosystem: Environmental > Aquatic > Marine > Hydrothermal vents | place: Pacific Ocean: East...
AAAAAAAAACAAACATACTATATTTCACGACTGCTTCAGTAACAGCTCAGTCATTTGTTCTGCAGTTAACGGATAACTATAGTAATATCCCTGTACTTCGTCACATCCATATGATTTTAAGAGTGCTTCCTGTGCTTTATTCTCAACACCTTCCGCAAGTGCGGTCAGCCCAAGTTCTTTGACCATATTTATTGTAGCTGCAACAATGATCTTGTCATTGTCATTATTTTCAAGATCTTCTATAAAAGATCTGTCGATCTTGATCTTATCCAGTTTGAATTCTCTTAGATTGGATAGTGATGAAAAACCGGTACCGTAATCATCTATGGAAAAGCTGCATCCCAATGCCCGTAATTGTTCTATATTCTGTTTTGCCATACGGTTGTTCTGCAAGAGTGTACTCTCTGTGATTTCAAATTCAAGTATCATCGGATTGATATGGCAGTAGGAAAGATTGTCTCTAATGACCTGAACCAGATCTTTGTCACTCAACTCTTTTCGGGAAAGATTAACCGCTATTTTCATAGACCTTTCGGAAAGATCCTGCCATACTTTTATCTGATTACAGCATTTATGCATGACAAATCGGCTGATATTGTTAATGATGTTACTCTCTTCTGCAATGGAAATGAGACGGGAAATAGGAATATCTTTGACATCACTGTTATTACATCTCAGCAAAGCTTCTATTCCTGTCAGTGAACCGTTCTTAAGAGAGAATTGCGGTTGATAGAGGATGCTGAAGTCATCTTCTCTCAATGCTTTTCTGAGGGCTCTTTGTATGAAAAAATATTCACTTGACAGTAGAGAGAACTCTTTATTGTAGAAGGAAAAACCGTCTTTGCCGTGCTTTTTTACATTGTACATTGCCTGGTCTGCCGCATGGATAAGCTGGTCTGCCGTTTCTCCGTCTGTCGGATAGCAGGCGATACCGATACTGACAGTAATATCAATACTTATTTCATTGATCACAAAAGGTTCCAGGAGTTGGGATTTGACCTTTTCAACTGTCCAGAGAATATCATCCATATCTTCAATATTTTCCAGGATCAGTAAAAACTCATCACCGCTCAGGCGACCGACAATATCACTTTTTCTACTTATATTTAAGAGACGAAGTGCAAAATCTTTAAGTAATCGGTCTCCTGTTTTATGACTGTAGTTATCATTGATGTCTTTAAAACCGTCTATATCGATGAAAAGCAACGCCCCTTTACTTCCATTTCTGTTCGCAGTCAAGATGGAATGATTAAGGTGCTCAAAGAGCAAGGCACGATTTGGAAGATCGGTCAAAGAATCATGTGTGGCAAGGTGTTGCATCTTTATTCTGGATATATGGATCTCGGATATATCTGTAAGCATTACTACAACATTGGAAGTTTGGCCTGTTTTATCACGTACTATATCTATAGTCAGCCATGCCAAAATGGTTTTATTGCCGGGTATGCTGATTTCAACTTCTCCGAACCAATGTCCTTCTTTTTCCATATTGACATGTATTTTTTCTTTCACTTCAGGTGTTAACATTTTTGAAAGAAAATTGGAGTGTTTCCCCAGTAACGTTTCTTCTTCCATATTTAAGATACGCAACATTGCAGGATTGACATGGATGATATTCTGTTCGGAATCTTCTATGATGATACCTTCCGTTGCCTCTTCAAAGACTGTCTCCAAGATCTTGTTGATGTCATCCTTATGCTTTTTCTCTGTCATATCCCTTACAATGACAATAACGGTATTATGACCGTCTTCATGAATATTTGTCGGCATTACCCTGGCTTCAAAATACTCCTTTTTATCTCTAAAATGCAAGTCATATTCTAAAGTTTGTAAATGCTGGGTTGTTATTGCTTTCTGTATGAGTGCAATAAACTTCTCAGATAATTTTTGATCAAAAAAATCTGTGACATACTTCCCTATAATTTCACTTTTGGATTTATAAAGTATCTCTTCTTTTCCTTCCGCCAATACATCTATGTATTTACCTCTTTCATCCACGAGGAATATAAGATCAGGAATGGCGGATACAATGGACTCTAAATGTTTTTTATTTTTTATTTTTAAATGCCCATAAAGATCCAATAGGTGTTGGGGTGATAATGATTTCATGTTTTCTTCTTCTTTTTGATTCATTATTAATTAACCTTCATTCGTGTATGCTTGTTTTGTATTATATTAGTATATCATTAAAATGTCACGTAATTGTCACAAGATCTTTCCTTCTATAATTTTAAAGTTTAGCCATATTGACTAAACTTTATTTATATATTTTATGAAGACACTACTTGACAAACTAACACTCAATGTTGTATACTACATTTAAGCATTAAAAAACTGTGCTAGTAAAATAGAGAAAAGGAGGTTCGTAAATGAATCAAGAAAATGAAAACCTTGAAGAAACGCAGACTGAAGAAGTGCTTGAAGAGCAGGTAAAGACAGAAGAAAGTGTTGAAGTTGATCCTTTAGAAGAAGCACGTGCCGAAGCAGCAGACTATAAAGATAAATATCTAAGAGCGCATGCTGACTTTGAAAACGCAAAAAAGCGTTTAGAGAAAGACAAAATGAATGCAGTCTCTTATGCGAATGAGAGTTTTGCAAAAGATATCCTGGCAGTATTGGACTCTTTCGATAATGCATTAAATTCTATTGAAGGTGCAGATGAAGAGAACTCTTCGGAAGTACTTGAAAAGATGAAAGAGGGTGTGACACTGACGCACAACCAACTCAAAAAGATCCTTGAAAAGAATCACATTAAAGAGATCAGTTGTGAGGGTGAGTTCGATCCGGAAGTACATCAGGCGATCATGCAGGTAGAGAGTGATGAGCATGAACCTGGTGATGTTGTACAGGTTATGCAAAAAGGGTATACCATTAAAGATAGAGTACTTCGTCCTGCAATGGTGAGCACCTGTAAATAAACGTGAATAGTTTCACGTTTTAAGGTGTGAAACCGGAGCGGTGGAGTAGAGCAACCCGCGAAGGCCGGAGAGCACCTGCAAATAAAACTTGAGTCAATGCAACTAAAGTTGCATTCTCTCATGATAAAATAGTGTAGAATACAGTTAGAATTAAAAAACGAATAAAAGGAAAAGATATGAGTAAAGTATTAGGAATAGATTTAGGGACAACAAACTCTGCAATGGCAGTGTTTACAAACGGTGAGGCAGCGATCATCGCTAATAAAGAGGGTAAGAACACTACTCCTTCCATCGTAGCATTTACGGACAAAGGTGAAATACTTGTCGGTGAATCAGCGAAGAGACAGGCGGTAACAAACCCGGAGAAGACCATCTACTCTATTAAGAGAATCATGGGTCTCATGTGTGATGAACCAAAAGCGGCGGAAGCAAAAGAGAGACTTCCTTACCACGTAATAGACAGAAACGGTGCCTGTGCGATCGAAGTAGCGGAAAAAACCTATACACCTCAGGAGATTTCTGCAAAAGTACTCATGAAAATGAAAGAAGATGCAGAAGCGTATCTCGGTGAGGCAGTAACAGATGCGGTTATTACCGTACCGGCATACTTCAATGATGCACAGAGAAAAGCAACCAAAGAGGCGGGAACCATTGCCGGTCTTAATGTACTGAGAATTATCAATGAGCCTACATCGGCAGCACTGGCTTACGGGCTTGACAAAAAAGATGCTGAGCAGATAGTTGTTTATGACCTTGGTGGCGGTACATTTGACGTAACTGCACTTGAGACAGGTGACGGTGTGGTTGAAGTACTGGCAACGGGCGGAGATGCATTCCTTGGTGGGGATGACTTCGATAACCGTGTCATCGACTTTGTGGCAGAAGAGTTCAAGTCTGAGACAGGTATTGATGTAAAAGCGGATGTAATGGCACTTCAGAGAGTAAAAGATGCGGCAGAAGCAGCAAAAAAAGAGCTTTCAAGCGCAACTGAGACTGAAATCAACCTACCGTTCATTACCGCAGATGCTTCAGGACCAAAACACCTTGTAACAAAGATCACCAGAGCGAAATTTGAGTCTTTGGTCTCAGACCTTGTAGAAAGCACGATCAAAACGATTGAATCTGTATTGAAAGATGCAGGTCTCAGTAAGTCAGATGTAAAAGAAGTTGTAATGGTCGGTGGTTCAACAAGAGTACCATTGGTTCAGGAGAAAGTACAGGCATTTTTTGGAAAAGAGCTTAATAAATCTGTGAATCCGGATGAAGTGGTTGCACTTGGTGCGGCTATACAGGGTGGTGTACTTGCAGGAGATGTGAAAGATGTATTGCTTCTTGATGTAACACCATTGAGTCTTGGTATTGAAACTTTGGGTGGAGTGACTACTAAAGTCATCGAAAAAGGAACAACGATCCCTGCGAAGAAGTCACAGGTGTTCTCAACTGCGGAAGACAATCAGCCGGCAGTGAGTATCCACGTACTTCAGGGTGAGAGAGAGTTCTCAAAAGACAACAAATCACTTGGTATGTTCGAACTTAGAGACATTCCGGCAGCACCAAGAGGAGTTCCTCAGATCGAGGTGACTTTTGATATTGATGCCAACGGTATCTTGACAGTATCAGCGCAAGATAAAGGTACAGGTAAATCGCAAGAGATCAAGATCACCGGTTCGAGCGGACTTTCTGATGAAGAGATCGAAAAAATGGTACAGGATGCGGAAGCACACAAAGCGGACGATGAAAAGAGAAAAGAAGTCGTGGAAGCAAGAAACCAGGCAGATGCACTTGTACATCAGACAAGAAAGTCATTGAGCGATCTTGGTGAGAACTTCGATACCGCAGAAAAAGAGAGTATTGAAGCAGTGATCACTGATCTTGAAGCCGTACTTAAAGATGACAATGCGACGAAAGAGCAGATCGAAGAGAAAGTAAAAGTGTTGACTGAGAAGTCACACAAACTTGCTGAAGCAATGTATGCGAAAGAGCAGGGTGGTGCGAACCCTGAAGCTAAGAAAGCGGATGATGACGATGTTATCGATGCTGAGGTAGAGTAAGATACTCTACCTTCATTATGTAGTGGACAGGTATGCCTGTCCACTACAACCCCTTTTGTTCCCACGTAGAACGTAGGAATACCTACTTCAATTTAATCCATTAACTTGTTTTTACCTCTTTATTATAATTTCCCTATAAATAGCACTATGACGTTGTTTCTCTTTTCATTTTTTTAGAAAAAACGAAGCAAAAAATCGTCGTAGCTCTCGAATCGCTGTGCTTTCAAGGGCGTTCACTACGACAAGGAAGAATAATATAGCTTGGCTTCCGCCGGCTGCGTTGGATTTTTAAAATAATGGATTTGTCAAGAGAGAGGTTCTTTTTGATGGATTTTGTAGGGTACTGTCTCCTGACGGCACCGCTGAACAAATACTCTTTTTATCTATTAAAAATCAAATGGTTGGAAGACCATGACCCAGAAGTTTACGCCTTCGTCTCCGTAGGCAACATCAACACGTATGGGTACCTCTGCTGCCATGGCACGTAGTGAGACGCCCACGTCAAATTTCATATCTTGTAGAAGGTCTGTGTTGTATGTGTCGTTGACTCTACCGGCTTCTACGAAACCGACAACTTGTAACCAATCTATCGCTACAGGGATATAGTCATTTTTTCTAAATGGATTCCAGTCGAGTATGGCTCTATATTCAGCAGTACCGTAGACAACAGCTTTGTCGGAGAAACGGTCTGTATTGTATCCTCTCATACGGAACATACCACCTAGTCTTCCACCTTCCCAAGGTGGAGGTCTGTGAGCAGCAATGACTAAATCATCTCCTCTCTCCCATGAAAAGGAGTATCCTGTCCAGAAACTCATTGCTAAGATATTTTGTTGGGTAAATGAGAATGTTGGTAAATCAACATAGTGATTATATTTGAATTCTAGAAAATCCCAACTTTGAACGGAATCTCCCCAGGCAAAATCTTTAGAGTATTGTAGTTTAAACTGATAACCGCGTGAAGGGTTCAGGTCATAGTCAGTATTGTCATGGTCGACAAAAAAACGTAAACCGTTGGTATCCCACTTCTCTAGTCCACCAGAGGAATGATCTACACCAGTTGTGGGTGCTATATAGTTTTCAAACGAATTGTGTTCATAAAATCCACTGAGACCTATGCCTGTTCTTCCTGTAACAAAGGGTTTGCCTCCTCCGTAGCCTTCTCTACCGACGGCAAATCCATTTTTAAGCGTGTAGTGTCCTTCCGGGTTATCGAGACCATCTCCCATAGGGAGCACATATCTGAAGTTGATAAAAGCAAAATCTGAATCGCCAGAAGTTTCTACATAATCGTTTTCATTTGAGTTGTTTTTATGGTCAAAAATATAGTAACGTGCTTTTGGAAAGTAACTTTTCATCCCGACAGCAGATAAAAGAAGTCGTTCCGTTCCTGGTACCACATAGTCAAAAATTGCAGCAAATCCTCCAGCAAAGTTTGCTGTATCTTCCTGACCGTTGGTAATGATGTCTTGTTCCGCACCATAAAAAAGTGTAGCTATTGCGGTGACCTGTGGTTGTAAAAAACCTTTTTTAATGACACCGACACCACCGGCAAAACCTGTGGAGTCTGTAGAAAAGACATAAGGAATATAGACAATATCTTTACTGCCGGCTTCAGAGACATTGTTCTCTGTCAAAGTATCCTCTGCCAATAGTGGTTGGCTCATAAGAAGCGATATGGTGAATGTTGAAAGTAATAGTTTAGTTTTCTTTTTCATGAATAAATTATAGCCAAACACTATTAGATTATTTAGGATATAATATTTATAATGACCAATTGATATTTAGATGAGGATAACGTAATGGAAATGAAGCAGTGTACGACATTGGAAGAAGCAAGAGAAAAGATAGATCAGGTAGATGAAGAAATCGTAAAACTGATCGCAGAACGCAATGACTATATTAAGCAGATCGCACATTTTAAAACCTCTGTTGAAGAGATAAAAGCTGAAGATCGGATAGCAGATGTGATCTCAAGGGTAAGAGAACAGGCTATTTCTCTAGAGCTTTCTCCTAATCTCATCAATGAACTTTATGTGAAAATGATAGATGCCATGGTAGAGAGTGAAGTGGCGGAGTTCAATAATGCGAAGAGTTTCTAAACATTAGTTCTTAATCTTTTTTCTCTTCATCATCGTCAGAAGTGGCAACATTCACTGCCGCTCCTGCAACAGAGCCTGCTACATCTACGGTGGCAGAAACGGCAGAACCTGCTATTGAGATAGGAGCTGTTACAACCTGTGTACATCCAGACAGTAAAACCAAACCAAAAAGTGTATATATGTATATATTTTTCATGGTGTAAGTATAGCTAAAACTATGTCAGATCTTCTGTGTACTCTTTTGCACACAGAGTATGTTAGAATTACATATTGACATATGAAGGCTTGAAATGAAAATACTGTTACTTGAGGATGATGTGATCCTTCAGGATATTATAGAAGAGTATCTGCTGGAGACCGGGTATGAAGTTGAAAGCTTTTTTGACGGAGAAAAAGCTTTGGATGCCATAGGAAGCAGTAATTATGACATGTTGTTGTTGGATGTGAATGTACCCAATATTAACGGTTTTGAGATTCTCTCTTATTTACGTGATATAGGCAATACGACTCCGGCGGTCTATATCACTTCACTTGCAGGGATAGATGATCTGAAAAAAGGGTTTGATCTGGGTGCCGATGATTATCTCAAAAAACCTTTTGATCTGGAAGAGTTGAATGCCCGGATACAGCGTATCATGAAAGTGCATCGCTTGCAGGAAGAGATAGAGTTTGACGGGTTGAAGTTCATTCCCAAGGCACATCAGATCATTATGCAGGATAAAGTGATCGATATGCGGCAGAAAGAGGCGCAGGTGTTAGAGTATTTTGTACGCAATGAAGGAAAGATCATTTCTTGTGATGAGATCATTGAAAATGTCTGGGATGACGAATCTGTCCCGACCCATGCGACCATTCGTACCTATATCAAGAATTTAAGAAAGATGTTCACTAAAGAGTATTTTGACAATATTAAAGGAGAGGGTTATCGTTTTAACATCGTATGAGCGTAGATCACTTGTTAGTTTTCTGACATTGTATCTCGGATCGATATTTATCTTGCTGGCGATCATAGGCTATCTGTTTTTTGAAAATAACAAGGCTTCTATGAAATCTGCCATGAAATTCGAAATGATGTATCAGGCACGTATGCTTTTTTCCGATATTGTATTGAAAGCGATGTTGAATGTTCCGGGTGGCATCACTGTGACTGAACGTCAGTCTTTTCTTGAAAACTTAAAAAACTGCCGTTTCAAAGTAGGGTATTATGATGAAGACAGAAAAGCAATCTTTACTGAGATCAAAGATAATATAAAATTTAATAAGGATTTTTATATTGAAAATAACCAGTGTTATACGGTGACACAAAATCAAACGGTACATTTGGGTATTAAATATATTGTGTTGAAAGAGAGTGATCTTGCTGCGAAGATACAGGAACTGCGTATCAGGATCATTGGGTATCTGATACTCTCATTCCTTCTGATGGGTATAGTAGGGTATTTCCTTGGAAAACTGTTCCTGAAACCGGTCAGAGAACAGATAGAATCTCTTGACAAGTTCATCTCTGACACGACGCATGAACTCAATACGCCTATCTCAGCTATTTTAATGACGACACAGTCTTTAAAGGGACAGGAGGACAAAAAAATAAAACGACTGGAAGCAAGTGCAAAGCGACTCTCAGTTATGTACAGTTCCTTAACCTACAGACTTGAAGGAAAAGTAGAACCTTCCGAAGTACTTTGCTTTTCCCAGATCGTTGAAGAGAGAGTAGGGTATGTAAAAGAGTTGATTGATTCAAAACGTTTGCATATTGCACTGGATCTTGAGCCTATGGAAGTGTTTATGGCAAGGTCTTCATCGCACAGACTCATAGACAATCTGCTTTCCAATGCTATCAAATACTCTGATGTAGGTGATAGTATCTTTATTTCGACCAAAGACCATATTTTGACAGTGAGGGATACAGGTATCGGGATAGATGAAAAAGTACAGGAAGATATCTTTAAACGTTACCGCCGTGCCAATGAAGAGAGAGGCGGATTCGGGCTGGGATTGAATATTGTATTGTCTATCTGCAGGCAGTATAAGATCAAAATAAATCTTGTGTCTAAAAAAGGAGAAGGCAGTACTTTCATACTGACTTTTCCAAAAGTGAAAAAAGTAAAGAAGTAATTATTCGACACTTTCCATGAGAATATTAATAATATCTGACATGGTCAGGATACCTTGAAGTTCATTGCCGTCAATGACAAGCAAACGTTTAATGCTGCTTCTGACCATCATTCTGGCAGCATATTTGACATTGAGTTTGGCAGAAACGGAAATGGCAGGTGTTGCTGCAATATCGTAGACATTGAGAAGGTCAATATCACCATCTTCTGCCACAATACTTTGTAAAATGTTTTTAAAGGTAAGCAGACCATAGGCAGAGTCTTCTTTGGTTTTGTCTACGATGATTGAGCGGACTTTATGGATCTTCATCAGGTTGATCGCTTTCCTCACTGTTGCCATAGGCGACACAATTACCAGCTTATCTTTACTTGTCATTACATTTTCTACTAACATTTTACTCTCCTAAAGTGTTATTTTAATATTGTCTTCAAATTTATGAAGCTCTTCTGTATCCAAGCCTGCAACATGACTGAGTGGAAAGGTGAAAATATATCCGTTGTTCTCATGATCATCCAGGTTGAATTTTTCTCTCAATGCCCTCATGACTGTCAATGAAAGTCTTTTTGGTAAGATAAAAAGCAGAGCAGAGACATTCTCTTCAAGTGTCAATCCAAAAAATACCTTTTTTTCTTTGAGCCCGATATTTTTTCCGTGTAAAATGGTCACAGAACCTGCTCCCGCCTCTTTTGCGACTTTGATAGCTTCTTCTTCATCTGAGTCCTGTATCACTGCGATCAGTGCTGTAAACTTCATCTCTGCTCCTTTAACTTTTTCTTTTTATAGTACTCTGCATGTATCCCGTATCCCATCACGGTAAGCATTGGGAAGAGGGAAGCGAAAGCAATGAGCCCGAAACCATCTATAAGAGGATTTCTGCCTTCAATATTTTCTGCCAGACCCAATCCAAGTGCTGCAACAAGCGGTACGGTTACTGTTGACGTGGTCACTCCACCACTGTCATAGGCAATAGGCACGATGTATTTAGGTGCAAAGTAGGTAAATATGATTACCAGTATGTATCCTGCAATGATGTAATAATGTATAGGGTCACCGCTAACAATACGATAAGCCCCTAATGCAATACCTATAGCCACCCCTAATGCTACCACCATTCTAAGTACATTTTGTTTAATGTTTCCTTCACTTATCTCTTCGGCTTTAATAGCAATGGCCAAAAGTGCCGGCTCTGCCATAGTGGTGGAAAAACCTATGAGAAAGGCAAAGAGGTAGATGAGCAGATCGTTCTTCATATCGGTCAGTTGATAGGCAATGGTCTCACCGATAGGGAAAAGCCCCATTTCAAGTCCTACAATGAATGCATAGAGTCCAAGGATCACCATAATAATACCAGTGATGATCTTATGCAGGTGTGCCACCGGTTTTTTAATGATGATATATTGGAAGAAGAAAATCACTGCAATGATAGGTGTCACATCTTTGATGGTGCCGATGAGGTCATAAAAAAGGTCGCTCCAGACAAAATGATCGATCTGAGGGGTGTGTTCCGAGACAGCTTGTACAGCGGTCTGTACTGTAGCAGGTATCTCTGCCGAAGAGTAGGCGATAATGCCATAGAACTGTACAAAGATCATAGGGGTCAGTGAAGCAAAAGCGATGAGACCAAAACCGTCAATGACTGGGTTTCGGCCTTTAATACTTGAAGCCAGACCGATACCCAGTGCGGCTACCAATGGTACAGTCACGGTTGAAGTAGTGACTCCGCCTGAGTCATACGCAAGCCCTATGATCTCTACAGGGGCAAAGAAAGTAATGATGACCACTAAAATATATCCTGAGATGATGTAGTACGCAATAGGATGCCCAAGCAAGATACGCAGTACACCAAGGGCAATGGCAAATCCAACGGAGAGTGCCACGGTCATACGAAGCCAAAATGCATCGATAAGCCCGTGGGAGATCAGTGCTGCCTTGTTGGCAATAGCTATGAGTGCCGGTTCTGCGACGGTGGTGGAAAAGCCGATGGTAAAAGCAAAGGTAAGCAGCCAGAAAACAGAGCCTTTTTTTGCAAAGTCTACAGCCAGTCCCTCACCAATGGGAAAAATACCCAGTTCCAGTCCACGGATGAAGAGTGCCAGTCCTACAGCGACGATCGTCAAACCGATGATGATGGAAATAAGATTATCCGGTACACTACGGATGATAAATCCCTGGAAAAATGCCACAACAATGATAATGGGAAGCAGGTCTTTAAAAGAGTTTTTTAAATCCCCGCCAAATATCTTCAAGCTTTCTTTCATAGAAAGAATTATAGCCAAGACATCTTCAAGCCATGGGCTTGTATGGACTTAAAATTTTTTATCCAACACCGATGTTTCACATCGTGTTAAAATTTGAATTTCTGGGTTTTTAAGATCCTGAATTTACTGACTTCTTTGTCATTTTCAAGACCAAGTTCTTTAGCACCTTTGGGTGTAAGAAGTTGCACGCCCAGGGTCAGCGTAAGTGTATCACCCTTTTGAAGTATTTTTTTGAACATGACCTCTTTATGGGCATAAATAAGGGTATCTTTGAGTGTACCTGTTGCATTCCAGGGCATTGCTTCTTTCCCGTCATGTGCCAGAATACGCGTAAAGATAAATGGTTCGAGAGTGATCTCTTTACCTTCTCTTAAGATGCTTGCTTTAAGGACTCCTTGTCTGAGTGCCTGTCCAAAGAGTGCATGGTTGGCGTGGTTAATGACATTGACCGTAAAGCCTGAACTGTTTTGAGTGACATTGAAATCGATATATTTCCCCATCTCCTGATTCATATGGTGAATACCTGCTATCCCATGATAGGCATGTGTTTTTGTCTCAGAGAGTGTCACTTTTGAACCGGGTACTTGAGGCATATGACAGCTAATACAGGTATTTTTATCATTTTTGTTAATGAGTGCATCAAGCATCACAATGTCAAAATTATGTTCATTGTTCGTGTGTGAATGGCATCCCATACAGACATTGCCGTTGTAGTAGTTCTCATTGTTATAGTTGATCTTGTGATAAGGGGAATTTTGGACTGTTTTAACTAGGCCGAACCAGGAAGATTTTGTTTCAAAATGGGCAGTTTTACTTCCTTTTTTTGATTTGTCTGCTGTATAAAATTCTTTTACTTTACCGGAGCTAATGTTAGTATTTGACATTTTTCCCTGATCGACCTCTTTGATGGTATGACAGTATACACAGGAGATCGGTTCATGTTTTTGAATGTCATTGTTTTTAAGTATACCGGTTTTCATCACTTGTTTATCACTTGGGGAGTGGCATTTTGCACAGGTATACCCTTTTTCATCTTTGGGATGTTTTTCCCAGTAGGCTTTGTGTATAGGATTGTTGAGAACAGAGGCTTTACGATGAGAAGAGGCATAATATTCGTTATAAATGGTCGGATGGCACTTTTGACATATCTTGCTTTCGTTGGAGATGGCAAAAAGGGAGAGGGTGAGTGTTAAAATAAGAAGTAAAAACCTTGTCATTAGAAGATCCTATATAAATTAAAGTGTTAGATTATATAGCGTATAGATAAAAATGTCATTAAGTTGTGTAATAGAGGTGTAGAAATTCTATTCATAAGAACATAGATTCCTCACATATGTCTATAAAGTATATTAATAACAAGTATCAATTTTAATATACTTTAAGAAAGATTCTGCTAAATTACGATTTAGATAATAATTATCAAATTAAAATAAGGAAATAAAATGACGAGAATTAAAATTCAGTACAGTGAGGCACTCAATGACTAATCTTAAAAGATCATTCATAACATTGAGTTTGGCAACAATAATGGCAACAGGAGCTATGGCAGCTTCCTTAGAAGAGAGAGTGGAAGCACTTGAATCACAAAATAAGACATTGACAGAAGAAGTTCTGGCAACACAGACAGGAGGATTTACTAAAGTAGATACTGAACAGTCATATAGCGGTATGGGAGCAGCAGCTTCCAAAGTCTATTATTCTCAAACCCCGCTTTCAATCGGTGGATATGGTGAAATGTATTATGCAAATCCGGAGGGCTCGGATGATTATGCAAATGTTTACAGGTTTGTGACCTATTTTGGTTATAAATTCTCAGACAATGTGATCTTGAATGCAGAGATCGAGTATGAACATGGCGCCAATGCTGAAGAGGGTGGTGAAGTTGTTATAGAATTTATGTATCTCGACTTTTTAATGAAAGAAGAGATAAACCTGAGACTTGGTCACCTCCTTGTACCCATGGGGGTGATCGGTTTAAGACATGAACCGACGCTTTTCAATACGGTACAGAGACCGGAAGTTGAAACTAAATTAATCCCAACGACATGGGGTGAGAATGGTGTTTTGGCATATGGTACATTTTCAGACATTGGTATTGCGTATCAGGCAGGGGTGATCAATGCTTTGAATATGAACAGTCTGGATACAGCAGATGCCTCAAGCGGATGGATCCGAAACGGTAGGCAGGGGGCAGCCAAAAAAGCTGCTTTTGATCCTGCATTTGTAGGTCGTGTTGATTATGTCGGTCTTGCAGGCTTGACTTTGGGAGCATCTGTCTATTATGGCGGTGGTTCCAACTTGAAAGACGGGAATGATAAAGACGGCAACTTTGTCGGTGATGTTTCAGGATTGACGACCACCATGTTTGACATTCATGCCATGTACAACAAAGGAGCATTTTCCGCCTATGGACTTTACACGCAGACAAGCCTTGACGGTGCAGAAAAGATTAGTAACACAGCCGTTGAGAAAGCAAGCGGCTATTATGTCAATGCTTCGTATGATGTGGCAAGTTTGACAAGTCTGGAATACAAAATTCCGCTCTTTGTTCAGTATGAAAACTATAACCCTGTACAATCAACGGTAGATGGTTTGAATGAAGACAAATATAAGACAGAAAAGACTACAATCGGTTTGAACTTCTTCCCTGTAGATCAAGCAGTGATTAAAGTTGATTATGCAATGAAGACAGTAAATGATATAGATGACAATATCTTCTCCGTAGGACTGGGTTTCATCTTCTAACTAATGAGGAACAGAATGAAAAAAATCATCATAATGCTACTGCTCGGGATGGCTTTATCCCCGAGCAGTTTTGCTAAAACACAGGTATCGGTAGAAAAGGTGGTCAAATCCTCTTTCCCCGGTGTTACTTTGGTTGATGCCAAACAACTCATCTTGACAAAAGAGCAGTTCAAGAAGATACAAAAACGTGCCAAAACGGCGGTAAAAACAAAAATTTATCGTTATTATGAATTTAAGAACGGGAGTAAGCTGGTTGGTTACGGTGTATTGATCTCTCGTAAGGTTCGTACGAAAAATGCAACCATACTTTATGCTTTTGACATGTCCGGTAAATTGAAATTTTCAGAGATCATGGGGTTTGGCGAACCGCCGGAATTCATACCCAATAAGCAATGGATGGCTCAGTTCAAAGAGAAGACTGGTTCTGCCGCTTTGACCATGGGAAAAGATATCCCGACCATCAGCGGTGCAACACTTTCTGCACGTTGTATCAGTGATGGTGCACGTATTGCCAGAGCTATTTTTGAAGTGGTTCTAAAAAAGTAAAAGCATGAAATTCCTCGTTACAAAAGACCTTGCACACTCACAACTGTTAGCCTATCTTATTGCGGCAGTGCTTACCGCGATACTTCTGTATCTGGGACTCGATGTGGTTCTGCACGGCTATGTGATAGGTTTTGATATGCCAGCGATACACAGTACTCTTTTTGGAAATGTCGAAACTTTCGAAGAACCTATTCTCATAGATTCTTTGCTGCTTCAAGTACACATTGACCTCTTTATAACGATCTTTGTACTTCTAATACTCTCTTCGGTCTACATTCGGCTACACGATAAAACGACTACAATGAAATGGGTTTTACATGCACTCTTTGTGTCGGGACTGTTGGCACCGCTCTCATTGTTGTTGGCATACTTCTGGTCTGAAGTCTTTGTATCGGTCTGGGTAGTGACTTTTATTGTATGGCATCTTTTGGCTTTAATCATTACCGCTTCACTTTTTACACGGCTTAACTTTCGATGAAGAAGCTTACATTCTTCAGTATCCCCGTAGCATATTTACTGCTTTATACCCTGGTCATACTTGCTACAGGCATTTGGCTCTTTTTTTTGTCACAGGGCTTGAACGGTTCAGCGGGGATCAGTGCAACACTGCAAAAGATCATCACTTCCCCCGAAACAAAAAGTCTGCAAAACCTTGTTGAAGTAGCAACGCCTCATCTCTTTGCCATGGGAGCACTTATCTTTGTCGTGGCACACTTTATGCTTTTTTCTACAAAGATCTCCCAGAAAAATTCGCTCATTGTTGCTTTGCTACTGTTTGTACTGGCACTTTTAAATATTGTCTCTTACGGAGCGATCAGTTTTGGATTGGTCATCTCCGGGTGGATCAAATTGATTTCAATGTCATTGTTTGTGGGGATGTTTTTGGTTTTGTTGGGGATGGTTGCTTTTTCATTGTGATCTATTAAATGTGTTGTGGGGACACAACATCCTGCGGAGTTTTTTGCCATTTAATCTTAACTAACTCCTCTAAATTTCCATAAATAATATTCCCGTCCGCCTCCACCAACACGTAGCCTATCTTTTCATGCTTTTTTAAAAATGCAAGTGCTTCTTTTCTTGGCATCACAGAAACAGCGGTGGCATAGGCATCCATTTTACTATTGTCCGCTATGGTGAAGAGTGAAACAGAAACAAAGGCTTTTCCCTGTGTTGCCGTTTTGGGGTTGATGAGGTGATGTTCAGACTTTTTGCCAGCATGGCGTCTGTATGTTCCAGAGGTTGAGACGGAAGTATACGGATGTAAAGTGCTGACCCTGGCAAAGGTTTCTTCTGAAAAAGGAGACTGCAGATAGATCTCACAGCGGTTCAGACACTGTATATCTCCGCTTAAAGCGATGATGCCTTTAGTGATATTCTGCTCTTTCAAATAGACCGCTACTTTATCAGCCGCATACCCTTTCCCCATACCACCAAGATCCACTACGATCCCTTTATCAATTTTAATAGACTCTTTGCCCATATGAATTCCGTCAATATTGAGCTTGGCATTTTTGAGTTGTGTTTTAGTGGGAGAGTAAGTCTTCTCCTCTCCAAAATGGTAGAGTTTTTTAGAGATAGAGCCTATGGTAATGTCAAAATAGCCGTTTGTTTCGTTGTAATACTGTTTGGAAAGGGTGATGGCTTCTGCCAGATATCTGTCGTAAGAAACTTCATGTCTCTTGTTGAGTATTGCAAGTGTTGCTTTGGGATCATAACTTGAAAGAGAGTCTTCTATGCTTTGGATGAGTGTAAAGGAAGCAGAGATATGTACATTCTCTTTTTCTGGCAGGCTGATACTTACATAGGTACCCATCAGCATACGTGTACGTGAATCTAATATAGTGTCTGCTGTTGAAAGTGTAGGTAAAAAGAGTAACATAAAAGATAACAAATGGATACTTTTCATTAAAAAGTATAACAAAGTTGCGCCAACATTTGCCTTTGGTACAGAATATGGTTATAATCAAATTATGAAAAAGTTTATCATTATCTTTTTTCTTCTGTTCAGTATGGTTGGAATGACCACTATGGCTATGGCTTCAGCCGACCTCAGTGAAAAATGCTCCGTGTTAGTATTGGAGAAAGAGAAGTCTGAAACAGAAAACAGTGATAAAGGCGAAGATAGTAAAATTGACCTCTATACTCAGTTGGCTAATTCATTGTTTCATCCTTTGGTCTCACTTATCCCTGTGGGAAACCAACTTTTTTATAATGACGGGTATGACAACCTTCCCCTCAAACCTCCCCGAACTTAAATCCTTTTATTTATCAAGAGACTATTAAAGTGCTGCACTCTTTTAGAGAGCTGTTTGTCCTGTTTTCAGGGCTGTATATTTTAGAAATAAAGGAAAAATTATGTTAAAAATTAGTGAATATATGTATGGAAATAAAGTTTATCAAAAGAAATA
>Ga0256834_1001308_pt1 | contig 17134 bp, 14 predicted proteins | sample 4281140metaG_FD_190536 | JGI IMG/M metagenome (GOLD analysis project Ga0256834, IMG submission 190536) | Hydrothermal vent microbial communities from East Pacific Rise, Pacific Ocean - 4281-140 | ecosystem: Environmental > Aquatic > Marine > Hydrothermal vents | place: Pacific Ocean: East...
CGGGTATGAAATAGGATTGATTGTTTAGTGTAGGTTTTGAATTATTATCTCTTACGCCATCATCGCTAAGTTTATTATTCTTTAGCTATCTTGTTTTTGATTTACCTCAAGGTATCTAATGCTCAAAAATGTTATGAGAGCATGGAGGAGGAGTTTTACCCTTTGAATGCTCTTTAACGAAGTAGATCAACACAAGCTCCTCTCAAAGGCTTAAATTCGCTAAGATATACGAGGCAAAGAGCATGAAGACGGGGTTTTACCCTTCGAATGCTCTTTAACGAAGTAGGTCAACACAAGCTCCTCTCAAAGGCTTAAATTCGCTAAGATATACGAGGCAAAGAGCATGAAGACGGGTTTTTACCCTTCGAATGCTCTTTAACGAAGTAGATCAAAGTGAATTTAAGCCGTGCGACCAGCACAATAACCTGATGCCCATGCCCATTGGAAGTTATAGCCGCCCAACCAGCCAGTTACATCAATCAACTCACCAACAAAAAACAATCTCTCAACCGATTTCGCCTCAAGCGTTTTGGCGTTTATATCTCGTGTATCAATACCGCCAAGTGTCACTTCTGCTGTGCGATAGCCCTCGCTACCAATCGGCTTCACTCGCCACTCATTCACTCGGCTTGCAACTTGACGCAAAACTTTATCGCCAACATCTGCCAAACGCCCGACAAACTGATTTCCAATTTGCTGCGCTAATCTTTTAGGTAAAATCTCCGCCAAAATCGTGCCAATTTCGCGCTTGCCATTTTTTTGCCGCTCATCTCGCAATCTTTCAAATACATCAACATCAGGCGCAAGATTTATTACTATCTCCTGCCCTTCTCGCCAGTGTGAAGATATTTGCAAAATCGCTGGCCCACTAAGCCCCCGATGCGTAAACAGCATCGCCTCATCAAACGAAATTTTACCGCAACTCACCCTCACATCTTGCGACACACCACTAAGCGCGCTCATTTGCTGCTTAAGAACAGGGTCAAACGTCAGCGGCACCAAAGCCGCCCGAGTTTCAACAATTCGCAAATCAAACTGCTCAGCAATTTTATAGCCAAAATTGCTCGCCCCCATTTTAGGAATAGATTTGCCGCCCGTTGCAATAACCAAAGATTCACAAGAAACCACCTGCGCATCATGTTTTTCCTGCCAACTAACGCTAAAGCCATCAGGAATTTTATCTACCCGCTCAACCTTGGTATTAGTATTAATTTGCACGCCCAATTTTTCCATTTCAAAGCGCAACATTTCAACAATTTGCCAAGCCTCATCATCACAAAATAGCGCACCCTTAGCCTTTTCATGCCAAGCTATTTTATGCACCTTTAGCATTGCAATAAAATCTTGTTGAGTGAATTGACTAAGCGCCGAAATTGCAAATTTTGGATTGCTCGAGAGATAGTTTTTATAACTAGTGCCAAGATTAGTAAAATTACATCGCCCACCTCCCGAAATACGAATTTTCTCACCCATATTTTTATTATGCTCAAGCAATAAAACCGAACGCCCACGTTTGCCAGCTTCAATTGCCGCCATCATGCCCGCTGCCCCTGCACCAATAATCACTACATCAAATTGTTTCACTTATTTTTCTTTCTCATTTTATTTCCACCCCCACTCATATTTTTCTATTACCCCCACCCTCAATCCCTCCTCACAGAAAGGAGGGATTGAGGGTGGGCAAACAAAAAACAATCAAAGGTTATAATATCAAACTAAATATTCTCATTAAAAACATCACACGCAGCGGGATTACCCTCTTTATACCCCCGCTCAAACCAATATTTACGCTGTTTTGAAGTGCCATGCGAGAAAGTCTTAGGAACAGCATAACCCTGCATTTTCTTTTGCAAAGTATCATCACCAATCGCATTAGCGGCATTAAGTGCCTCGGCAATATCGCCACGCTCCAGCAAATCTTCCTGCCCCGCATAAGCCGCCCAAACACCCGCATAACAATCTGCCTGCAACTCAACCCGCACAGACCACTCATTAGACTCAGTCTTGCTAAGACGAGGACGGGCTTTGTTAAATTCAGGCAAAACACCAGTTAATTGCTGCACATGATGCCCAATCTCATGCGCCAACACATAGGCTTGCGCAAAATCTCCCGGAGCGCCAAATTGAGATCGCAATTGTTCATAAAAAGCCAAATCAATATATACTTTTTGATCAGCAGGACAATAAAACGGCCCCGTTCTAGCATCGGCAACTCCGCAAGCTGATTGAACACTATCGCTAAATAAAACAACTTTTGCAGGGTTATAATTAAGCCCGCTATCAGCAAAAATTTTATCCCAAAGATCTTCGGTTTCTTTAATCACCACCGAAACAAATTGCACCAACTCATCTTGCCCAGCATTTGTACGTGGCTGTTCTTTAGCCGAATTATTTGTCGGTGCATTTGGAATTGATCCATCAAGCAGGCTCATTGGATTAACTCCAAAAGCCAACGCCCCAATCACAATGATAGCCAGCAACACAAATGAGCCTTTAGAGCGAGGAAGGCGCATTTGCCGTCCACTTGATCTAACATTTCTAGTTGATCGAGAACGAGGGCGATATCTATTGCGTGAATTACCCCCTCGCCTATCTTCAATGTTCGAACTACCCTTACGACCACGCCATTTCATTTGCGACTCCTATTAAAATTCTTGTTTCTTTTGCCATAGATAAACAAACTCGCCAAGCCATCATTTAGATCAAAACAAGGACAATAAGATTGATATTATAGTTGTTTCGCTGCAACAAATAAAAAAAATCACCTTTGGCATTTAACTATTATGAACAAAAGATGTCGTTAACCATTGATTAACTTTTGGAAATTTAATAGGATTTGATACACTAGCTATTCATTTTTATCATTAATAGAGGACTGATCTTATGCGCAAATTACTTCTTACTATTGCAACTTCTGCTCTTATGGCAACTGGTGCTATTGCAGCTGATCCTGTAATTACAGTTGATCCAGCTTATGTTGAGCCATCTACTGGTTTTGACTGGGACGGTTTTTATATGGGTGTAGGACTATCGGGATCATCTCTAAGTAATGGTATTGTTACAGATACAACTGGTTATTTAGATTTAATTGCAGGCTTCAACGTTACATCAGGTGATATGTTGTTTGGTCTTGAGGGTTGGGTTGGTGCTTATTCAGACGGAACAAATTCTGGGTGGTCTGGAGGGGCTGAAGTTCGTGCTGGTTACTTAATATCCCCAGATGCTCTGCTTTATGTTTCTGGCGGCGCTCAATTCTATGATGCTGGCGCAAGATATGCTACTCTTGGTGCTGGCGCTGAATTTGCAGCAACTGATAATCTTACATTAGATGTAGAATATAAATATTGGGGCTGGTCTAATAATGGCTTTACTGGACACTCTCTTGGTCTTTCTGCCCTTTGGCATTTCTAAATAGCAAATCTAAAATTTAAGTATAAAACCCCGCTAGTCAAATGGCGGGGTTTTCTTTTACAAAACTATCATTTTAGATAAAAACTCAAACATCTGCAAAAAGAAACAAAACAACACTTGATTTACTGCCTCACTTAATATTTAACCGTCCATGGAGAGGTGGCCGAGTGGCTGAAGGCGCGCCCCTGCTAAGGGTGTAGGCGGGTAACTGTCTCGAGGGTTCGAATCCCTTCCTCTCCGCCATTTTCCCAACATTAAAAACACTCCTAACTCATTGATTTAACAATACAATTTCCCATCACTTGGGGTATGGCGGAGGTAAAACACTTGACTTGTAGCACATTTTGTAGCACACTTTGTAGCACAATTCAGATGTTAGGTAGAGGAAATGACAATCAGCAAGCGCAGTTCTAACGGTGAAACTTATCACATGCGTAAACGTGTGCCTGCACGATTTAGAAGTATTGAGCCAAGAAAACACGTTGGCATTAGTCTTCACACAGATAGCTTGGCTGAGGCTCAACAAAAAGCATCGACAACTTGGCAACAACTCTTGGCTGGCTGGGAAGCACGTCTTGCTGGTGACACTAGTGATGCTGAAAAACGTTTCGTAGCCGCAAAACAATTAGCACAAGCTAGAAATTTCAGATTTTTACCATCAGACCAAATAGCATCCCTCCCCTCTTCTGACCTTACCGAGCGAATTGATAGCTCATCTATTGCTAATGATAAAATAGACGCTATAGAGGCCTCTGCTGTTCTTGGTGGAGTTACCCCACCAAAGATTAACGTAACCAGAGCATTAGAATTATTTTGGACGCTTGCGGCAGAAAAAACTTTAGGTAAAAGCAAGGGACAAATTAGGCGTTGGCACAATCCATATAGAAAAGCCATTTCTAACTTTATTGGCGTAGTTGGAAATAAAGCACTAGATGAGATAAATCGTGAAGACATGTTGGCTTTTCGTCAATGGTGGTTCAAGCGAATGAAGAATAATGGCTTAACTGCTAATAGCGCGAATAAAGATTTAACGCATCTTGGCAGTGTCTTAAAGACAGTCAATGAAATGAAGAGTCTTGGAATAGACCTTCCCCTATCAGGTTTGAGTTTCAAAGAAGGTGAAGCTCAACAACGACCATCTTTTTCTGAAGATTGGATACGCAACAAGTTATTAGCAAAAGGAGCGCTTGATGCGCTTAATGTTGAGGCAAGATGTATTTTATTTGGAATGATAAACACTGGTTATAGACCAAGCGAGGCTAGAGGGCTTTTGCCTGAACATATCAAACTTGAAGGAGCAGTGCCTCATATCTCAATTGAGCCAGATGGAAGGCAATTAAAGAGCGTTAGGTCACGCCGTATAATCCCACTTGCAGGCGTTAGTCTTGAAGCCTTCAAACAATGTCCTGATGGCTTTCCTCGTTATCGAAATAATTCCAGCCTATCTGCCACAGTGAATAAATTCTTACGAGAGAATAATCTACTCGAAACACCTAACCACACCCTGTATGGCTTGCGTCATGCCTTTGAAGATAGAATGCTAGCGGCTGGCGTTGATGAGAGAATTCGTCGTGATTTATTCGGACATCGATTAAACAGAGAAAGATATGGAGCTGGTGCAACTCTTGAGCATCTTCATAAGATTGTTCAACGTGTATCCTTATGACGAGATAAAGCCCTTACACGATCAATCAAACTACCAGTTAGCGCCGCTTCTGCATTTTTAACATCACGATCCAACCGCTCAAATATTGGCAAATAATTTAAACCAAGAACCTTATCCCTCAAAATAAGATCAGCTATCTTCTCACGCTCATTAAGAAGTCGATCCAAATTCTCTTGCAAATGGCAAACTTTCTTCACCATTGCTTAAACTAAGCCACCGAATTGGCAGCAAGCTAAATCCAAGATATTACTTAAGTAGCTGTTGGCAAATAAGAGCCAAACAGCAAAGATATAAAATTCCATTTTTTTGCCTCCAGATAACGAAGGCGGGCATTAAATGAGTATAGGATTACTTTAACTTAAAGTCAATATTCTTTAGTTATTTCAATACGTTATCTTTTGAGTGATATAATTCAATACCACTCAAAACTAGGTTATTATAGTTCAATATAATGTAAGGTAACTGCAGTCTCTGTTAGATTAAAATAGTTGGAAATTCGCGTGTAGTATTTTGCTACTACATGACGTAAGCAAGCTTGATAAAAATAGCTGGAAAAATATGCACTCACTTCTCACTCTTACAGCATCACAGCGTAACCCTACTATATCAAAATAGTAGATAGTACAATTCGTAAAATATCACAATGATACAAATCAAAAATAACCACAAGTATAATGAAAAATCCTTACTCATGATTTTGACTATTCGATTGCTACACAGTGACTATAGTAGTGGTTGCGGAATTCTTAAAAATTACAATCTTTTCTCTTTTACAAGCCGCCAATATTGATATCCAAGAGCAGTTAATTTACAAGCTTTTGAACTCATTGCCGCAAAATACATGTGTTCCTCACCTATGGGTACTACGAGTCGAGCGCTTGTAAACTTCTGTAGGTTCTTAAATATCTTTACATTATTTTCATCAGGCTTTCTTGATGTATACTCATAAGATGGATCAAGTGCATGCTCAGATTCAGGAGAAGGGAAATACTCTATTATTTTTCTCAGTACATCTAAAGGAATCGGAGGGTTGATTGTTCGGAGTGATGTAAAGCGCGATACATTCGTTTTAAATATAGGACGTTGATCCCATGCCCCCAGAGCCTGATCAACATAGGCATAAATACTACCCGGCGTTATATGTCCTCTTAGATCAGCAGCTCCGCCCTGTAAAGCATCCGTTACTAAGGATGTAAAAACACCACAACCATTTATTTCCAGAGCAGATTCCGATTCTCGACTAGCCGTTAAAACAGAAACACCTTCTGCTAGTTGCGACACTGCACCTCCCGCTACTGCAGGACTCCCAAAAGAACCTGAGCGACAACAATCAAGCAAGATAATTTTATCTTTTGCCTTGGACTGGTTTGCCAAGGTAAGAATATAATCCATCGGTATACCCTCATCATTTTTTTCGTAATCAGGAGTAACCAAGTACCCGCCAGTGCTTTCAATAAATCCATGACCTGAAAAGTAAAACACAGCCTTTTCACAATCTCCTTCAAAAAGAGTTCTGATTGCGCCCTTAAGGTTTGATTTGTTTATTTCATCAGATGGAGATGTTAGTAATTTGATATCAAAGTTAGGTGAGCCATCTCCATTTGACTCCAAGACTGCTGCGATTGCGCTTGCATCATTCACGCAACCTGAAAGCGGAGCATCAGGGTAATCATCAATGCCAACTATTAGTGCTTTTTTCATAACGCTATACCCTTTCTATGAAATTTTTAATGTTATCCCATGTCCAGTTATAGATATGCTTTCCACTTAAAACTGATGGCAAGGTCTTAGGTCTTGCGTTAGAGTCAGATGTTCCCCAAATTGGAAGGATTGGAACTGATTCTTCTTCTGCGCATTCAAGCTCCCATATCTGTCCGTCTGCTTCTTTTGTATTTTTTGTAACTATAGCAATCACTCCATTACAGCCTTTGATACGTGTACGGCATTTTGTTTTCCAAGCACTGTCCCACGGTTCTTTAACTGACATATCAACAAACTCGAATGGAGCTTTTTCATTGCGTGCCTGCCCTTTAAGCATGTCACGCAATGATTTATCCTCTATAGCGAAGCTAATAAAAATTCTTTTTTTAGTCATATTATAATCCTTTATTAGGTTAAACTGGTAAAATAAATTCATTTTACTGAACTTTCGTAAAGTAACAGCACCCTTTTTTGTTGTCAAGGATAAAAAATATGCCTATACTGAACTTTTAATTAGAACCACAAAAAGGCAGGAAAATACTATGTCTACAGCACTAGGTGATAAAATACGGGAATTGAGGAAAAAAAAATCTATGACTCTTGAGGAGCTTGCTGGTGCAATCGGTTCTGGAAAAAGTTATATTTGGGAGCTAGAAAATAAAGGCATTAAAAAACCATCTGCAGAAAAACTAACCCAGATTGCAAAAGTTCTTGGAATTACACCAGAGTACCTTCTTGATGATGTGGCAAGCAGCAATTTAGATGAAAACTCTGCAGTAGATCAGGCATTCTTTCGTAAATATCAAAAAATGCCTGACAAAACTAAGGAAAAGGTTCGTAAATCCCTTGACCTGTTTTGGGAAGATGAGGGTTGAGAGAGCCTAAAAAACCACTCAAAGTAGCCAATAAGATAATCAAACTTCTTGATTTAGTATTGGGTATTGAGCGATATCCTGTTGATGTAAAGCAATTAGCACTGGACTATAGCCGTAAGAAGTTCCCGAATGATTATATACAAGTTATAAAGGGAGATAACCTTCCAGGTTTTGAAGGTGCATTATATGGAAAGAAAAAGAATAATGAGTTTCGCTGGCTCATTCTCTATAATAATCAAATAATCAAACCTGAAAGAATCAATTTTACTTTAGCTCATGAGTTTGGTCACTATCTTTTACATCGTGATGAACAAATTCTTTTTGAATGTTCTCAGGAAGATTTATCAAGGTTTGATGATTATGCCCAAAGAGAAACTGAAGCAAACGCCTTCGCATCTCAATTGCTAATGCCATTACATGACTTTAGAAAACAAGTTGCTACCAACGAGTTGAATTTCGATTTAATGGAGCATTGCACGAGTCGCTATCAAGTGTCTTTAACTGCAGCAACTCTAAAATGGATCGAGTTTACAGCCAAACGTGCAATGATGGTTGTATCACGAGATGAGTATATTTTATGGGCACGGTCAAGTCAGTCAGCCTTTAAGAGCGGCGTTTATATAAAAACTGTTGATTGCCCTCCAGTGCCTGTACCAGAAAAATCTTTAGCAAACCGTCGTAGTTTATTATCTGTTTCTAAAGTTGAAACTCAACACGCAAAAGGCGTTTGGAGAAAAAATGAGCCCGTGAAAGAACTTACTGTATTTTCAGATAAATTCGATCTTGTAATAACTTTATTGATATTTCCTGATGAAGCCCCTAGCCAATTTATACAAGATGAAGAAGAACCTGAACTAATGGATACTTATCAGAAATTTACAAATAACCTCTAAGGTCTCCTACTCAAAAACTATCAGCGGTGTGCTGCAGAAGTTGTCCTTAATTATTAAATCTAGTTCTCTGGCATCAATCTAATCAATTTCAGCGTTGTAATTTACACTGCTTTGTACTCGCGGGCTTTATCACTTTGGTTATAACTTATTCTTTTTCTCTAATCTGCCCATAGACTTCCTTTACTAAATATCCAGCAGCAATATTTCTAAACTGATCATCATTCATCAGCTTAGTAAAAATTTCTTCATTGCCTTCCATGCGCTCAATGAATAACCCTTCGAGCATTTTTTCAAAGACTGGGTTGAAGTTTGCTAGTGAATTTGCCTTTGCTGCTTCACGTAACTTCTCATTAGCCATTGCAGCTTCAGCGACCTGATCAAAAAATAATTCATCTGCTTTATTAAACTCTGTTCCAAAGCGATCATTGAGCTTATCGACAAGCAATGACAATTGAACATTCTCATCTGTTGAACTTTTTGTGCCAACTTCAGTAGGGCCTTTAAGTGGCTCAGGATCGCCTTTACTCAAGTCAATCGAACCCTCACTTATTTTTTGAAGGCGATAATATTGCAGATCAACTTCATCTTCTAATTGATAACCTGGCCCATCGGCTCTTCTTGGCAACTTAGAAAGCAAAAAACGTAGGTAAGTATATAATTTTTCAAGCTCTGAATCTTGATAGGGTATTATTTGTGAAAGGAAGGTATATAACTTGCGAAAACTAACGAGTTGTCCCTTGAATAATTCTTTATCTTCATCTTTAAGCTTATTATATCTTTCTACTGCGGCATCAAGATTAGCGTTCATATGTTTATGATCAGATGGCGTTGGCTGTTTGCGATTCTTGAACCAAATTTCACAAAATGTATCGACTTCTTGTTTAGTGAAAATTCGTCTCTCTTCAATACGATGTTGCAAATCATAAAGCTGATGAGGATCTGGCATTTCTCCTATATCAGTAACTTCATAATAATCTTTGAAAGAGGTGTAAATTTCCTCACGTTCATTCACAAAGTCTAATACGAAAGTATCTTCTTTTCCTGCCGCAGTTCTGTTAAGGCGCGAGAGTGTCTGCACAGCTTGAATGCCTGACAACCGTTTATCTACATACATTGTATGCAACAAAGGTTGGTCAAATCCTGTCTGATATTTTTCTGCCACTAACAAGATCTGATATTTTTCACTGGCAAATTTTTCAGGTAGTTCAGATTCTTTAACACCCTCATTCATGTTCACCTCAGTATATTGCTTTCCTGGAAAATCAGGATCACTAACTGAACCAGAAAATGCCACCAGAGTTTTTATATCCTTATAGCCCTTATCAGAAATATATTTATCAAATTCCAGCTTATAACGCACAGCATGTAAGCGTGATCCTGTCACCACCATGGCTTTAGCACGCCCACCAATTTTATGACGGGTATGAGTACGGAAATGCTCGGTAATTACTTCTACTTTTTGCCGAATATTGTGCGGGTGGAAGCTCATGAAGCGAGCAAGTTGCTTTGCCGCTTCCTTTTTTGGCACCTCAGGGTCATCTTCAATAGATTTAATCAAGCCATAATAAGTTTCGTATCTGGTGTAGTTAGCCAGCACATCGAGGATAAACCCTTCTTCAATTGCTTGACGCATACTATATAAGTGAAAAGGCGACTTGCCATTTTTCCCAGGTTCATTAAATACAGCAAGTGTTTTAAATTTAGGCGTAGCGGTAAATGCAAAAAAACTGATATTCGGCTGATGTGGACGTTTCAACATATCTTTCATCATTTCTTGCTTGGCTTCTTCAGATAGACTATCCTCCTCCAAATCATCTAAAATCTGTTCAGCAATAGTAGCTGCAATACCTTCCTTATTTAAGACCTTGCGCAATTCCATTGCTGTTTCACCACTTTGCGAGCTATGTGCCTCATCGACAATCACAGCAAAACGACGGTTGGCAGTGTCAATATTTACGCCTTCGCCCTTTTTCTCTAGCGTATCCAATGCTTGTGCAATGAATGGAAATTTCTGGATTGTTGAAATAATTATCGGCACACCACCAGAGAGAGCCTTGGCAAGCTGTTGGGTGTTTTCATCAATCTTTTCGACAACACCTTGTTTGTGTTCAAACTGGTAAATAGTATTTTGTAACTGTTGGTCGAGAACACGGCGATCGGTAATAACAACTATCGTATCAAATACTTTGTTATCTGCTTCATCGTGCAAACTTGCCAAGCGGTGCGCTAGCCATGCAATTGAGTTAGATTTACCCGAACCAGCGGAATGTTGAATCAAATAATTATGACCTGAGCCTTTTTTCCTAGCATCAGCAATTAGGCGACGCACTGCGTCAAGCTGGTGATAACGTGGAAAAATCATGGTTTCTTTTTTATGCTTTTTTATGCCTTGCTTGGTTACAATTTCTTTTTCTTCTACCTGTAAACGCATAAAGCGAGAGAGAATATCCAGCAGGCTATCTTTAACCAGCACTTCTTCCCAAAGATATGCTGTGCGATAATTATCCTTTTGCACGGGATTGCCAGCCCCATGACCATTACCACGGTTAAAAGGCAGAAAATGAGTGTTTTTGCCTGCAAGCTTTGTAGTCATAAACACCAAATCAGGATCAACAGCAAAATGCACTAATGCACGCTCCTTGAAACGGAAAAGCGGACAGCGTTGGTCGCGCTCATTGCGATATTGATATTTTGCATGTTCAACATTTTGGTTGGTCATTGGGTTTTTAAGTTCGAGCGTCACTACAGGCAAACCATTAACAGCAAGCACTACATCAATTGATTGGGCTTGGTCTTTTGGATCGAACCTTACTTGGCGTGTTACGGTGATGTTATTTTTTGCATAATCAGACCACGCATCTTGGTTTAAACCACTGTTGGGTGTAAAGTATGCCAGTTTGAATGTTCTGCCAAAGCACTTGAACCCATGACGCAATACATTGAGCGAACCTTTAGAGGCAAGCTCTTTGCACAGAGAGCCCAGCAGCGTATCAGCAACTCGCTCACCATGTATATCAGTCAGCTTTTTCCAATTCTTGACTTGGGTCGCTTCAATAAACGCAACCACATCAGCAGGAAACAACCCAAGCTCCGCATCATAAGTTTTCGGATCACCTTTGCTATAACTACCACTCTCTATTAAGTGCTGCTCAATCGCCTCTTCAAATCGTATTTCTGTGTGCGCGTTCATGTTGTTGCCCTTAGTTTATTCAAATTGCTTCTTCATGAGAGTTTTCTAAATCACTTAGATTTATCCCCTGTATGTCATCATAGTTGTAGTGACGTATTGAAGAGTCAGCTTTTAGATATTTACCATTTTCTCCTAAATAAGCAGCTGGGTTAGTATGAAGAGTTAATACAAATTTGGTTAAGGATATTTTTTTAGATTTGTTTGTATATATTTTAATAATTTTTACTAACGATTTACACCAAGCTTCTCCAGCATTTAATTGACGAACAATACTGTCTGCAGAAATAGTTTTTGACTTGAATTCAAATAAATAGGCTTTGATTTTATTTCTGTAACAATGAAATATAATAAAATCACACCGTGAAGCCCATGGCTTAGCTTCATCATCTAAAAAATGAAATAAAGGCTCACAATTTCCTTTTTTATTCTTTTTATCTAATTTGATACCAAATACCTCTCCATTAAATTGTAGTTTTACTTCCATCTCTTTTTCACCAGTTGCAGTAAAAACATTCTCCTTGAGAATTATTCTACTGTTTTTAATAGGCAGTGCATAATGTCTTATATTTAAATATGAGTGCATACAATCAAAGTAACCCTGTGCATTTATTACCATATCACACCACCTTTATTTTGCCAGTAACGGCGCTGGTAATGATGGCAGTGCGATATTCTTTTAGGTGGGTTATTATTTCTTTAGTTTTTGATTTGATTGCATCAATCTGTGCGGACTTCCTATCCAAAAATTCCGCAATCATCTTTTGTTCACGGAGGGGTGGAACTACCAGCTTAGCTCCATCAATTAAATCTTGATTGAGTATTTTTGCTCCATATATATTTTCTGAAGCATTTTGAACTATCGCTAATGGAGCAAGATAATATAGGTATCCTATATCTAATAAGCCGCCTTCTAAGAAAGCAGCAATCGCCTCATTAGTATAAATTTCTTTTCCTGCTATGGATACAGATCCCACAGTTAGCTTAAATGAATAAAGCAAACTTCCTTTTGGCGCAGGACGTTTCTTAAATTTATCAATTGCCTCTTGGGTTATTTGTTTTGCAGCACTTGTGATATATTTTGCTCCAAGGTCACTAATATTTATCCAATCATATCCTTCACCATAATAAATAGGATTTCCACTATCAGGGGTGAAGCCAACTATATATTTAATAGCCTGCGATAGTTTTCTGACCTCCCACCCCTGCGGAATATCTCCGAGCCAGTCGATGTCACTCTCTTTCATTTGGGCATTAGGGTTGAGGCCTTTGGTGACGGCGTGGGTGATAAGGGCGGTGCGTTGCTCTGCTAGCAGTTTCAATAACTGTTCTTTTTTATCAATCAACACATCAATCTGCGCTGTCTTTCTATCCAAAAACTCCGCAATCGCCTTTTGTTCTGGTAGTAACGGAAGTGCAAATTGAAGGATTTTAAGGTCATTCAATGATAACCCAAATCTTGTTACTCCATTTGCAGATACTTCAAATTGTGCGGCGCTTGGCTGGCTTTTAATTGCATAATAAAGATACGAACCGTCTGATTTTTTAGCGATGGGCTTCAAGATAGATAGATGATAACCGCAAACTAAGTCATCTATCTCTTCATCAATTAGGGTTGGTATCCCAATATCGGAGGCACTCTCTGAATCCTTAGTAAGAACAACATCTCCTTTATAAAGTTTAAACTTGCTAATTTCTGCAAAGGTAGCAGAGGCAGACATAAACTTAATTTTTGAAGTTATCTTTGCATTGTAATAGACATCAATATAATTACACAAACGAACAGGTTCTTCACCTTCATGCGTTTTTTTATCCACATTACTAGTTTTTATTTTAGCAGCTTCATTTAAACGAGTTACCTCCCACTCCTCTGGAATATCTCCAAGCCAGTCCACACCGCTATCATTATATTTTTCATATGCTGGATAGGTCATGCCACAACACCACCGAGCATTTTCATAATATCCTGCTCCAGTTTCTTGATATCGCTCTCAATATCTTCCAGTGGGCGTGGTGGCTCATAAACGTAGAAATGACGATTAAGCGGGATTTCATATCCCACTTTAGTTTTTTTGTGGTCTATCCACGCTTCAGGAACATGCGGCAACACTTCTTTTTCTAGGTATATCTCACAATGCTCGCGCACTAAATCTACTAGATCTGAATTATCCGCCTTAGCATTATAGCCAATCGGCAACGGAAAAGTTATATCCTCTGGTAATGGTACAAGTTCTGTGTCACGCAATTCAGGGTCAGGCTCTGCTATATTCCTTGCATTAGTGCAGGTATCAGCAGTTTCATCACGCTCAGACATAGCATTCATAATTGCCTTTTTAACTGGAGCATCTAGCTTCAAATCAATCTTTTTAATCGTTGTATTTAATAGTTTAGTAAATTCATCACGGTTTTTGTATAATGTTGCATCCATCGTTTCCAACATAGCGATTATATCTGACTGCAATTGCTTGCCAGCTTCTTGCTCAGCTTTGATTATGCCCTCATCTTTACGTTTTTTGCTTTCAACAAGCTTTATAAATGTATTTTCTAACTTCAGCTTCTCAATACGCTCTTTGCTTACTTGAAAATTCAACTTAAGAGGACGCTCAACAGTAATTTTTAAGTAACCAAACTCACGGTTATCAAAAATCTTGGAACAAATACGCTCTTTTCTACCCTCTGTCAGGCTAGAAGTTTGGTCGTGTTTGAAATCAGCATAAAGCTTAGTTATTTCGCCAATATGGTCTGGTGAACCCTTTGTGCCATCACCAAGCTCATTACGCTTTTTACCAAGGCTTTTACGCATTTTCTTAAAATGCTTAGTAGCATCAATTAGTTGAACTTTTCCTTTTCGCTCTGGGTGTTTTTTGTTAGATACTAGCCAGATGTAAGTATAAATCCCAGTATTGTAAAACATCTGATCTGGCAGAGCTACTATAGCATCTAGCCAGTCATTTTCAATAATCCAACGACGAATATTACTTTCGCCCGAGCCTGCATCACCAGTGAAAAGCGGTGAACCATTAAATATAATCGCAATCTTAGAGCCATCGCCTGATATATCTTTTCCATCATCATTTTTTTCATCTGGTGCGTTATGCATTTTAGAAATCATATGCATTAAAAATAACAAAGCCCCATCATTGATGCGCGGAGTGCCAGCGCCAAAACGACCAGAAAAACCATGTTCCTTATGTTCTTTTTCTACTACTCCTTGTTGTGCTTTCCACTCAACACCAAATGGAGGGTTTGCCATCATATAATGGAATTTTTTATCAGGATGCCCATCACCAGTTTTTCCATCACCCAATGTGTCTCCAAGGATAATATTATCTACAGGTTCATCTTTAATAAGCAAATCTGCACAGCAAATAGCATAAGACTCGGCGTTATATTCCTGACCATAAAGTTGTAAATGCACATCAGGGTTGCTCTCGCGTATATATTCTTCTGAAACGGATAACATTCCACCAGTACCGCAGGTTGGATCGTATATCGAACGTGAAATTGATGGCTGGTAAACATCTTCATCATGCGTGTAAACTAAATGCGCCATCAGATTGATTACTTCACGTGGAGTAAAGTGATCTCCAGCTTCCTCATTTGCTTGTTCATTAAATTTACGCACCAGCTCTTCAAATACACGTCCCATTTGCATATTATCCACCTCATCAGGATGCAAATTGATGTTTGAGAACTCTTTAACAATAACAAAAAGACGATTGGAGTTATCCAATCTTTCAATCTCTTGTTCAAAATTGAATCGCTCAAAAATTTCTCTGGCTTTGGGAGAAAATCCATTGATATAAGCAATCAGGTTTCGTGCTATATTATCTGCATCACCCAACAGCTTTTTAAAATCATATTTACTAGTATTATAAAGTGGTTGCTCTCTATTTTTTGAAGCAGTTTTTCTCAAAATCTTATGAATAGCATCTTCTGTATGACCTTGTGCCTTCAATTTTTCATATTGCTGGAGAACTTTTTCTTTTGTGGGCTCAAGTACACAATCCATACGGCGAAGCACTGTCATAGGCAGCATCACACGTCGATATTGTGGTGGACGGTATGGGCCACGTAATTTGTTAGCTATAATCCAAATGAATCCAATTAGATTATCATTATTGTTATTCATTTTTTTGCCCCAATAATTAGAATAAAATTAAAACTACAGTGAAAACTAGAAAAGACAAGAAGATATAAAAATTCTACAAGGAAATACTTTATTACTAGTATTACTGGCACATGCCCAGCATAGCTGTTCAACGGGCTATCGTGAACAAAATCTACTTTGCCATTTTTGCCAGTTGGCTTCTATCCCAAATATACCTATAAAATGTGCTTGCTCAAAGCTATACTTTGAGAAACAGACGCAGCTTTGCTTGCGGCTTATGGACTGTTTGTTTTCCCCTTACGGCTGGTGGGCGGTTAGCCTTTTTAGCCATGAGCGGTCACGGTGCAACCATTTTGGTTTTAAGTGCGTCTAAGTGAAAAGAATTCTCCTACCAAAAAAATTGCACCGCGCCCTGAAAGCTCATGGCTTAGCGGCTTTTTCACCGCCCCCCATCCTCGGGGGGAAAACGGTTTAGAAAAGGAGAAATGACAATGCCAGAACTTAATGAACACACACAAACTCACCAAGCAATCATCACAGAACCACGAATTTATGTTGCTTGTTTAGCGGCTTATAATAACGGTTATCTGCACGGCAAATGGATAAACGCTAATCAAGACGAAAGCCAAATTCAAAAAGAGATTTTTGAAATGTTAGAACAGTCACCTATTTCAAATGCAGAGGAATGGGCAATTCATGATTATGAAGGTTTTGAAGGCGCTGAACTTTTTGAATATTCAAGCCTTGAAAATGTCGTTGCTCTTGTGGATTTTATCAACGAACACGGACGACTTGGCGCAAAGCTACTCAATCATTTTGGCAATGATTTTAATGATGCAAATAAAGCGCTTGAAAATCACGCTGGTGAGTGTGAAAGCCTTGCAGATTTTGCTCAAGAGTTAACCGAAGAAAGCACCAAAATCCCCCAAAACCTAGCTTTTTATATTGACTATGAAGCAATGGCAAAAGACATGGAAATGAGCGGTGATGTGTTCACTATCGAACTTAGGTTTGACCAAATTCACGTATTTTGGGCGCATTAAATTTAGTGCGCTTTACTTTTTCTAACTACTCAAAACAACTTAAAAAAGGACAAGACAATGGAACTTGCACATATCCCACTAAATAAATTAAAAATTTCACCGCAAAATATGCGTCATTCTCAAAAGAAACCAGATATTTCTGATATTTTGCCAAGCATTAAAGAGCGAGGAATTCAGCAACCTTTGTTAGTGCGTAAGAATAAAGATGATTATGAAATAATCGCAGGTAGAAGAAGATTTTTCTCAC
>Ga0256834_1001309_pt1 | contig 17130 bp, 11 predicted proteins | sample 4281140metaG_FD_190536 | JGI IMG/M metagenome (GOLD analysis project Ga0256834, IMG submission 190536) | Hydrothermal vent microbial communities from East Pacific Rise, Pacific Ocean - 4281-140 | ecosystem: Environmental > Aquatic > Marine > Hydrothermal vents | place: Pacific Ocean: East...
GGCAAGTTGGACAGGCTTGCTGCACGGAAAAGATGCCTTGTTGCATACGGACTTGACCTACCCCTCCGCAAGTTGTACAACCAGTTGATTTACCATCTTTTGACCCCGAACCATCACAAAATGTACAGCCGACCATAGTGGGGATTTTAATTTCTTTAGAAATGCCTGCTACAGCCTCTTCTAAGTCAACCGTGATTTCTATTTGAACATCACGCCCGCGTTGTTGAGCTTGTCTGCGTCCACCACCTCCAAAAATATCGCCAAATATATCACCGAATATATCACCCACATCAGCCCCATGAAAACCTCCGCCTCCACCAGGACCTTGGTTAACACCTTCTGGACCAAATTGATCATAGCGAGCGCGTTTATTGTCATCACGAAGTGTGTCATATGCACGATTAACTTCCTTAAATTTATCTTGTGCATCTGGCGCATCATTGCGATCAGGATGAAATTTCATCGCTGCACGTTTAAATGCTTTTTTTAATTCAATTTTAGTAACTGTTTTTGTTACGCCTAAAATTTCGTAATAATCTGTTTGTGACATTTTTTACCTTTTACTTTTATTCTAAGAAGAAGTGAATTCATGATGGGCGGGGCCCATCTTACGGTTCTACTTTAATTTACAGTCTTTTTGTAAGATGGGCCCCGCCCATCATATAGATACACAAAAGCCCCTAATCGAAATTAAGGGCTTCATTTATAACTTAATAAATGAATTTAAGCATTTAGATTTTGCTTTAGGTCAGTGCTTTTTAAAGCGCAGAATGTGAGCATATGAGTAATATGTGACCATTCGAGCATTTCAAAAGTGCTGAGATAAGGCAAAAGATATTTGCTAAAATTTATTTATCATCTACTTCTTCAAACTCAGCATCTACTACATCATCATCTTCTGCATCAGCATCTTCAGCAGGTGCTTCACCTTGTGCCCCTGCAGCTTGTGTAGCAGCTTGGGCTTTTTGCATAACTGGTGCTAAAGCAGTCTGTAATTCTGTACTTGCTGTATCAATGGCTTCTTTATCATCGCCTTTCATTGCTTCTTCAACTTTACCGATAGCAGATTCGATATCGGCACGTTCGCCATCTTCGATGCTGTCTTTATTGTCTTCAATCAATGTTTTGGCTTGATGAACAGTTGCATCTGCCGCGTTGCGTGATTTAACCACTTCTTGGAATTTTTTATCTTCCTCAGCGTGTAATTCCGCATCTTTAACCATTTGATCAACTTCTTCATCTGTTAAACCAGAACCGGCCTTGATTTCTATACGCTGTTCTTTGCCTGTGGCTTTATCTTTGGCAGAAACGTGTAAAATACCGTTTGAGTCAATGTCAAATTCCACTTCAATTTGTGGCATGCCACGAGCAGCAGGCGCAATACCTTGTAAATCAAAACGACCTAAAGATTTGTTTGCTGATGCAATTTCACGCTCGCCTTGTAACACATGAACAGTAACCGCTGCTTGATTGTCTTCAGCTGTTGAGAATACTTGTGACGCCTTAGTAGGAATCGTTGTATTTTTATCAATCAACTTAGTCATTACGCCTCCCATAGTCTCAATACCGAGAGATAATGGCGTTACATCCAATAACAACACGTCTTTAACATCACCCGATAATACACCACCTTGAATCGCTGCGCCCATGGCTACGGCTTCATCAGGGTTAACGTCTTTACGTGGCTTTTTCCCAAAGTAATCTTCAACAACTTGTTGTACTTTAGGCATACGTGTCTGACCACCTACCAAAATAACATCATCAATTTCTGATAAGCTCAAGCCAGAATCTTTAACTGCCATTTTACATGGAGCAAGTGTGCGTTCAACAAGATCTGCAACTAGAGACTCAAGTTTTGAACGAGTAATCTTCATATTTAAATGTTTAGGACCTGATGCATCTGCTGTCACATACGGAAGATTAATTTCTGTTTGTTCAGTTGATGACAATTCAATTTTTGCATTTTCTGCTGCTTCTTTTAAGCGTTGCAATGCCATTGGGTCATTTTTAAGATTGACACCTTGGTCTTTTTTGAATTCATCAACAATGTAATCAATCACACGTGCATCAAAATCTTCACCACCTAAAAATGTATCACCATTGGTTGCCAATACTTCAAATTGTTGCTCGCCATCAATATCTGCAATCTCAATGATTGACACATCAAATGTACCACCACCTAAATCAAATACAGCAATAGTCTTATCGCCGCCTTTTTTATCCATACCGTAAGCTAATGCCGCTGCTGTAGGCTCATTGATAATACGTTTAACTTCTAAACCTGCAATTTTACCTGCATCTTTAGTCGCTTGACGTTGCGAGTCATTAAAGTAAGCAGGAACAGTCACGACCGCTGCTGAAACTTTTTCACCCAAATAATCTTCAGCTGTTTTCTTCATTTTCATTAAGATTTGTGCTGAAATTTCTTGTGGTGCTAATTTTTTACCTTTAACCTCAACCCATGCATCACCATTATCTGCTGCGATAATTTTGTAAGGCACTAAGTCGATGTCTTTCTTTACTGCTTTTTCACTAAACTTACGTCCAATAAGACGTTTGATTGCGAATAATGTATTTTCTGGATTTGTAACGGCTTGTCGCTTTGCTGACTTACCCACCAACACTTCATTATCATCAGCATACGCGATGATAGAAGGAGTGGTTCTATCGCCCTCAGAATTTTCAATGACTTTAACATCGTCACCTTCCATTACTGCTACGCAAGAGTTAGTTGTTCCTAAATCTATACCTATAATTTTTGCCATTTTTTTGACCTCTAAATAATTTTTTATAAATGATTACAAGCCAATAAAACAGCTTGTTTTTTAAGTTGCTACTAATGTATGGCTTAGGTATTTTTTTTCAAGAGAAATTTTTAAATAAATTTATGAACATATAATGAAGTATAATTGCAATTTAAACTATATTACGACCACAATCTATTATTATGATAAAACTGAAGTTATTTCTCATTGCTTTCATACTTACCTCCTGTCACTCGTGCGTTAATAAGACTCCATTTAAATCACAAAATATTCACCAAGCATTTCAAAGCTTAACTCATGATACAACTCTAATAGGTTCGATATTGATTTATGACTTAAAAAGCAATAGCTACTACTCTAATGATTTCAATTGGGCAAAAACAGGCCATATTCCAGCCTCTACTTTTAAAATACCTCATTCATTAATTGCTATAGAATTAGGCCTTATTGAAAATGAAAACACCGTATTAAAATGGAATGGCAATAAAAGAGACTTCAAAATTTGGCAACAAGACTTAACCGCCAAGCAAGCCTTTGACTATTCCTGTGTTCCTTGTTATCAAAAAATTGCACAAAAAGTGGGTGAAAAACGAATGAATAAATTTATCTATACATTTAGTTATGGGGTTATGGTTATTAATCAAAAAAACATTGATGAGTTTTGGTTAGTCGGTAATTCAAAAATATCTCAATTTGAACAAATTGATTTTCTAAAAAATCTTTACCTATCAAAACTCCCTATTTCAAAAAAAACTGAACAAGTTTTTAAACAATTATTTATTGTAAAACAAGATGATGACTACACTCTTCGAGCCAAAACAGGCTTGTCTATAACTAATGAAAGTTATAATGGCTGGTATGTTGGTTATTTAGAAAAACAGGATAATGTTTATTTTTTTGCTACAAATATTAGCCCAAAAGACAAATATCAGAAATCTTTTAATAAAAAACGTAAAAACATAACAATTAATGCCTTGAAACAATTGAATATTTTGCCACAGTAGTTCACAAATTTTTAATGGTTTATGTGTTATATTACCGAAAAATATTTCTAGGGATAACCATGTTTCGTTTCATTATGATCGTCTTTGTCTCCATCTCAACGCAAGCGGCTACAATATCCGATGGCGATGATTGGTCTCTACCTGCTTGGGCCACTCCAACTTCTGATTATGTTTACTTTAATGAGTTTTCTAGTCCTGCATTTCATATCAATAACCATGCTATTGATGTTACTTGGCGACAAATCAATCCAGCAAAAGGTGTTTATTCAAAAACTAACACCGATACTTGGACTGAAGTTGTTGCAGGTGGAGAAACATTTAATTTCGACAGTTTTGCTAATCAACAAAGTGAAGCTGGGCATTATTGGTTACGTATTTGGCTATCTGGTGAACAATGGGTGCCAGCTTGGGTTTTGACTGATTGTAATGTTCCTGCAGGTCAAAGGTGGCTCGATCATTCTGAACAACAAAGGCATATTCCTTTATGGAATACCTGTGTGTGGAATCATGCCAAAACCATGTACCAACACGTTTTTCAAACGTGGGGAGTTAAAGATGATCCAAAGTTTGAGTTTGCTTATGTTCCTGGTGGTTTTTTCTATGGAGAATTTGATTTTGATGTGATGTGGCAAGCTTTTCAAGATGGTTCTGTTACAACTACAGGTTTACTGACATGGCTAGCAGATATTCGCACCTCATTGACCACAATTTTGGGTAGTCAGCACGGCAAATTGATGTATACAGGACAAGATTATCCTTTTGATTTTCAAAATGAAGCATCAGGTGCTTTTGAATTGCATGCAAGAGATGCCGTTAATGCAGGCATGGGTATACGCAATGGTATTTCTGAATTATTTAATTTTCACTTAAATGAAACACCTGCTTATGGTTCACATATTCAAGCCGACGGGCATGTGACTATTGATGAAAATTATATTGTACATAGTCAAAATCATGTGATTGGTAATGAAAACGAGTGTTTTAACGCTTGTGGATTCACCACAGTCGACCCTTATTATGCGGTTGTTATGTCAAACCTTAAAGCATTACAACTACGTAGCACTCATTTATTAGTTGAGACAATTGACAGTTATATGACTCCCTATGCAACCCATTGGAATTGGGTTGAGCATGAACTAGGTAAAAAGGTTAATAATGCACCCGATGCTTGGGTCTCATTGCGTGAATATGAGGATAAATATTTTGCAGATAACACTCTGACAAATGATATAAATTGGACAGGAAAGCCATGGCTACATAATTTTGAACGCTGGTTGGTGCAAAAAGATGTTGCGCCTAATGGCATGAGTCGTCGTGGTAGTGATATTCGAACTAATGTGTTGGATACAGATAATGGCACAAGTTATGAAGGCCGGTTAACCGATAGAGCCAATAATCAAGACTATCTGTACTTTTTTATTCAAGATAATTTTACTAGTGGAAGCAGTCCAAATATGCAAATAAAAATTACTTTTCTTGATAAAGGAACATCACAATGGCAATTACAATACCTCAACTCTACTGGAACACTCGTCTCTGATAGCGTAACTAATACTAATTCCAACACTATAAAAACTGCCTCATTTGGTTTAATTGATGCTAATTTTGACAACAATATGACTGCCAGTGCTGATTTTCGGATTTACAATGGCGGTTCACAAGACATTGAAGTACGATTCGTGCGTTTGATACGTTTAAGCGCCCCTCAAAGTAATGTGATTTTTATTAGTAGTTTTGAATGAATAACATCATTCCTGCTAAGGCACACTAGTGTCCGGTTAAATAATGAGAGTGTAAAACTAACTGTGTAACTTCAAATAATAGCCCCCCTAGGGAGAAAATTTTTTAAAATATTAAATTTATTGTGAGGTTACACACTGAACGGAAAAGAGCTAACAAAAATGGCAAATGAATTTGCCAAATATATCAAAACAACAGAAGATTTATCTAGTTTTCCATTCGAGCTTGTGGCAGAAGATTATCTCAATTAGCTAAAGATAAAGCCAAGTTAGAAAATCGACTGCATGCCTTTGGAGTGACTGAATTATTTTTTGTTTCATGGGTTTTTGGTCAAATTTGTAAACTATATTGCTCGTTATCCATAAACCGTAGATACTCTGTTAAATTTCAAGTATATGTTTCATCCTTCAGCATTTGATTAAAATCAATGATACATTTATTACATATACAAGCAGTGTCACTGCATATAACCTGCATTATTCCATCATCAAATTGCTTGCTCCCACAGAAACCACACTTTGTCTTTTCAACTTCTTCTTTTTGCTTTCTTAAGTATTTTTTTGCTTGCTTTTCAGTATAATTTGTTTTTATCCAATTTTTATCAACACCAGTATAATGAGATTCTGCAAGTAATTTAGCATCTATTAAAGATAAAGCGTCAAAATAGTCAAAAGCATAAACCACTTCCCATTTTTTATTACAATGCAATAAGAAAAAATCTTCTTTCCCCACCTTTTTGCAAATAGCCATCCTTGCTACTTTTCCAACATACTTTCCATTGACGTTGAGCTTTCTTTTTTTTGACAATCTATACCGCTTATTGGTTTTAGCATATTCAACAACATAATGAGACTCTAAAATAATTAATGGTGGTTTTTTCATAATTCTACTCAACAACTTCCATCTGCCCTTGTTCTTCGCTCACTGCTCGTATATCTGGATGGTACATGTCTTCGACTAATGTCGATGGGATGGTGTATTTTCCTGGGGTTACGGCTCTGGCGAGGTAGAAGATATGGCTGGTTCTGTATTTCGACAAAGCCAAGGCAGCGATATATCGGTCATCACGAAATTCTTGGTGTTTGATTCGGGTGTTGTTTTGCCATTGATAGATGGCTTTTTTATCAATCCTTATGTCATCTATTTTAAACGAATGCTCTAAATTTTGGTTTTCTAATTCTAATCCAGCGGGTAATAATTCCACCAACATGGCATCGGGTAAGTAGCTGCGTTTTTTGTCTTTTTTATCTAAACTAACCTCAACATGTACCAAAATCATTTCGCCTGTTTTTAACTGTTTGATGTTCTTCTTATTGCCTTTGGTGTCATAAAAATGGCGTTTGATGGTTATACCGTTATTGCTAAAAGTATTATCTGTGCGGTAACCTTGGGTTTTGTAATCAACAAACAAGGTTTGCTTACCTGTATTTTTTAATAACAAAGCTTGTTGAGCATCTTTGGCAAACCATGATTTACTTAAGTCAACGCTTTGTTGAAAACTGTCGGTGTGGTTATTTCGGTTTAAGTCTAAACTCCATTGCTGGTTGTTTTTCTTCTTTTCAAGGGCTTTGGCTAACCGGAACAAACTGCCACGTTCTTGTGTTGACATCCAGCGTTTGCCTGTGAGTTCATCTAACAATTGTGGAAATAAAGCATTAGGCGTTTTAGCTAATTTGTCCGTTAACAGACTATCCATGCCAAGTAGAATCACTTGCGATAGGTCACGAACAGTGGTGCCATAATCGCCGTAGTAATAATAACGACCGGTGTCAGTTTTAAAATCCACTGCCTTAAGCCAGGCTTCATTAGCGCGCCTTTCATCACCCATAAGCTCCAATGCTGCAGCAAAATGTGCCAATGGCAGAGCTGTTTTGCTAAATTTAACCTGTTTATCATAAGCTTGGCGTACATCTTGCAAGTTCAATTGCTTAATGCCTGCCAGAACATAAGCCGCATAGGCCTTATATGCCACCAAATAGTGTTCCTTGGAGCTTAAATATTGAGCCAAATCTGAGCGAGGTCTTCTACTTTTACGCACATAGGTTCGCATACGTTTGATGGCTTTTTCTAAAACTGATTCAGGGACGTTATAACCCATAGCCTTAGCTTTGAGCAAAAAGTCAGAGGTATAAACTGTTAGCCACCTTTCTTCAGGGGAATTATTATTCCACAAACCAAAACTGCCATCATACCGTTGCATGCCGACTATCCTACTGATGGCATTTTCCACCAATTCACTGCGTTTTTCAAAAAGCTCAACCGACTTTTTATTATCAAACAAGTTCAAATCACTTTGTTCGACCTGCAATAATGGCCATGCTCGACTGGTGGTTTGTTCTAAACAACCATAAGGGTATTGAATCAATTTATGCAAATGACCTTGCGCATCAAGCACGGGACTGTTGGAGACTTTTAGGATTGATTTTAAACCATCGTCTTCATACGAATCTATTTGCTTTTGAGCAATAACCACTGATTTTCCAGGCTCAATAACGGCTATTTGACTGGTGGTAACAGCAGCTGAGGTAGGTCTTATACCGAGTTTCCAGTCTCGCTCTAGGCTATAATTGTTTTTGCCTGTTATCTGTGCTTTGACTGTGATTGCACCCAAGCCACGATGTGTTGTGGCTTTGATGGGCAATTTTATGATGCGCTTTTCTTGTGCTTTCAATGCGAGGGTTTGGGATAATTGTTGCTCACCAAGGTATTTATCAGCGGTTAAATTAAGTTGTATTATTTGATTAAAATCTTCTGTATTTTGCACATCAATAACGGCAAAGGATTCATCTCCTTTCGCCAAGAATCGTGGCATTGCACTGGAAACAACAATAGGTGCTGCGACTTTCATTCGGGATTCAACACCTGCCACCTGCTGATTATTATAAGCCATTACCATCAAACGAATTTCACCGTTAAAATAAGGAATATCAAGCTTGATTTGTGCTTCGCCATTGGCATCAAAGGCCACTTTATCTTGAAACAACGAGACAATTTGCACATCTGATTGAGCCGCATCCCCTCCTCGGTTAATATCCTCATCACCACCAAACTTTTGTCGAGCTGATTTACCATTTCCATAAGCGATAATTGAACCATACATATCGCGCAATTCAGCACTGTATTTTCGTGCAGCAAACAACCATGCAAATGGATCAGGTGTTTTAAAATTGCTGACATTAAGCACACCTGTATCAACTGCGGCTAAAGTTACATAACTGCTCGGACTGTTTAAGTTTTTTGCTTTAACCGTAATAGTAACCGTGGATTCCGGTAAGATTTTTTCTGGATTTTCAATTTCTAGTGCTATTTTTCTGTCATCACGATTTAGTGGAATAGCGATAACGCCAAAAGAACGCGCAGGAAGGTGTTTGCGTTTGCTATCTCCTTTTTGAATAACCATAACACTGGCATGTAAATCGTGGCGATTCCAGTTTTTGTCAATAGGTATCATGACTGTCTGTTGGGCAAAATCCAATTGAAGGCTATTTTTATACAAAATTTTATCACTCTCAACCGTGATAAGTGCTAATCCTGCATAAGGTGCTGTGATACTAAGCTCTGCATCTGTGCCTTGTGTGATTGTGTCACTATTCCATGATAATTGCACTTGGTCTGGACGCTCACCATTGGCATTAGAAGGATCGTACCAACTCCAACCTGAGAAAAATTGGTAACTGCTGATTAGTGTTTGCTTGGCATCACGAATCTCGACACGGTAATTGCCATAATCTACTGGCAACGTGACTTTATTTATTTGATCCTTTTTTAGGTTTACTACGGTATCAAACACTGCCACATTGGTTTCGGAACGGTTATAACTCCAACCATCATCGCCCCAATGCCAATAACGTTGGTCATTTTCACGAATCAACAAAACATCAACATTATTCATATCTACCTTTTCGCCTTGTTGATTAACTGCAATTAATTCTATTTCATTATTGCTATTTGGGCTGGCGTAATCGGCATTATTTTGCAGCCATGATGGACGCACACCAATGGCGATTTCTTGTGGCCAAATGGTTTGAATCACACTGCGAGATATGGGTCGTCCACCTGATTCATAAACATTGACAAAGGTTTTTATTTGTAAAGGAAATTTAGTGTCTTTCCATTGGTTTTTGATACTTAACTGAGCAAAACCATTAGCATCCAATTGTGCTTGTGGTACATCAAAGTTTAAATCATAATCATGGTATTTGCGTGAGCCAAACTCATAGTCTTTATATTCATCAAACAGACGTGTTTGACTGCCGACTGAAACGGTGGCATCAAAACGGTTATTGGAGGCAGGTGAGCCATAAAGGTAATCACTTTGCACATCAATAACAGCATTTGCCATTGCATTTATGTTTTTGGTGTTATCTTCTGCTTTTAAATCCAATTTCAAACGCTCAGGTAAAAAATCTTCGACAGAAAATTTGTATTCAAACTTATCAGAATTTCCTAAAGTCGCAATAAAAGTCCATTCCCCTGTTAAGGCATCCTTGGGCACACTGAATTGTGAGGTATAAAGCGAACTGTCATCCCCAGTCCAAGTAAAGGATTTAAAACTGCGGTAATCGGGTCGTTTTATCTCCACCTTTATTGGCGATGCTTTAACTTTTTTACCATCAGCATCACGTAATAGACCATTGATGTTAATGGTTTCACCTGGTCGGTATAAATCACGCGGAGCATACAAGAACAATTCTTGTGGATGGTAAGGACGTGAGGATAAATTAAATTCTGATAAATCCATTTTGGGCTGATTCAAGCGCACAATATTAAAATTATCTCCCTTTTGCGCTAATACAAACCGTGCTTTTTTCAATTCAGTTGATTTTATCTCTGCAAAACCTTGAGCATCAGTATGAGTCTCCTCAATAATACCACCATCTTTATCAACCAGTTTTATGGCAATATTTTCATAAGCTTGCGCCTGCGGCAATTGATGGGTAAATACCACTAAAGATTCAGCATATTTACGCGTGTGTAAACCAATGTCAGTGCTAACAAACCAGGTGTTTTGAATATTATACGAATACATATCGTGTGGCATCATGGTGACAAAATACAAACCCGCCTTTTGTACTTCATCAATACCCTTAATACTTATATCGTGTTGCTCACGCTTATTCTTTTCACTGTTTAACTCAAATTGGGCGGTATACACCACCTTCGCAATTTTATACATGCGCTCCAATGTGTAAATTTCATTGCGGTAGGACATTTGTAAAAATTGTGCGTACTTATCTGGATTAATACGCCAAAATTTTAAATCAACAGCTTCAACATTAACCGCTTCAATCGGCAAAACATTGCTATCCTTTAACAGCGTTGAACCTTTTGAAACAAAACGCACACTCTTTTGGTATGGACGCGTATTGAGGTCTTTGACAAAACCTGTTTTGACTTTTTTACCATTGACTGCGATTAAATCTTTATCCACAAGCACTTTATAATGCGTATCGGCTTCGATAAAGGGAAAATACAAGGACGAATTACTTTCATCGTAAATCCAACCTCCTTTAACTAATTGATTGCTTTCCTTTCCGGTAAAAACCTTTATCAAACTATCCACATCTTGTTTTCCATCCACGGGCAAGGTCAGGTTAACTTGTAAGGCAGGTGCTTTTTCAAACAAACCTTCGGTGATGCTTAACACTTTAAACTCGGTTAAGTCAGAATAGTTTATTTTTTCACGTTTTAAGCTTTTATTACTCGGTATCGACTGAGGCTGAACAACTTTTTGTACAGCATCAGTTGATTGATTGACTTGAGAAGAGTCGTCAGTACAAGACGTGAGAAAGAAAAGAATGGCAAAAATTAAGATATTTTTCATTAGACTGGTATCGATTAGTTGAGTTGTATGATAACTCACGATTATAACAAAAAAATGCTGGATTTATGATGAATTATGGCAAGATAGATTAATCTACCACTCATGTATGAAATCAATTTTTAATTTATCTATCCTCTTTTTGATGCCAAATTCTTAACACTAAAAGTGTATTGTCATTGTATGTATAACGTACTTGATAATCTAAAAGATACAAGTCTCTTGTGATTTCCGGATGAGTTGCTATTTCAACTTGCTTTCCAATTTCGGGGTATTTTAATAAAGCTCTTATACCTTTCGCTAACTTCAATGCCATTCTATTAGCTGCATCTGGATTTTTAATTGAAATGAATTTTTTTAGCCTTTTAAAGTCATGAGTCGCTTTTTCTGATATTTCTAATTTCATTATTTAACTTTTGGCATATCAAGTTCATTATCAGTTCCCCAACTCTCAATCCATGCCAAGACTTCTTCGCCATCAATTACTCTACCATTTTTCACATCCTCTAAAGCTTCCAAAGTATCCATCCATTTTTGAGATTCAATTTTATCTTTTACAATATACTCTGCTACTGCTTCATTAATAATCCAACTTTTACTGCGTTGTTTTTTTTCAGCTAATTCCTTTAGTGACTCGTTAAGTTTATCTTTTATTCTAACACTTGTAATACCCATGTCTATACCTTGTACTAATTTGTATTACATTGTAATTTATTTCAAAAATATTGTAAAGCTAAATTTTTTATTGACAAAACAATCCACTTAGGTAATATATTGCGCAATATATTACATTAATCACAATGCAAACTAAACTAGAAAAAATATCTGACTCATTTATTGGTAAACAAGCCGATGATTTGAGCAATCTGATTCGCGAACAGGTTAAACCTATTTACGAATCATTAGGCATTGTTGTACCCGTTAAGTCTTGTTCGGTGATACATTACCTCAATAAGTTTGATGATTTATCAGTGACAGATTTAGCCAAACATTTAAAACAATCACATCAGTTGATTAAACAAAAATTACCTAAATTGCAAAAGCTTGGTTTAATAACAACACGTAGTGATGAAAATGATAAACGCCGAACAACTTACCATTTAACCGTAGCAGGTAGACACCAAGCACAATTATTGAGTGAAAATTCACTCAATTCAGTGTATGAGCATTTATCCGATGAGATTAATGCCAATTTGCATAAAGTTTTGAATGATGCGATTAATGCTTTAAAACAAAAAGACCTCCTCACACGCTTTAATGAGAACAAAACATGAACACACGAATAGACAAAACACGAAACATCAAAGCCCCTACTGGCACTAAATTGACTTGTAAATCATGGTTGACTGAAGCACCCATGCGCATGTTGATGAACAACTTAGATGCACAAGTTGCCGAACGCCCTAAAGAATTAGTGGTTTATGGTGGCATCGGGCGAGCAGCTCGAAATTGGGAATGTTATGACAAGATTGTTGAAACCTTACAGCAATTAGAAGATTATGAAACATTGCTAGTTCAATCAGGCAAACCTGTGGGCGTATTTAGAACCCATAAAGATGCACCACGTGTATTAATTGCCAATTCGAATTTAGTCCCAGCTTGGGCTAACTGGGAACATTTCAATGAATTGGATAGAAAAGGCTTAATGATGTACGGTCAAATGACTGCTGGTTCGTGGATTTATATCGGCTCACAAGGCATAGTCCAAGGCACCTATGAAACCTTCGTCGAAGCAGGTAGACAGCATTTTGATGGACAAACAAAAGGCAAATGGATTTTAACTGGCGGCCTTGGTGGTATGGGTGGTGCACAACCTTTGGCAGCAAGCATGGCTGGTTATTGCATGATTGCAGTCGAATGTGATGAAACGCGAATTGATTTTCGCATCAAGACGGGCTATGTCGATAAAAAGGCTTATTCAATCGACGAAGCCATGACAATGCTTAACCAAGCCTTAGAAAATGGCGAAGCGATATCTATCGGTTTGCTTGGTAATGCTGCTGATATTTTTCCACAAATGTACGCCGATGGCATTCGCCCTAGTCTAGTAACCGATCAGACTTCAGCCCATGATCCAATCAACGGTTATTTGCCACAAAACTGGAGTGTTGAAGAATGGAGAAAACAAGCCAAAGAAAACCCAAATTTAGTTGCGAAACAAGCACGTAAATCTATGCGCGTTCAAGTGCAAGCTATGCTTGATTTTCACTCAGAAGGCATACCAACAGTAGATTATGGTAACAATATCCGCCAAGAAGCCTATAACGAAGGTCTAAAAAATGCCTTTGACTTTCCTGGATTTGTCCCTGCTTATGTTCGCCCGCTATTCTGTCGCGGTGTTGGGCCTTTTCGTTGGGTGGCTTTATCAGGTGATCCCGAAGACATCTATAAAACCGATGCTAAGGTCAAAGAAATTATCGCCGATGATCCACATTTACACAACTGGTTAGACATGGCACGCGAACGCATTCAATTCCAAGGCTTGCCTGCGCGAATCTGCTGGGTTGGTTTAGGCTTACGCGACAAACTAGGTTTGGCTTTTAACGAAATGGTACGAACAGGCGAATTATCCGCTCCCGTCGTTATCGGCCGTGACCACTTGGACTCAGGCTCAGTTGCCAGCCCAAACCGTGAAACCGAAAGCATGCAAGATGGCTCCGATGCCGTATCAGATTGGCCACTACTTAATGCCATGCTCAATGTCGCCAGTGGCGCAACGTGGGTTTCACTCCATCACGGCGGTGGTGTCGGCATGGGCTATTCACAACACTCAGGCATTGTAATCGTATGTGATGGAAGTAAGGAAGCGGATGAACGAATCGCCAGAGTGCTTTGGAATGATCCTGCTACTGGTGTAATGAGGCATGCCGATGCGGGTTATGAGATTGCTAAGGAATGTGCGAAGGAGAATGAGTTGAATTTGCCGATGGTTGAGGATTAATCTTTTGTCTGCAGATATACGTAAACCAACTCAGATAAAAATATCTAAATGACTAGTGAGAAGTGTTATGAGAAGGAATAGAAGAAGAGAAAGACGTAACAATAGACCAACCGATGTTTATAGATTACTTAATAAGAATTTAGGTAGAAATTGGTTGTCCTTTTTACTCTCTGGTTTAGTTTTCATACCTTATTTATTTTTTTCTTACTATGAAATAACAATTATAAGAGGTTTTATTACTATATTTATGGGCTTAATTTTTATTCAGTCAATTAGGGCTATTATTAAATTAAGGCAACTGAAAAAAATGCTATTATCTAATCCACATAGCGTAACTTCAAAACAGATTATAGATGCACCTAATCTTAGAACTCTATTTTGGTTTTCATGAATGGCAAAATTGAAATCCGTAAGGTGGGCAAGCCCACCCTACGACAATGAGTAACAAATATACTCATACAGGTTGTTGGCTTTAGCCGACCCTTTTTAGAAAGTTGACTGAAGTCAACAACCCAAAAGAGTTATAAATAAACAATGAGTTAAACTGAAATAAATTCCGTGTATCGCTGTGAGAACTCTGCGAACCTCTGTGTTCCTTAGCAATCTACAGATAACACTGAACAATGTAGTGGCTTCCCTTGTGGGAGCCTTGATAACTGGAAACTCATGAGTTAAACCATACAAGGAGCCCACAAGGGACTCCACTACGAATGAGTTTTAAAAGAAAAATGAGATAAACTGAAACAAATTCCGTGTATCTCTGTGAGAACTCTGCGAACCTCTGCGAACCTCTGCGAACCTCTGTGTTCCTTAGCAATCACTAGATAACACATAAGAAAAAACTTTGCACCTTCTTTGCGGACTTTGCGTTACTAAACATAAGGAGCCCACAAGGGACTCCACTACGAGAAGAAAGATGAAAAAAATAAAACTAGACAAAAATGGCTTAACACTTAAACAACTAAGATACATTTGGGAGCACCCTATTGAATTTTCTCTTGATGATGAAATGATGGTGGGTATTAAGGCTTCGCGTAAAACGGTAACCGATATTGCGGATTCGGATGAGACGGTTTATGGAGTTAATACAGGCTTTGGTTTGCTTGCCAGTAAGAAGATTGCGCGGGTTGATTTGGATAAATTGCAACGTAACTTGGTAATTTCTCATGCAACAGGTGTGGGTAATGCTATTGATACCAATACCACACGTTTGATTATGACTTTGAAAGCGGTGAGTTTATCACAAGGTTTTTCGGGGATTCATCCCAATACTATCAAGCTTTTAATAGAAATGATTAACCATGAAATTTATCCGATTATTCCTGAAAAAGGTTCGGTTGGAGCATCGGGTGATTTAGCACCGCTTGCGCATATGTCTTTGGTGATGATTGGTTTAGGCAAGGCGAATTATAAAGGTGAAGTGGTTGAGGCAAAATTTGCTTTACACCAAGCTGGGCTTAATGAAATAAAATTAGGACCTAAAGAAGGTTTGGCATTGCTTAATGGCACACAAGTTTCTACTGCTTTGGCTCTTAAAGGCATGTTTTTAACTGAAAACTGTTTAACCGCAGCGGTTTTATCGGGTGCTTTATCTGTTGATGCGGCTAAAGGATCACTCAGCCCTTTTGATCCGCGTATTCATGCGGCACGTGGGCAAATTGGGCAAATCAAATTAGCAAAAATTTACTGTAGTTTATTGCGCGATTCTGAAATTGTTAATTCTCACGAGGATTGTGACCGCGTACAGGATCCGTATTGTTTGCGTTGTCAACCACAGGTAATGGGAGCGATTTTAGATTCTGTCGATTACACGGCAAGCCGTTTATTGATTGAAGCCAATGCTGCCACCGATAACCCTTTGATTTTTTCTGCCGAAGGCGATGTATTATCGGGTGGAAACTTTCATGCAGAACCTGTAGGTTTGGTTGCTGATTTTATAGCAATAGGTTTAGCCGATATGGCCAATATGTCCGAACGTCGAATTGCTATGTTGATTGATCCACATATGTCACGATTGCCCGCATTTTTAGTACCAGATTCGGGTGTTAATTCAGGATTTATGATTGCCCATGTTACCGCTGCTGCATTAGCAAGTGAGAACAAAACTTTAGTCCATCCAGCCTCATGCGATACAATTCCGACTTCTGCCAATCAAGAGGATCATGTATCCATGGCAACTTTTGCTGCCAGACGGCTAACTGATATTGCCGAAAACACTGCAACAGTTATTGGCATTGAAATAATGGCAGCCTGTCAAAGCATCGACTTCCATGACCACTTGAAAACCTCACCAAGTTTGTATAGAGTTTATCAACAAGTGCGTGAACAAGTACCTTTTTTAGATAAAGACCGTTTAATGACTGATGATTTACACAATTTACGCAATATGGTGTTGAAAGGTGAATTGAATAAGCATTTAGAAGGTTTGTGTCCAAGTTTGTAGACTTCATTTGAATATTTGAGGTTCAGTGAGAATACACAGAGTTGCACTGGCGTGTGCACCCTTTGGAGTATTGGCGAATAACCAGTTTTTGCGACCAATAACAAAGGGGCGTATGGCATTCTGTGCTGCATTGTTATCAATGGGATAGTTGCCATCTTCAATATATTTACCCAAATCCCGATATAGAAACTAATTTCCCACTAAATCTTGATTTGACGAATAAAATTATTCTGGCAGTTAAAACCTGCCAGTTTTAACTGGCCTATTCTCAATGCATTAGTTTCTTTCTGCGGCCATGGCATAGACTCTATGTCGGACTGCTTTAACGCGACTTTTTCTAAACTCATTAGGCAGGTGATTTCTCAACATGACAAACAAGTTATAAGATAATGTGCAAATACTAAAATACAGGGCAT
>Ga0256834_1001310_pt1 | contig 17130 bp, 18 predicted proteins | sample 4281140metaG_FD_190536 | JGI IMG/M metagenome (GOLD analysis project Ga0256834, IMG submission 190536) | Hydrothermal vent microbial communities from East Pacific Rise, Pacific Ocean - 4281-140 | ecosystem: Environmental > Aquatic > Marine > Hydrothermal vents | place: Pacific Ocean: East...
AATAATAACGGCCGTGGCTAATTTTATGTTCTTATGCATGTTTTTCTCTTTTTTTGATTTCACTACAAAAATACGATTTTTAATGAATTGGCATAGACCATTCAAAAAATATATTTTATACTAAAACGGCATACAAAACAGTTCAATATTTCGTCCCGAAACTTCGGTTTTTTTTGGCCTTCTAATCGTTAAAAATACTCGACTGTAGCTACGGCTACTACTGCGTTTTTCTTCTTGATTAAGTAAAATCCCGAAGCTTCGGGACTAAAATATTTTGAACTATGCTACATTCGTATTAGGTATTACTGGCTATTTATTCAAATGTGGCCATTCAAAATCGTCAAAATTGACATACATATTATAATGTTGAAGTGTATGATATTCAATCTCTTCTAAATGTAGTTTGTTAAAACGATTTGCAACAGTCTGATTTTCAACATAATTTAAACTTTTTTGAAGCAAAGGTTCAGATAAATCTCCTAATTGTCCCAAATTAAAATAGTCTTCGGACTGATAAATATCGGGAGACAAGCCATGTATAAAATCACTTTCATTGCGTATATTACTAACTTTTAAAACTATGGGTTGTAAGGCCCATTTATGATGGGGATTAACATTTGCACCGGAGAAATCGGGAGAATCAAACAGTGTAACGGATGCTGTATATTTTCCATGGGTTTCCGTGCCTATTTGTGTGACATTAATATATGGTTTTAGACAATTAATCAGCGATTCGCTGGCAGATGCACTGTTTTTTGTTGTAATAAATACCACTTGGTTCAGTTGCAAATGATTGATACTTTGACCGTTTCTCATTTGCGATACAAATAGCCGCCGGAGTTGTTGCGGATAATTATCTTGCATCCAACGGTTTAGTTGGTTGTGCCACTGATATTTTAATAAAGTTTGTCCCGTAAATTGTCCTGTAATCATTGATGCCATATATTGTAATGTTTGCACACTACCCCCCGGATTGTAACGCAAATCAATAATTAAGCGGTCTATTTGTTGCGAATTGAAATAGCCGAAAACGTCATTGAGCTGTTCGTCATATTGTGACACAAACCCATTATACATTAAATAACCCACTTTGTGTGAAGTCGTTTGAATAACTTGTTTGATATAAATGGGATTTTCGGCTAAAACCACTTTTTGCAAATTTAAAATTTGACCGGTTTCCGATAAGGTGTTGCCATTCCATTGGGCTAATTCTATAGACAGCACATCTTGTGACAATAGATCTCTATAATTATTGATGTTTAGATATTCACCGTTGATTTTTCTAAACAAATCGCCACGATGCACCCCTTGCGCTTCTGCCGGCGAATTGTAGGTTACGTATTTGACATAAGCAAAAATTTGAGTGCTACTGCCGGGCTCATAAACCAAACCTATGTGCATACCGGTGGTTTTGGTAATGCCTTGAAACATCTGCATTAAGGCCTGATAATCACTGACAATCCATGACCAACGATCAACTTCACCCCGTTTGTATAATAAGTTTTCAAACAAAGCTTCAGGATCATTATAAGTTTGCAAATAGTTGTTTAACTGTGATTGACTGCTAAATCGCCGGTCTGCCAAATCAGGCACTTCATCTTTCCATAAGTAAAATGTATTTAAGGCTTTATAAACAAAATCATTGATTTCCAGAGTTTGTTTATCTATTTGATAAGCCTCTTGTTTTTGACAGGCCTGTAAAGTAAGTAACAGGCTTATAATGATTATTTTTTTTATTGATATGGATCGCATTGTTAATTTTATTGAGTTCTTTGTAATATAATTAGTTTGTTTGTATAAACAACTCACTAATTTTATTTTTCTCCTGTTGCAATATAAATACTTTTAAAGAAAAAATACGAATTGACATTAAATTTTTTTAATAAACTTTGGGCATAAACTGTTGTTTGTCTGGTGGTTTCGGCTTGAGCTATACCGTTTACTATTTTTGTCAGTATATCATTTTTCGTTCTTTGCCAATCCAATAAGCCTATTTTTCCGGTATGTTTAAGCAATGAAATACTTGTTTTCATTACTTTTTTCCAATCGGGAATGACAGAAAATGCCAATTCGCCAATTACGATATCAAAGTCTGTTTTAATTCCCAATTTTTCAAAAAACGCTTTATTAATTTGTCTAGCATCCACATGTATTAACCGTATATTTTGCCATTTGTGTTTATCAATTCTTTTTTGCGCTTGTTTTAACATTCCGGCAGAATAATCTATGGCAACAATTTCTCCGTTGTCTCCGATTTTATTGAGCAGCAAATCAAAACTTTGTCCTGTGCCACAAGCAATTATTAAGATTCGATTTCCTTGTTTTAAATGGAGTTGTTCTATCAATTGCCTTCTCATCTTCAAATAAAAACGCTCTGTAAACCAATTATAAACAAAGGCTATTTTATCATACCAATTTTTCATTGCGTAAATTATTCCGGTTCATTTTTAAATTTTTCTTTGAGAGCTTTTTCAACACGCGAAATCAAAAAACCGCTTAACAATAATATACAAACCAAACTAAATATAATGCCCGTAGTTTCATCAATATAAAAAAATAAAAAGAAACCGGCAGATATGGTCATCAAAAACCCCAGTTTTATCATTGTTATTGCCGAATATTTTTGGGCAAAATCCCAATGTAATTGATTTTTCATTGACAGATTTGTTCTATAACCGTAAAAGGAATTAATCCGTTTGGGTGGAAATTTTAACATAATATATCCGGCTATGATAAAAACCAAACCGGAAAAGACATTCATAAAAAACAAAGGATTATCAAAATATAAATGCATCTTAAACACGCTTTAATTGTTCCACTATTTTTACGGTTTCAACAGCTTGCTTAACGTCATGCACCCGCAAAATATCAGCACCATTAAGCAAGGCAACGGTATTGGCGACTGCAGTGGCATTAAGCGCTTCGTCAGGGGTAATTTGCAAAAGCTTATATAACATTGATTTACGAGAAATACCCGCCAATACAGGAAACCCCAGTTTTTTAAAGGCAGCCAAATGTTTGAGCAATTGATAGTTTTGATCAATGGTTTTTCCAAATCCAAATCCGGGGTCAATAATGATTTTATCAAAACCATAGGTTTTTAACAAGCCGATTTTTTGTTTAAAAAAAGCTAATAACTCCGAGACAATATTGTCATAATATGGATTATTCTGCATATTTTCCGGTATACCTTGCATATGCATCATTATATACGGCACATTTAAAGCGGCAATAGTGGCAAACATATCATTGTCCAAATTACCCGCCGAAATATCATTGATAATATGCGCCCCTCTTTCAATAGCTTCACGGGCTATTTGACTGCGATAAGTATCAATGGAAATAAGAATATCCGGAAAATGTTTTTTAATACTTACAAGCACAGGCATTAGGCGTTGGCGTTCCAGCTCATATGAAACTAATTGAGCCCCGGGCCGAGATGAAAAAGCCCCTATATCAATAATATCAGCTCCTTCCCTATTCATTTGTTCCACACGTTTTAATATAGCGGTTTCGGTGATATAACGATTGCCGTCAAAAAACGAATCGGGAGTGATATTTAAAATACCCATGACTTTGGGTTTGGAAAAATCTAAAATCATCATTTTTTATTTTGAAGCTACGGTATGCACTATTTTAGATACTTTTGGCGCTTGGTATTTTTCCATCTTTTGGAAAAGTTTTTCAATACTGTCATCTACCAAAACCATAGCACGATTTTCGGGTTTTAAAAAGCCTTCATTTACCATGTGATCAAATTGGGCAATTAAATGATTAAAAAAGCCTTTGGTGTTGAGTAGTGCCACGGGTTTTTGCTCAATCAGTAACTGTCCTAATGTCAAGACTTCAATAACTTCGTCTAAAGTGCCGAAGCCTCCCGGTAAGGCTATGTAAGCATCTACCATTTTACTGATAATGACCTTTCGTTCGGACATATTTTTACTGATTATCATCTCTTGAACACCCGTATGTTCAATTTCATCCAATTTTAAAAAGTCCGGCATTACGCCAATGACTTTGCCTCCGGCTTCCAATGTTGCATCGGCAATAGCACCCATCATGCCGAATTTGCCACCGCCAAAAACAATTTCAATGTTTTTACCGGCTAAAAAACGACCTAAAGCTTTGGCTTGCTCGGCATAAACTTTATCATAGCCGATGCTCGCCCCACAAAAAATGGCAATCCGTTTCATATTAGCGATGTTTAACGTTTAATGTTTCAAATTTACATTAAAAAGTTCACTTTTACACACGGATACATAAAAAACATTTGTGCTGTCATTGCGAGGTGCGAAGCAACAAAGCAATCTCTATAAATACAACACTGGCGTTCAATAAAGGAAAGTTCAGTGCTAAATTGTTTGAGATTGCTTCTTCCTCGTTCCTCGTCATCGCAATGACATTATTGAAATTATACATTTTAAGACAGTCTTGTTAAGCAGGTTTTATATAGGAAATATAGATATTTTGTTTTAAAGTTTTGTTTTTTTATTAATTGCCATTTTCATATTATCACAACGGCATTTTAATATCAAAAAATAGCACCCATTTGGTATAATAAATCATTTTGGTATAAGAAAAGGTTCAAATAATATTTGTATTTTAGCAGGTGGTTTAGAATCTAAAAAATGTAAACAATGAAAATAACGAGTTGGAATGTCAATGGTATCAGAGCGGTTATTAAAAAAAACTTTAATGAACACATCAAACAAATACAACCCGATATTCTTTGTCTACAAGAAACTAAAGCTCAGGAACACGAAGTTTTGACAGCTTTGAAAGATTTGGCGGATACCTATAAAATTTATGTCAATTCGGCTCAAAAAAAAGGCTATTCCGGTACAGCTTTGCTAACCAAAACCGATCCAGTTAATGTTTATTACGGCATCAACATGCCCGAACATGATAACGAAGGACGTGTAATTACTGCCGAATATGATGACTTCTATTTGGTTAATGTTTATGCGCCTAATGCAGGACAAGGTTTAAAACGACTGGATTATAAGCAAAAGTGGAACGAAGATTTTCAAACTTACGTCACTGGGCTTGATCAGCAAAAACCTGTTATAATTACCGGTGATTTGAATGTAGCTCACCAACCGATTGATTTGAAAAATCCGAAAACCAATTATAATAAAACCGCCGGATATACCGAAGTTGAAATACAAGGATTTAAAGCCTTGTTAAAGGCCGGTTTTGTAGATACATTCCGGTATCTATATCCTGACAAAGTCGCTTATACTTATTGGAGCTACCGCTTTAATGCCCGCGCCCGCAATGCCGGTTGGCGTATTGATTATTTTTTGGTTAGTGAGCGTTTATTACCCAAGGTAAAAGATGTCATCATTCACACAGAAATTATGGGTTCGGATCACTGCCCTATCAGTCTTATTTTAGATATCTAATGTTAATAATAAACTACTTATGAATTTAGCTACTATTTTATTTATAATCGTCATGTTACATTTGGTTGCCGGTTTCGGTTATGTTTTTTACAAATTGGAATTTAGTGGCAAAAAGAAAAAATCAAAAGATGTTGATAATGAACAAGATAACGCCGGTGAATGAAAGCGCACTATTTTAAATATCAATTACATTTTAAACAGCCGGCCGGCACTTCACGGGGTGTATTATATCATAAAGATACTTATTTCTTGGTGGTTACAGACGGCAACCGGACGGGTTATGGCGAATGTAATTTATTTAAAGGCCTGTCTGCCGACGATTTACCCGATTATGAAGCAAAGCTACAATGGTTAATTGATCATATTGATTTGCCCGAAAATATAATTTTAAAAAAACTAAAACAATATTCATCTATTATTTTCGGTTATGAGCAAGCCATGCGGAGTATTAAAAGTCCGGAGCCACACTTATTATATCCTTCTCTTTTCACCGATGGGCAAGAAAATATCCCCATAAACGGTTTGGTATGGATGGGAAGTAAAGATTTTATGTTTCAACAAATTAAGAATAAAATTGAGGCTGGATTTAAGGTTATAAAACTGAAAATAGGCGCCATAGATTTTGAAGATGAATTGGATTTATTGGGTTATATCCGCCAACATTTTTCGCCGGACACTATTGAAATACGTGTCGATGCCAATGGTGCTTTTAATTCCGGCGAAGCCCTTGAAAAATTAAAGCGTTTGTCAGATTTTGAAATTCATTCGATAGAACAACCCATAAAACAAGGACAGTGGGAAGCATTGGCACAACTTTGCCGCACGACACCCATAGACATTGCTTTAGATGAAGAACTGATTGGCTTTGATGAGACTGTTATTTCTAAAAACGACTTTTTAAATTTGATTGCACCACAATATATCATTTTAAAACCTGCTTTGCATGGTGGTTTTTCGGGTGCCCAATCTTGGATTGATGCTGCCACATCGCAACAAACAGGCTGGTGGATTACTTCGGCTTTGGAAAGTAATGTCGGCTTAAATGCCTTGGCACAATTTACTTATAACCTTAATGTTACTTTACCACAAGGTTTAGGCACCGGCGGTTTATTTACCAATAATTTTGACAGTCCGTTGTATATAGAGAATGGCCGTTTATGCTACAATCCTAATAAAAAACTTGATTTTAATTATCAGGGTTTTATTTCAAATTTTTAGCACATTTTTGACAAGCTTCGGTTTTTGAAGCACCAAACAAGTGTTTGTAAACCTGATAAATCGCCCAAATTAAAATCAAATATATAATACCGTCTATCATCACATTTTATTTTAATAATTGATAAGCTATTAATGCCGAAATGTAAGCAATACCGGTCATATAAAAGAAAATAATAACCGGCCACTTCCATGTTTTGGTTTCATGGTGCAAGGTAGCCAAGGTGCTAAAACATTGCATGGCAAACACATAAAACAGTAATAAGGATATACCGACAGCAAAAGTAAAGGTTTTTTGTCCGGTTATTAAATTATGTTCGGAAGCCAAACGTTCTCTCAGTAATTGTTCGTCGTCATTTCCAACGCTGTAAATAGTTGACAATGTGCTGACAAACACTTCGCGAGCCGCAAAAGAAGTCAAAAGTGCGATGCCAATTTTCCAATCATAGCCTAAAGGTTTGATTACAGGCTCTATGGTTTTACCCATTTGTCCCAGGTAGGAATGTTCCAACTTATAAGCAGACAAATTGTCCGGTAATGCTGTATTGCCGGCGGTTTGTTCCATTTGATAGTAATGGCCGGCATTGGCAAATTTATCACCGCCGTGTGTGGCTAAAAACCAGAGAATGATAGAAAAAGCCACTATAATTTTTCCGGCACCGAATACAAAAGCTTTTACATTGTCCCATACGGTTATCCATACATTTTTAAGTATAGGTGCTTTATATTCGGGCATTTCCAAAATAAAAAAACGTTTGTATTTAGATTTGATGACTTTACTCAAAACATAAGCTGAAATTAAAGCTGAAACAAAACCTAATAAATACAAAGCCAATAATACCAAGCCTTGTAAATTGACAAAACCAAAAACATCTTTTTCGGGAATAATAAGAGCAATTATTATGGTATAGACCGGTAAACGTGCCGAACATGTGATAAAGGGCGTGACTAACATGGAAATGAGCCTTTCTTTGGCATTTTCAATAGTTCGCGCACTCATAATGGCCGGCACGGCACAAGCGGTTCCCGATAGCAAAGGCACAACAGATTTGCCCGACAAGCCGAAAGGTTGCATAATGCGATCCATTAAAAAAACAATCCGGCTCATATAACCCATTTCTTCCAGTAAGGCAATAAATAAAAACAGCAAGGTTATTTGCGGCACAAAAATTAGCACTCCGGCAATTCCGGGAATGAGACCGTCGGTAAGCAATGCGGTTAATTGATTGGCCGGCAAATGTGTTTTAAAATAAACGGCAGTATGACTAAAAGAACCGTCAATCCAATCCATAGGTAAAGCCGCCCATGTAAAAATTGATTGAAAAACCAAAAACATAATAAAAATAAAAATCAGGAGACCCCAAAATTTGTGTAGTAAAATCCGGTCAATGCGGTCAGTCAACCCGGTAGCTTTGCTTTTATCTACTTTATAAGTATCTTTTAAAATGTGATTGATATCTTTGTAGCGCTTGACTATTTCTTTTTGCAATAAACGTTTAATAGTAGTTTTATTAAAAGGTAAATCAAAAATCTTGGGATAATTTTCTTTTATATACGCATTGAATTTGTCTTGTTCGGTATAAAGCAGCCATAATTTATACAGATTTTCATTAGGATAATCGGGCGTAATAAAATCTATATTGGTGCCGGTCAAATTATAATTACGAAAATATTCTTTAGATGGCATATCAAACATCTGCGGAATCATTTCTTTCATTTGATGAATACGGCCTTTTCCCTGACGCAGACCATCGCCCCTGCTCTTTTTGGCACTTACCAAAATAACGGGTATTTGCAGGTGTTTGCGCAATTGTTCAACATCAATTTGAATCCCTTTTTTTTGCATTTCATCACACATATTGACCGCCAACATTACAGGATAACCCAAGTCTTGCAATTCGGTGAGTAAGATTAAATTGCGCTTTAAATTGGTAACATCCGCCACGACTAAAATACCGTCAATACCTTCGGTGTTACGTAATAATTCTTTTAAAACCACTTCTTCATCTTTAGAAGTAGGATGCAAACTATAAGTCCCCGGCAGATCAATCAATTCAATTTGAGTACCGTCATCCAAAGTAAATTGTCCGGAAACTCTGTGAACGGTTATCCCGGGATAATTTCCAATTTTTTTATGCAAACCGGTCAATTTGTTAAACAAAGAAGTTTTGCCGGTATTGGGATTGCCCACCAAGGCAATTTTAAGCGTCTTGGTCATTTTCGTCATTATCAACTATAGTTACTTCAATTTCATCTACTATCTCTTTTCCCAGGGCAATACGCGTATCCCCCATTTTAAAATATAATGGTGTGCCCAGTGGGGCTTTGCTAAGCAATTCTATTTCAACACCGTCAACGCAGCCCATTTCCATTAGTTTTAATGGTAATTGCTTTTCTTGACAATTGACGATGACTGCCTTTTGTTTATGTTTCAAATCTCCTAAATTCATATAAGTCTTTCTTTATTAAGAATCTTTCTAAATAGCAAAAATAGTATTTTATTTAATAGAATGCGACAAAAATTACAAAAAATATTAATGTGTAATTGCTTGTAAAACTATTATTTATGAGTTTGTGGTAAATTTGTCGGGAATTTATTTAATCAAACAAAGTAAAGTATATTAAACTTATCAATATAAAATGAAATAAACATAGATGCAGTTTTTATAAGCTTAATAATATTTTTATGCTATATTCAATTTCTTAAATGTAAAAAATTCAATTTTTATAAAATTTAAAGGTGCAAAAATATCAGATTCGAAAAAAATAGCTACTTTTTAATTTTATTCCTATTAAAATCGTCTTTTTGATAAAAAAAAGGTATTTTTGTTACTCAAATTTTGATTAACTAAAAATAACGTATATGGCATTTGATATTGATATGATAAAAAAGGTTTACGAAACCTTACCCAAACGGGTTGACAAAGCTAGAAAAGTCTTAGGACGTCCCATGACTTTTTCAGAAAAAATTTTATATTCACATTTATGGCAAGGCGATCCCGACAGAGAATTTAAGCGTGCCAATGATTATGTTGATTTTAAAGTAGATCGTGTTGCTATGCAAGATGCAACGGCACAAATGGCTCTATTACAATTTATGCAAGCCGGAAAAGACAAAGTGGCTGTGCCTTCAACTGTGCATTTGGATCATTTGATTCAAGCCTATATGGGGGTTGATAAAGATTTGCAAGAAGCCATTAACAAAAATAATGAAGTATATAATTTTCTTGAATCCGTATCTAGAAAATACGGTATTGGTTTTTGGAAACCCGGCGCTGGTATTATTCACCAAGTTGTATTGGAAAATTATGCTTTTCCCGGTGGTTTAATGATTGGAACGGATTCTCATACGGTCAATGCCGGAGGATTAGGCATGGTAGCAGTTGGTGTTGGTGGTGCCGATGCCGTTGATGTGATGGCCGGTATGCCGTGGGAATTAAAATTTCCGAAATTGATTGGTGTTAAATTGACCGGTAAACTTAGCGGTTGGGCAGCTCCCAAAGATATTATTTTAAAAGTGGCCGGTATATTAACCGTTAAGGGTGGTACCGGCGCTATCATAGAATATTTTGGAGAAGGTGCCGAAAGCTTGTCCGCCACAGGCAAAGGCACTATTTGTAATATGGGTGCCGAAGTGGGTGCTACCAATTCCAATTTTGCCTACGACCAAGCTATGGAACGTTATTTGAGAGCTACCGGTCGTGACGATGTTGCCGATGCTGCCAATCAAATCAAAGATTACTTACGTTCTGACCCCGAAGTGTATGCTAACCCTGAGAAATATTACGATCAGGTAATTGAAATTGATTTAAGCAAACTGGAACCTTATTTAAACGGTCCCTTTACGCCCGACAGAGATACGGCTGTTAAAGATATGGCCAAAGTAGCCCGCGAAAACGATTGGCCTTTAAAAGTAGAATGGGGACTTATAGGGTCGTGTACCAACTCTTCGTATGAAGATTTGTCACGCGCAGCCTCAGTAGCCCGCCAAGCACTTGAAAAAGGTATCAAGCCCAAGGCACAAATAGGTATCAATCCGGGTTCGGAACAAGTGCGATATACCGCCGAACGTGATGGCATATTGGAAGTGTTTGAAAAACTCGGAGCCAAAATATTTACCAACGCTTGTGGCCCTTGTATAGGTCAATGGCGTCGCGACGATATTGAAGGCAATCCTAAAAATACAATTGTGCATTCGTTTAACCGTAATTTTGCCAAACGAGCCGACGGTAATCCCAATACACATGCCTTTGTAGCCTCTCCTGAAATGGTGATGGCCACTGCTATATCTGGGCGGTTGGATTTTAATCCTGAAACCGATTCCATAGATGGTATCAAACTGGAAGATCCTGCCGGTTGGGAATTGCCACCGCAAGGTTTTGAAGTGGATGACCCCGGTTATATTCCACCTGTTGAAGACGGCTCCGATGTAGAAATAATCATTGACCCAAATTCGGAACGCTTACAATTATTAACACCGTTCCCAGCTTGGGAAGGCGATAATATTTATGATGCACCGCTATTGATAAAAGTAGTCGGTAAATGTACCACCGATCATATTTCTATGGCCGGCCCTTGGTTAAAATACCGTGGTCATTTGGATAATATTTCCAATAACATGCTTATTGGCGGTGTTAATGCCTTTACCGGCAAAGTGGGCGAAACCAAAAATCCTATTACCGGCCAATACGAACCTGTGCCCAAAGTAGCTCGCGATATTAAAGCAGCCAAAATGCAAAGTGTAATTGTCGGCGACCACAATTACGGCGAAGGCTCTTCTCGTGAGCATGCCGCTATGGAACCGCGTCACTTAGGTGTTATTGCCGTTATTGTTAAATCTTTTGCCCGCATACACGAAACCAATTTGAAAAAACAAGGTATGTTGGCACTAACTTTTACCAATGAAGCCGATTACGATAAAATACAAGAAGATGACCGCTTCAACTTTGTTGACTTAAATGAATTTGCCCCGGGCAAACCTTTAACCATAGAAATAGAACATCCTGATAAATCTATTGATATAATCAAAGTCAATCATACTTATAACGAGCAACAAATAGAATGGTTTAAAGCCGGAAGTGCTTTAAACTACATTAAAGCTAATAGTGCCAAATAATTAGCTATTGCTAAATAGATAGAAAGAGGCTGTCTCAAAAGGCAGTCTCTTTTTTTTATTGTTGAAAATCATTCGGATGGATTATACCAAAACGACATACAAAATAGTCCAATATTTCATCCCGAAACTTCGGGAGGCTTTCTCATCGTTGAAAATACCTGCTTGTAGCTACGATTACTATAATGTTTTTTCTTGATTAAGAAAAATCCCGAAGCTTCGGGATGAAAATTTTTCGGAAGAAACCAATTTGGTATAAAGAGGAATTTCATTACTTTTACAGCTCAAACAAATTTAGATTTATGTTAAAAAAAATATTGATTATAATTATTGCATTGGCTTCATTTGCAGCTTGTTCTACAAAAAATGAAAATGGAAATTTGATAATTAAAGGTACAGTCAAGGGCTTACGATTGGGGACTTTACATGTCAAGCAATTTCAAAATGACAGTTTGGTTAGTATAGATTCTCTTATGGTAGATGGTAATGAGCATTTTGAATTTCACACGCAAATAGACGAACCGCAAATTATGGCCTTGGAACTACCTCAGGTAAATAACGGTCGTTTGTTATTTTTTGCAGCGCCAAACGATACCATAAATATTTTTGCTTATGTCGAAAGTTTTGGCATTGATCCCATTGTTAAAGGCGGTGTCAATCAAAATCGTAAAAATGAATTTGACCAAATGATGCGACAATTTAGCAACAAAGAGATGGATTTATTTAAAGCCAAATTTGACGCTGCCAAACAACATATGCTCAAAGAAGCCGATTCGCTGGGGCAAAAATTGGAAAATTTAAAAATAAAACGGCAACTTTATACCTTAAATTTCATTTTTAGAAATAAGGATTACGCCATTGCGCCTTATGTTGCTTTAAACCAATTTTATAACAATAAAAAGGCTTTGGATACAATCTATAAAACCTTAACACCTGCTGTGCAACAATCCGGTTATGGCAAACAACTTAAAAAGCTTTTACAAAATTCATCAAACGGTAATTAATTTGTTGATAATCAATTAATTACGCGATTGTATCAAAGGGTTAATTTTACTTGAAATTTCTATATAATAAACAAATAATTTCAAAAATTGCGGTATCTTATTGTAATATTATTTTTTTGGGGGCTAACATCTGCCAAAGCCCAAAATGATTTTTATGAATCTTCGGGCGATGTATTACAATTGGCTTTACCGGCTATTGCATTGGGTTCGACCTTTGTATATCGGTCGGATGACCGTCCCACATGGCAATTTATAAAAACATATACTTTGAGTGTCGGAGTTACTTATATTTTAAAATATACTGTTAATGAACAGCGCCCAAATGGCGGCGAACATTCATTTCCTTCGGGACATACGGCTTCAGCCTTTGCAGGTGCATCGTTTTTACAATTGAGATACGGTTGGAAAATTGGCATTCCCGCCTACTTTTTAGCTACTTATACCGGCTATACACGTATAAAAGCAGACAAGCATTATTGGTGGGATGTTTTTGGTGGTGCCAGTATCTCTATTGGTAGCAGTTTACTATTTGTCAAACCTTTTAAAAAAAACAAATTGGCATGGTCGTTTTATAAAAATGGCCGCTATTATGTGGCTGGATGCCGGTATCAATTTTAAAATCGTTTGTCTATAAACGCATACAACAAACCCTGTATCAAAGCTGCCACAGCAATAAAAATCATGAATACCAATGTGTAAGATAGTCCGAAAAAGCCAATCATAATAGGAATCAAAGTCAGTTTGATGCTTTTACCGTAAATAAAAGTTACTATGGCACCGTCCGGTAAGCCCTTGTCTTTCAAATTTTTAAGAAGTGGATACCAAGTAAAAATAGGCCCCATGCTTATGGTGCCGGCTAATAAACTCAACAAATAGGTTTGCATATTGGACTTGCCTTGTAAAATTTTGGCTAACCGCTCTTTTGGATAATAATAATTGATTATAGCTGTCAGTATAATCACAAAAATAAAAACAGGCAATACAGAACTTGTGTTCTTAATAAAATGGTTTAAACTCTCTAAGGTTTTCTGCGGATTGACAAAATATAAAATAATGTAAATGAAAATCACAATAATCAGAAAACTAATCCCTTGAAAACTTCTTTTTTTTGTAGTAGATTTTTTAGCGGATTGCTTCATACGTCATAACAATTAAAATACTGATAACCAATGTAAAAATAAAAGCCATAAGATTTCGGATAAGCACAAATCTCTTGCCGAAAAATGAAATTTCCATAGGTAATTGCACCCAACCCAAACTTATCCATGCCAACAAAAAGGCAGTCACGGCAAATAAAGACACACCCATTTTGAGCAATTCGCCTCCTAATATATAACTAATCATGGCATTACCCATCATTATAGCACCTGCCATAGTACCATAAATAGTATCGGTTATAGCATTGCCGGTAAACAAGCTTTTGATTTGATCAGGCGTTATAAATGTTAATAGTATGGCCGATAAACCCAAAACCCCCAAAATCATTGGGGATACATAAAAAATACTTAAAGCGGCTTGTTTAAAAACGGTTAAAAAATCCGGTTTTTGATTAACTTTTTGTTTTATCATCTTTTTCATTATTAAAACCTTTAAACTTGTAATCTTCAATACTTTTATCCTTATAACGGTAATATAAAAACAGTGGTAATAGTATAAAAACCATTAGCAACACACCTACTCCCATAATTTTTTGATAAGTTTGATCATGTAAAACATATTGCAAATACAAACCATAGAAAAATAATCCGAGATTGAGTATAAAAATAAACTGAATAAACCTTTTTAGCATTTTAGATGATTAAATTTTAGCAAAAGTAATCAAAGCGTCTCAAATCTTGCTTAAAAAATGCCTAAAATTTGATTATTTTTCGGTAAATAAGCGTATTTTTGAACAAAAATTTGCAAAAAATGTTACATGAACTTAACAAAATATCCGATTTAAAAGAATTGGCTTTAAAAAACAAACCTAAAAAATTGGTCTTGGCGGCTGCCGGTGACGAGCATTCCATTGATGCCGTTATAGCTGCTTATAAAATGGGGGTTATAGAACCGGTTTTAGTCGGAAGAAAAGAAGAAATTAATAAACTGACACACGATTGTAAGCATTTGCATAAATTTACCGTTTATGACATTGCCGACGACAAAGAAATTGTTAAAAAAGCCGTGCAGTTACTTGTTTCGGGCGAAGCCGATATTTTGATGAAAGGTAATGTAACTACGGCTACCCTGCTTAAAGGAGTTTTAAATAAAAACTACGGCATACAACACAAGTCGTTTTTGTCGCATTTCGCATTGTTTGAAATTCCCAATTATCATAAATTATTAGCCATCACCGATGTCGCATTAAATATTTTGCCACCTTTGGAACACAAAGTGCATATAGTAGAAAATGCCGTTCGTTTTATAAGAAAAATAGGTATTGACCAACCCAAAATAGCAGCTTTATCAGCTATTGAAATGGTCAATGAAAAAATGCCTTCAACCCTTGATGCTGCATTATTATCCATTATGCAACGTCGGGGTCAAATTAAAAATTGTTTGATTGACGGTCCGTTAGCCTTTGATAATGCCATTAGTTTGGAAAGTAAAAAACAAAAAAAATTGGGTGGTGAAGTTGCCGGCAATGCCGATATTTTATTGGTGCCCAATGTAGAGTCGGGAAATATTTTATACAAATCTTTAGTGGCCTTTGCCGATGCTAAAGTGGCCGGTATTGTATTAGGTGCCGATTTTCCCATTGTATTGACCTCCAGAGCCGATTCGGAAGAAACCAAGCTCAATAGTATTTTGTTAGCGGCAGCATCGGTAAATAACGATTAAATGAAAGGAGACAAAACCAAAATATTAGTCATTAACACCGGATCAACAACAACTAAAATTGCCTTATTTGAAAATCAAACACCGGTAACAGCCCATAAATTTGATCATGATGTTAAAGAAATCGGAGTGCTCAATACTTTTGATGATAAGGTTTTATTTAGAAAAAAACTTATTGAAAATTTTTTAGAAGAACAGTCGATTTCCATAGACGAAATAGATATTTTTATGTGTCGCGGCGGCTTAATCAAACCTGTCAGCTCAGGTGTTTACAAAGTAAACGACCAAATGATTTCCGATTTAAAAAATGCCTCCAAGCAGCATGCCAGCAATTTGGCTGCGGTTATCGGTGCACATTTGAGCAAGGGCCACAAGCCTGTTTATATTGCCGATCCTGTCGTTGTTGACGAAATGCAAGATATTGCAAGATATGCCGGGCACCGGTTGTTTGAACGCATTTCTATTTTTCATGCACTCAATCATAAGGCCGTTGCCAGAAAGCACGCTGAATCCTTGAAAAAAAAATATGAAGATTTAAACTTGATTGTAGCTCATATGGGCGGCGGTATTTCGGTAGGTGCACACCAAAAAGGCCGTGTCATTGATGTTAATCAGGCCTTAGATGGCGAAGGCCCCTTTTCGCCCGAACGCAGTGGCACTTTGCCGGCCGGTGATTTGGTAAAAAAAGCCTTTTCGGGTCAATACAACCTGAAGGAAATGCAAAAAATGATAGTAGGAAATGGAGGTCTTGTATCATATTTAGGCACTAATAATTTGAAAGATATTGAAGAAAATTTAACACCGCAAAAGAAAGAAATTTTACAAGCCATGGCCTACCAAATTGCCAAAAGTATTGGTGAAATGGCCGTGGTATTAAACGGACAAGTGGATGCTATTCTCTTAACCGGAGGCGTTGCCTATTCGGAATTGATTACCGGTTATATCAAACAAAAAACCGGCTTTATAGCCCCTGTTTATATTTATCCGGGGGAAGACGAAATGCAAGCTTTGGCTTATAATGCCTGGCTGGTTTCAAAAGGAGAATTAGTGCCGAAAGCGTATTGATTTTATTGTTTTATAAAATGGATAGAATTATAAAACTTTTGAAAAATCCCCAAGATAGTTTTAATGACATACTAGCACGGAAAATAAAATGGTTAGAGATTATTTTATTTTATAGTGCCAATGGTTTTGTGTATATGTATTTGCTTTTCAAATATGAAGGAATTATTAACATAGAAAGTTTAAGTTCAACTCTGGCTACCCTTGTCACTATGTTTATATTTGGTGCAATTTTTGGTATAATTTTAAATTTCACTTTGGGATTTTTTATAAAACTTACAGGTAAATTATTTGGTGGTATAAATAATCTTAAAAGTATTTATAAGGTATTGGCATGGGCACATTTTCCTTCTACTATTTATGCATATCTTATCATTGTAAATATTTTATTAGCAAAAATTATTAGCCAAAACAATAACACCTTGATTATATTAATTGGTTCTTTTATAATAATTATTTTTTCTATTATACAATTAATGCTAGCCGTATGGGAAATCTTTTTAATTTATAAAGG
>Ga0256834_1001311_pt1 | contig 17126 bp, 33 predicted proteins | sample 4281140metaG_FD_190536 | JGI IMG/M metagenome (GOLD analysis project Ga0256834, IMG submission 190536) | Hydrothermal vent microbial communities from East Pacific Rise, Pacific Ocean - 4281-140 | ecosystem: Environmental > Aquatic > Marine > Hydrothermal vents | place: Pacific Ocean: East...
GGGACGGCCTCAGGGCCGAGCTCCGCGAGGTCCACACACTTGAGCACGACGACCACTTTGACGTAATCTTGACCGGCCCAAAGGCGTGGCAGTTCGTCGAGGCGTTGCTCGACGCGATGAGGTGATACCACATGTGCGCTTTCAAACTTTTTGGCAGAGAAAATTACGAGAATGAAGTTGATGAGTTGGGAAACACAAAAATCCACAACGAGGAGCGCCAAGAACAAACCGAAATCATAACGGTGCACTACCCATGCGAGCGGGAATTTGAGGTATCGCCATACTTAATCTACGCGAGGGAGGAGTTCATTAGGTACGGAGTGAAAATAGCAAAGGATATGCCCTTCCCAGATGCCGGGGTCCAAGCCACCATCTCAGCATACAAGATAGCCGCAAAAATGCTCGGGTGGGGTTGGGGGGACCTACGCTACACCCCCATAACGCCTCCTTGGTTCAAGCGCAAGGATTGGGTCGTAAAGTACTCGGGGCCGGCCAAACTAACCACAGTTGCGGACTTCGAGGTACCCCGCTTCTCTGTCCTCACCATTTGGGGCGTCATTGCCAAAGGCAAACCACTCGCCGACGAGATTTGGGTCGGCGTCAATGATTGCGAGGACGCACCTATGCCGTTCGACCGCAACGCATACAAGCGCTTCCGCGTGGCGAGGTTGCCCGTGATGATTTTCGTGCAAGGCGACCACGTGCGCATCAAGGCCGTAACCTACGAGACCGGAGAGCACCTCACCGAGGAGATGGAATTCGTCGGTATGGTGTTTTATAGGCCATATGCTATCGACGAGATACGGGAAGTGTTGGAGGGGTGATGCGCCGTGATAGGTTTTCGGCTCACATTTCTTATCCTCGCCGTCATATACGCCATCGGGGCGTTCTTGGATGCCGTTTTCGTCGGCATCGCCCTTGAGAAGGGCGAGGTCGTGGAGAGGCACGGCGCCGGCCACTACATCATCAAGGCTATTACGAGCATCGGTTTGGTCATTTTCTTTTGGGTTGCGGCCAACCATTGTGGGGGGTGATGCGCCGTGAGGGACGACAACGAAATCATGCCGATTGCCTTCCTCGTGTACGGCCCCATAATAGCAATCACCGCGATAGTCGTAGGGTTCCTTGCGGGCAAACTGCACGTCGCAGAACCGTTTGTGTTTTTCGGTGCATCCCTTGCGGGCGTCGGTGCAGTGGTGCTCTTTACCATTAGACGCCTCACCGACCCGCGCCGGCTCGCAAAGATGGTCGCCGAAAAAATCCTCGAAGAGAGGGAGCTTGAGAAGCTTAGGGCGAAAGAGAAGAGCCGAACCATAGCGACGCCGGCCGGCGGGGTAACCGTGAGCCTAAGATACAACGAGCGTAGGAGGAAGTGGGTGGTGGCCGTCCCGACCGGAATAAACCACTGGAAGTTCCTTTACTTTGACGACTACGACGAGGCGCGGGAGTTCTTCGAGGCCGTCGCGGACGAGCTTGAGAAGTTTTTTGGGAGAGAAAGCGGCATGTCAAGGGGGGGAGTGATGAGCAAGCCAACGCCCGATGAAGCCCTAATATGCATTGGAGCAATCATGGTGGGCCTCGGATTCATCGGCCTTTTCCATGGAGATGCCCTTCTCGGAATGGGGGTTATGTGTGCCGGATACACCACAATGGTGCTCGCGTACACACTCAAAGATGTTAGAAGAGTTTCCCAACAACCAGAAAAATCCGGACAAGAAATTGGCCACAAGCTCGCCGAGGAGGCATTAGACGTAGTTAAGAAAGTCGGGGAGGAAAAGCGCGAAGAGAGCAAGTTCGTTCCAACGCCACTCGGCGAGTGGTACGTCTCACTCCAATGCGTGCCCGATAAGGGATGGCGCGTGGTGGTCGAGAAATACCCGAACGCATCGGACTACAAATATTTCTACTTCAAAAGTTACGACAAAGCCAAGGAGTTCTACGACGGGTTGATACGGGGCATCGAGGAGTTTTTTCGAGGTGAGGGTCATGAAGCTCGCCGTTGAGTTCCTCCCAGACATCGTCGGGGCAATCGTCGGCCGGGAGCTGTTGAAGGACGACGTTGGCCTAATCGTTGGGGCGCTTGCTGGCGAGGTCTTCCGTCGCTACGCTTGGGAAGACATACTAAAGAGCTTGGGGTGGAAGAAATGACGGCCAACCCCGGCTGGGCGGTCGCCGCTTGGTTCGCCTACGTGGCGCTGTTTGCCTACGCCATGTGGCGCAAACTCAACCAAAGGGCGCCGGTTGACTACCCGATGGCGTTCATCATTATGACGCTCTTCGGGGCACTCTGCGCCCTTGCGCTCGGCACGTTCGGCAGGTTTTGGGAGGTCGCGGGCTTTCTTTTCGGCCCGATGCTCGGCGCCCATCTGCTTGAGAGGGAGTATGAAGGGCGGAGTTGATGCGGATACATATATATAATATGAAATCCGGACAAAAGTCGGGGGGTGATTGACGTGCTCGCGGACAAGGTGGCCGCGTTGAAGAAGGAGTTGGCGAAGTTGGCGAACGAGCTTCCGCCGGAGGATGAGCTTGTGCGCCACATATACCGCGCTCTTGGGCCTTTGGCAGACATCGAGCGTGAACTCCGCCGGAGGGGTGAGCCGTGAGCATCTACGCCACCGTCGCCTCGAAGAGCTACCGCGTCAGGGTCGAGCTGAGCAACGGGACGAGCCAGGTGGTTGTTTACGACCTCTACCTCCAGCACCCGGTCGGCGCCGGTGCGGATGCGGATGTGGTCGAGATTGACGGCGTGGACCGGGGCGGCGAGCCGGCGAGCGTCGTGGTTCCGGTGAAGGTGCTCCTGCACTTCATCGCCTCGGTCTGGAACGGCGAGGTGCCGGAAGACTTCGCCCGTGAGCTTCTCGGCGAGCGCGGGGTTGAGCTTCTCAAGGAGGCCATCCGGGAGCGCCGGCTCTGAGCCGTCGCCCCGGCAACTTTTTTCTGCTCTTTTTGTCGCTCTGACGACACCCCTCTCGCTCTGCACATTGCCGTGCATTGGCGTAAACACTTCTGTTTAACAACCTCGCTTTTCTTTAACGGTGGTAAAAAAGTGCCAGTTTTTGTTCCTCTAATTTTTTTAGCCATCCCGACCATGACCCACGTTGCCGTACGACGTTCATCGGTTGCGCCATAATGCTTTCGACAAGTAAGAAACTGCCTTTGGCAATCGTCGAAACAGAGCCACTTTTTTACCACCGTAACAGGTAGCACGGGCACTGCCCCAAACTGCGCCGTATGTCCGGCTATGACTGTAACATATGGTACAAAATCGAAAATTACCACTCGCAAAAGGTACCCCGAAAGAAGGTCAAACTGCTGAAATCCCAGAAAAAATTTGTTTTTCGGGGCACTTATTATGTGCAGGTTCCCTGGCCGGACATATGTTCAACCGTCAAACGTGCCTTCGTCGCCTTGGCGCACCCACACAAGCGCACCCGCTTTCCAAGCCACAAATGTTAAACGGAAGTGTTTTCGCAAGGTATATATAGGCGTAGTGCACTAAACCTACTCGGTGGTTGCGATGCCGAGGCCGAAGGTTGTTCTCGTGAGAAAAATCATCAAGGCAAACGAGAAGTACAAGGTTCCTCCGCGGTTGAACCTCCCACCCTGGTGGGTCGGCGACACGACCCACGTCAAGCTGAAGGTCTTCGACGACCGGATTGTCATAGAGCGTGCGGACGGTGATGGCGAATGAGCCTCATTGTCCCACCCTGCATCAAAAAGGCCGTCTCGGTCAGGGACGAAGACGCCACCGATGAAATCTTCAGCTACCTCCGCTCCTACGCCGACGACGCCACTCGCGATGCGGTCCTCTGGAGCATCGGCTACTACGACCTGGCGAACTATCAGCAGAGGAAGCTCACCGCCGAGGCTCAAATCCGCTCGGCGCCCTTCTTCATCTGCTCGCCCTTCGAGAAGCCGGAGCACTTGAGCAAGTACTGCACGCCCGACGACGAGGCGACCTGCCCTCTCCGCGACCCGGCGAAAAAGCTCGAACTGCTCGTCTATGCGGTCTACTTCTACCACGAGGCCGGCCGGCCCTTCGCCACCCTTGAGGTCCACCTCCGCGACGGCACCGTCTTCCGTCGGGTGAACGGCTCCTACGGCCTGAACAACAGCTGGCCCTTTTGGGAGGTCTCCGCCGAGCGCTTCCTCGACTGGTACTCGAAGACGCACCGGGGCAGGTACCCGGACGTGATACCGCTCGACGTTGATGAGGTCGCCCAGTTCTTGATGTCAAAGGCGGTAAGGCTGGAGGTGAGCGCCGATGCTCCCGCCGTGCGTGGAAGCGATGTTGTCTGACTTCAAGCCCGAGTACGCCCCAATCATCGCGAGCTACTACAAGACCTACGAAGGCTCGGAAGGCCTCGCCATAGCCAAGCTCATGCGCAAGGCGAACAACATAGAAACCGTGCGGAAAATCCTCGACGCCTGGCAGGACGCCCCCCGCTTCGAGTGCACCCTCGTTAGGTCGGCCTGGCCCGACCTCTGCGCCCCGGAGCTTTGCCCCCTCGTTTCCGACCAGGACCCTGTTGAGCTTGCCAAGAAGCTCGTCGAGCGCATCGTCTACGTCGAGGACACCGATGAGTTGATTATTTTCTTCCAGGGTGGGAAGTCCCGCTTCATAACGCAATACCTGCAAGCGATGCGCAACCCGAAGGGCTTCGCCTCCGACTTCCGCGCCAAGGTGTTGCAGGTGTTCAACATTGACGTTGATTTGCGCCCGCACAAGGACCCCGACACCGGCGAGGTCATCAACCCGGCCGACCAGTTCCTCGTCTGGCTAATCCGCTCGGCGGAGCAGGTGAGCAACTACGACACCTACGGCATCGGCGACCTCCTACTTGAGCTTCTGGCGAGGGAGCCGGTCTTCACGCAGAGCGAGGCCCGCTACGAGCCAGATGCGAGGCTCATCGTGAAGGAGCACGGCGGAAAGTACGCCCTCTACATTGACGCCAACTACTTCCGCATGCGCCTCCGCCCGCTCGTCGGCCCGAAGGCCTCGAACGCCCGCGCCATCAACGCCCTTTTGGCCCGCTACGACATCAGAAACGGTCGCATCCAGGTGGCCGGCGAGAGGCGGCCCGTCTACATCATCTCCGAGGAGGTCTTCGAGCGCCTAACTGGACAAAAGCTCATCGAGCTTCTCGGCGCGAAGGTGTCCGACATGGACACGCTCCTAAGTGCGGTGGGGGTGAGCAAGTGATAGTCCGCATCTTCGGACCGCCGGGCACCGGGAAAACATATATGTTAAATAGGATAGTGTATCACCTCATCGGCGTCGAGAACAACTCCCCCCTGCTCGGCGAGTACGGCCTCCAGCTCCCGTTCAGGGCTTACAAGATGAGCCAGATTGCCTACATCTCCTTTATGAACTCCGCCGTTGATGAGCTTCTCAACCGCCTCGACGTCAAGCGGGACTACTGCAACGGCCCCTGGGGAACGCTTCACGGCTTGGCCCTACACCTGCTCATCCGGGATAAGCTCGTTCCAAAGGAGCTGGTCGCCAACACCTTCGCCGGCCGGGGCGGGCTTTACTATTGGCGCCGGAAGTTCACCTACGAGGTCGGCATCCCCTACGACCCGCAAGAAGAGGTCCGGACGCTCCTCGGAAACCAACTCTTCGATGCGCTCAGCTACGCCGTGAACGTCTATTACCCGAAGTACGAAGACATGAGCCGGGTTCTCGACAAGCTCTACGACATCACCGACAACCCGGAGCTGGTGCAGTACGCAGAGGCGTGGGAGCGCTTTAAGGTGCAGAACAAGATAATTGACTTTGACGACATCCTCGTCCTGACCTACACGGCCCGGCCGGCTCTCGATGCGCCGGTCCTCGTCGTGGACGAGTTTCAGGATTTTGGCCCGCTCCAGTACGAGATTTTCAAGGCGTGGGCAGAGGGGCGGGATTTTACTATAGTCAGTGGTGATGATGACCAGGTGGTAACTGAATACAACGGTTCAGACCCCCGCTTTTTGGTAGAACTCCCCGGGCTTGGCTCCGATTTCGACGTGGTGCTCAAGCAGAGCTTCAGAATTCCGCAAGTGGTCCACGAGGCGAGCCAGCGGTTCATCAAGACCTACGTCCGCTACCGCTACCCGAAGGAGTTCCTGCCGAGGGACGCTCAGGGCATCTTCGTGGTCCTGAAGCAACCCCTGCCCCACATCCTCCGCTTCGTCAAGAAGGTCGCCCAGTCCGGCCAAAGCGTCCTTATCCTCGCCAGAACGAACGCCCTCGTCAGGGACATCGAGCGTATGCTCCTCACAGAGGGCATCGAATACCACCGCTACAAGGCGAGGGTAACGCAGGTCTGGCGCGACTTCATCAACCGCATCCACGCCGTAGTCAAGGCGGTAAAGGCGGGCAAGAAGGTGAGAGAAACCGATTTGCGGTTCTTCTTCCGCTTCACGAGGGTCCCGGAGGAGAAGGTGAACGCCATTGCGAAGGCCTTCGCGAGCGGAAACGTCCCGCTTGAGGCCTACCGCATCTTCGACGACCCGTTGAAGGTCCTCGACTTCGGCCGCGTTGCGGAGTTTTTGGGAAGTCAGGAGAAGGCCGATATGGCGCTCAGGGCGTTGAAGGCACTCCTCGACGGTAAGGTGCAGAGGCCGAAGGCGCCCATCTACCTCGACACGATACACGCCGCAAAGGGCCGCGAGGCGGACGTTGTGGTGCTCTTCGACACGATAACGCCCCGCATCTTCGACGGTATTAGGCAGGACAGAGGCTCATTCGAAAGCGAGATGCGCGTCTGGTACGTCGGCATGACGAGGGCGAGGAAGGCCCTCATCGTCGTCCCGCTCGACATTCCGTTGGCTTTGCCTCTGCTTAGGAAGGCCGGCTTTAGCTCGATGAAGGTGCTCGCGTGAGGTGGTGGGGAAAATGAGGAAAAGAAGGCCCCCGGTTGAGGTTGAGATTTTAGAAAGAAAGGAGCACGGTTGGGCCGCAAGGATCCGGCTCAAGACGACCGTGGTGGAGATGCGCGCCGACGGAGTTACGCCGGCGGAGGCGAGCAACCTTTTGGTTGCGTTGCACAAGGAGGGCGTCGCCCGGCTCAAGGACATCGGCGAAATGCGGTTCGGCCAATGGAAGCTCTACGGCGGCGTTGATACGGAATGGGCCGAGTGGGTCAAAATCGGCGCGGTTCTGCCGGACGACCCCAAGATGGCGTGGAAGTTCACCGCAAGCAAATATCCGAAATTCTTTGAGGCTCGCTTCTTCACGCCGAGCCTCGGCCCGTTCGCCCTCTCGATGGCGCTTAGACCCCTCGCGAGGGAAATAAAGGTTGTGAAGCCGAACCCCTACACCCCGCCGCTCAACCCGGGGCCGGCGCCGTCGTTCGAGGGGTATTTGGAAGCTTGGGAAAAGCTCAAGGACGAGTGGGGGTGGTGAACATGGATGAGAAAGAAGTCTGGGAAAGTTTGGAGATTTGGACCTCTTGTCAGATGATACCGGACGGAGTGGAAAAGGCCGTGATGAAGTTGTTCCGCAAACACCGGAATCTCATAGCCAACGTAACGACGGATGGCTCTCGGCTCGGCGTTTACTTGAACCCGAAGGCAACCATCGGCGAGTTGTATAAGTTCCTCGATGAGGCAAACCATTTGCCATGTTCTCCCCCGATTACGGCAACGTTCAAGGACGAGTTCGAGCTTGGTTATTACCTTGAGATTGTTTACCATCCAGAGTGGCTTAAGGATTGGTTGGAGATAAGAAAGCTTGCGAGGTGTTGAGCCGTGCCGAGCAATCAAATCCTCCGCTTCGAGCGTGATGACGGCTTTCTCGCCTACCTGTGGATAGTCCGTGGCCTGAAGCTCAGCACGATACACACCTACCTCCACAGCTCCGACCCGAAATCGAAGCGCCTCTTGACGCGCTATCGTTGGGAGTTCGAGCACTTCCCGGCGGAACCGGACGAGCCGGACCGGGACTTTAACTTGCTCCTCATCGCGCTCGGCTTCGACATCGTGGGCGGCCTGATAAAGCTCTCTGCCCTTGCGAGGAAATACAAGGACTGCCTCAGCCCCTCAGCGCTCAGGAGGGAGTTCAAACTCTGGTGCGAGCAGAACGGCCTCGACCCAACCGACTTCTACCGCCGGGGCTACGGGCGGACAGGCTACTGGGTCCCTTGGGAGTTCGTAGAGTATTTCGAGCGCTACGTTCTGTCGCACTACCGCCGGTCCTACCTCACGCCACCCTGGGCGGAGGAGGTGGAGGCATAGCGCCCCGGCGCCTGCGCCTTGGGACTGATTATTATACTACATATGTATCCGGTGCGGAAGCTTCGGCTTGCATATGTTTTCCCTTTTCTTGCGAAAAGTTTATATAGTTGAAAGTGTTATGTAAGATTGAAGAACACGATGGAGGTGCCGGCCATGAAGGTCGAGGTTGTGAACATCGAGAAGAAGATTGAGGAGTTCGTAAGAAAGATGGAGAAGGAGGGCTACGGGGTTTGGTTCGAGGACGAGGAGAAGATAGTCCTCGGCAAGGTTCTTTATGAAGGTGGGCACAATGGGGAGCTTCAGGATTGGGAGGAATTGACTATAAACAAAGAGAGTGGAGAGGTCGTTAGAACCTACGGAACCAACCGCTCGGTTCCCGGTTGGTCCCTTTGTGAGGCTTGTGGCGAGTGGTACTCCTACAACGAAGAGGGGCTTCATGAGAATTGCAAGCCAGAGCGGTTCAAGCTTTGAAGGGGGGTCGGAGATGAAGTTGGTTGAGGTTGTCGTGTCTGGCCGCGCCCCCTTTGCGGCCTCTTTCATACCCTTCGTGAAGCAGAAGGCCAGAGATGAGGTTCTGCTCGTCAGCAGGACCGGTAGGGGAGGCCACGTTTACATCCTCCTCCCTGAGCAGAACCTCCAGATACTCCGCAACGTCATCAAGGAGTACGATAGCAAAACCGGTGGGATTTACTCGTGGACGGTTGAGGAAGTCTCGAGGGGGCCGGGGGAGTTCTTCAGGTTCCTGAGGGAACGCCACCACATAGACACCGATGTCAGAGAGCTCGGCCTCGGCGAGCTGGAGGTGGCGGTGCCTCCGGCTCAGATGGGCCGACTCATAGGCAGGGGCGGGAAGACGATAAAAGCAATCCAGAGCCACCTCGGCTACTTCATCAAGGTCGTGCCGGCCTACTACGTCAGCGCCCACCCTGCTTCGCCGGTCATCAACATCTACGAGGAAAAGGTGTCCAGAAACGGCGATGTGGACCTTAAGCTCGTCGGCAGGGTTTCGAGCGGGCAGTGGAAGCCTCCGTTTTTCGCCGGCGAGCAGAACAAGAGCTACGGCTTTGCAATCACGAACGGCTACGTAGCTCCGTGGGAAATCCCGTGGAAGCTCGTTAGGAGGGAGGAATGATGGAAGCCTGGCAGAAGGAGAAACTTAGAGAAGCCCTTAGAATACTCGACGAGGTAGAGTGGCACCTTGAGGATTGGGCCCTAAAAGAGGATGTAATTTACGCTCAACAGCTTTTGAAGGAGGTGTTGGAAGAATGAGCGCCGAGCGCATAACGAACAACCTCGTCGATGCCTTTTCCCTTTTAGACCTCTCCGAGAAGCTCCTCGACGAGATTGAAGAAGCGCCCTTGAGCGAGCTTCCCCGCCTTCTTCAGTTTCTCAAAAAGAACATCAGGGACTCCAAGCACCTTATCAGCGACGCCGAGATGGAATTTGACGCCCTGATTAGGGGAATTGACGAGGCCGAAGAGAAAGCGGTCCTCGTGGAGGTGGGAGAATGAGGCGCTTTGACATAGGGGTTCTGGAGGTGAAGGTTTGGAGGGACGGGCAGGCACTCAACGACGCAGAGGAGGCCTACGTCCGGCGCCTCGCCGAGGCCGGGAGCAAGGAGGCCCAGCACCTCCTCGCCGAGAGCCGGTATCTGCGGGGGGTCGTGGGGTGAGCGAGCGGGTGGTTTGTCCGCTCTGCGGTTTCGTTTTTTCGGTTTCCGACCCGCACCGGCCGTTTCGGTGTCCCCGGTGCGGGGCGCTCCTTGATTTGGCGCCGCCGGATTTCTCGCCGAGGGTTCTCCTTGAGCCGGCCGACATAATGCAAGGCGAAAGGGGGTGAGACTATGCCACAGTCCTCGCTTCTCGGTTGGGTGAAGCCGAAGCCGGTGGAGAAGCCGGCCACGAAGCGTTCAACTTCGGAGTGGGTCTATTGGTTCTTTCTCGACTTTCCCGAAGGCATCATGACGCCGGACGGTCCTCGCGGGCCGTTTTGGAAGGGCGACCTCGTGAGCGGAAACGCCCTCCCACCGGCGGTCTGGGCGGTGCTCCTCAAGCGGGGCGCTGTCCAACCGTTCCGCCTCCTCCCGGAGTGGCCGGGCACCTTTGCAAAAAACGGAGGGGGTGATGTGCATGTCTGAGAGAAAAGGCACCTCGAACTACTACGCTTTGGTTAGAAGTCTCGAAAAGCTCGTCGAGCAGGGCGCTATGGAGCCGGTCGAGGTTCGAGAGGCCTTCCTCGTCGCAACAAAGAAGCGCCTGATGGCCTGGATAAAGCTGACGAAGAAGGGCGCAAGGGTCCGCTACGTGGACCACTACGGTGAGTTTCACGAGGTCGGCTTTGACGAGTTCGTGAAGAGCTTCCGCGCACCATCAACGAGGGCGTGGGTCGCAAAGCTTGCGTTTAAGGCGCTTATGGCGGAAATCGCGAAGCGGAAGAAGTGAGCTTTTCTCTTTATTTTTTTGCATTTTGGATGAACAGAAACGAGCATTTTGAAAAATTTTTGCAAAAGTGGGCGCAAAAAAATAAAAGGTGGACAACTTAAAGATGTCTTTTCAACATATTGAGAAGAAATAGTACCTCGCGGGTAGGAGGGTTGTCGCTGAGCAAGTCTTCAAGTAAGCTTTGTTCAAATTCATCACTTGCGTGCTTCTCAGCGACTTCTTTGATAGCATCTTGTATCTTGTCTTCGAACTCATCTATGAGTTCAATGATTTTCTCAGTAAGCTCATTTCTTGCTTCTGCGTATGTGTTGTTCAACAAGAGTTCGCGCTTTTTGTCAAGCTCTATTATCTCAAGCACATTCACGTACTTGAGTTTGCTCAAGATGTCTTCATTCTCAACCATCTCCGACCACCTCCATCACGTTCTTCAATCATATGTAGTCGCTTCAACTATATAAACCTTTCGCAAAAGGTAGAAAACATATGGAGAATAAAAGTTACACATCGGGCGCAAAAAAATAAGGAGGGTCAAACGTGGAACTTTTCTTTTAGCTCCTCGATGGCGTGCCGGGTCTTCTCGAAGTAGTTCAAATAAGTCTTGACCATTTCGTTATCAATTCTCCCGTATTTGTATTTAAAGCGATTTTCCACCTCATCGAGGACTTTCTCCCACCTTTGAAGCATTTGGCGAGGATAGTTGAGGTAAAGCACCTCAAAGTCGAGGTTCGCAATGAGGGGGAAGACTTGATATACTCCGTCGTTTGCGAGGCGTATGAACATCTCTTTGAAAAGGTGTTCCTTCCAAACGTCGTTGTATTTCTCCCAAACTTGGTAGATGTCAATCCAAACGGCTATGTTGCTCACGAGGTCCACAAGCACAAGATAGTTAGCATCCTCGCTTATTGGCTCTGTGGAGATTATGAACTCATCACTAAGTTCCTTGAGAGCTTTCACCCATTCTTGCGCCGTCTGTGGTTTCTTCTTGAGCCATGTCTCGGTAACGAGGCCAATCCAATCGAGCCGAGTGCCGGCCCAATGGTGGTAGACCCAAACGGTTTCCCTCCCGTCGTAAATTCCCATCACGAGGCGCTCTCCCATCATCACCACCTCCATATCCGTCTTCAATCTTATGTAGTTACTTCAATTATATAAACTTTCCGCAAGGCGTTGCTTGAATATGTAAGCCCGCGCTTGCTCGTGCCTTTGCAAAAATTTTTTGAAATTTTTTTGCAACCCGACCAATATGCGTGAGTTTCTGACGCGAAACCTTCATACCCATGCAAGAAAATCTTCATACCTACGAAGAGAACTGCACGGAGGAAGGTAAAAACTCAAGCACAAGTATGAAAGCGAACGTGCGCACGTCTGAAGTTGTGCTTTCAGCGTGGGCGCACTCTATACTATATATGTATATATGCGACTGCGTTGCTACGCAGTGAGGACCCCGCCGAGGCCGTCAAGGTTTGCCTAACCACGTGCAACTTTTCGCTTGCACGTGAACGCCAAAGGTTGCGAAAGGTTTATATAGTTGAATGTACTACATAAGATTGAAGAACATAATGGAGGTGTTGAGGATGGCGGAGAAAGAAAAAGATTTCTGGTATTATCTCTCAGAGGAGGGGCAAAAGGAAGCCCTCAATGCGCTTGAGAAGATATTTAACAACCCAATCCCCGAAACCACAAGAAGACTTGAGGAAGAAATCAAGAGAAAAATCGATGAAGAGGAAAAAGAAGAATGGGAAGAACACGAGAAAATGATTGAGGGGATGATGAAGATTTGACCCTCCTTATTTTTTTGCGTCCAATATGCAAACTTTTTCTTCCACGTGTCTTTCCTCCCCTTGACGTGAAAGCGGCTCTCTGAGGCTCGCTTTGTCCCTTTGCAAATGTAAAGGGGCAGAGCAAAGTATATATACTTTTCTCGCGTAGAGGCTTTTAGAATGTCAAGGGGGTGAGAGCCTTTGGCCGACGATGATTTTACAAACAACAAGGTGCAGGGCGAGGAGAACGCCAGCGAGCAGGAACCGAGCGAGGAAGATGAGTTCCTCAAGCTCCTTCAGGAGGCCGGACTTCTCCCCGACGACGCAGAGGAGCTACAAGGCGAGCTTGACGGCGAAGCAGACGAACAGGGCGAGGTTGATGAACTCATCCTTGAACTACGTAAAGTCCCGGATTGGTTCATGGAAACCGGTCGGCTCGGGAACAACAAGCCCTTTTCGGATACGCACAAGCAGATTTACAGCCTTGCGCAGAAGTTCAACAGCGTCAAAAGAATTGCGCACAAGCTCCACATCTCGCCCTCAGACGTGAAGCGCCGGATTTACTCGATTTTACGGTCTTGGGACCGCTACCAAGCGAGCCTGGGGAAGAAAAAGGAAGAAGAGGAAATGGCGGAGAAAAAGGAGGGGGCCGAGCCGATGTCCGAGCCGGAAGCCGAAATCGAGCCTGAGCCGGTCGAGGAACCGCCCGAACCGCCGAAGAGGGAGCGCGGGCGCCCGAGAAAACCTCCTTCGGACAGCGGAAAGGAGGAGAAAATCACCCCCACGCTCTACACGAAGAGCGCAAACACCACAACCTTCAAGGAGATTGATAAGACTGTCGCCGAAGTGCTTGGCCAGACTTTCCACCGCTACGCGGTCGAAAGGGAAGTTTACGCCCGTCTCGGGGAGCTTTTGATATTCTCGTTGCTTCAACTCGGCGTTGTAACGAGGGACGACATCGTGCGCTACTCAGAAAAGCTCATCGAGGACCCGAATGCGTTGTATGAGTATATCCGCCATCAGCTCGACGCCGTTCTGCGCGTTACCGACCCCGACGCCCTCATGAAGACGTGGCAGGAGAACATGCTCCTCCGCCGTCGTGTCCGCGTTTTGCAGGCGACCGCTGACATGCTCGCCGATACGCTTAAGGAGTATGAAGAGGCCCTCCGCTTTTTAATCGGCCTCTTGAACAAGAAGCAGTTGGAAAAGCTCGCCACGTATGTGTTTATGAAAGAAGCCCTACAAGAGTGGGGCGTTTTGACCGCCGAGCAGGGAGGTGGTGCGGTTGAGTGAACAAGCCGTTTTGGAGGTTGAAAAGCCCGAAGCTGAGGAGGCCCTCCCCGACATCGGGGACTTCCTCGAAGAAGCGACCAAGCCGAAAGAGGCCGAAGCGCCCGAGACGAACGTGAACGTGAACAACCAAGTCTTGACCGACGTTCTGCAGGGCAAAATGGCCGGCCTCGACGACGAGGCCATCAAGGAGCGCATCAAGGAGCGCTACGGCATGGACGACGTTGAGGCCGAGATGACGCTCCAGATGGTCATGAAGCTCCTCGAAAAGAAGCAGGACCAGGAGTTTCAGCTCAAGAAGGCCACGCTCGGCGTCGTGCCGGCGCTCGCACAGTCAAAGAACCCGTTAGCGCCCCTGCTTTTGCAGAGCCTCATCGCTCAGGCTGGCGTCAGCCGGGATGACGACATCGTGCGGGAGTTTGCGGAGGTTCAGAAGCAGGCTATGAAGCTCAAGCTCATCAAGAAGATGTTCGAGGAGGACGAGAAGAAGCCGAGCGGCGACTTCAACGACGTTCTCAAGGCGCTGATACTCGAAATGATTAAGGACATGAAGGCGGAGAAGGAGAAGAAGGAGGAGCTTCTCTACAAGCTTTTGCTTGAGAAGAAGCAGGATGAGGGGCAGGCGCTCAGGGAGGTCCTCGCCGACCTCATTGACTACCTCGACCAACGCCTCCAGATGATAGCCGACGCCACCCAGAGCCAACCCGTCGAGGCAAGCGCAAAGAAAGACCCGCTTGAGGAGATGGCGGAGTTCTCCGAGAAGCTCAAGCGTATGACGGAGGCTCTCGAAAGCTTGGGCTTCAAGGTCGAGAAGCCGGACAAGGAGGACCCCTTCAAGGCCTTTGAGCTTCAGCTTAAGCTCAAGGAGCTTGAGATGAAGCACAAGGAGGCAGAGGCGAAGCGGGCGTTCATGGAGAAGATAGCGGATGCCTTCGCAAACCTCCTGAGCAACCCACAGAACCTCCAGATACTCCTCAACGCCATAACCGGCATTTTCCGCAGGGGGCCGGCGCCGGCCGTCTATGACCAGGCCGGAGCCGTCGCAACGGGAAACATGCCCGCCCCGGAGCCGCCGAAGGTTGAGGATTTGCCGGACATTGACGAGTTCTTGAGCGAGGGCGAGGCCGGGGGTGGTGGGGGTGCCTGACCGGACTGAGGCCGTCTTGAAGTGGGTTGATGCCCTCCTCACGAAGGCCCTTGAGAACCCGGCCTCGCTCCCGGCCGTTGCGAAGAAGCTTAGGGAGAAAAAAGAAATCGTGAAGGAGGCGTTCGAAGATGCGGTTCGACCAGAGTTCAAGGAGTATGCCGAACTCGTTGAGAAGCTCCTCGCCCTCTGAAGTGCAGTTCCGGAGCGAGCAGGAGTTCCTCGACGAGCTTAACCGCCGTTGGTGGGCGGAGTTCGAGGAGTACAAGGCGAAGTGGGACAAGCTCAACGACGAGCAAAGGGACAGGCTCGTGAAGGCCGTCTTAGATGCCCTACTTGAGAAGGTCGAGAAGGACCCATTGACCGGCGCCCAGAAGTTCGTCGAGTGGCTCGTCAGCCCGCGCGGTGTCTTCGAGTGGCTCTGGATTTGGAAGCCGGAATACCGGCCGCTCATCAAGGACATAACCTCGAAGGCCTACCAGCTTGCCGTGATGCTCGGCATGGTGAAGCCTTAAATATTTCCTTATTTATATTATAACACAACGGGGTGGTGCGGATGAGCCTTGAGTTGATGCGGAAGTGGGTCGCTTCCCTACCGCCGGCGGAAAGGGGCCTGCCGATGCTCCACGTCGGCCACGTCTTCTACACGCCATTGCAGGCGCTCCGCGAGGTCGAGAAGGGAACGAGCATCGGCGAAAAGCTCCAACAGTTGGTGGAGCAGGGGCGCTTTGGCACGGACCTTCAGGCCCTCGCGAGGGCGAGGCTTGAGCTTCTCCTCAAGAAGGCGAAAGGCTACGAGCTGGCCACACTCACCGGCTACGCTATGCCGACCGACCAGCTCGCCGAAATCGTAGCGAGGGAGGGTCTGACAAACCCGGCCTTAAAGCTCCTCGCTCAGGCCGACATCCTTTTGGCGAAAAAGTATCTTGAGCTTGGGAAGAAGCTCGCGGGGGGTGGTTGAGATGGCGAACAGCTCGGTCGTCGTCTTGAGGCAGGTGAAGGAGTATCTCCTTCAGGGCGACTTCGCCGACGCGATACGGCTCTTGAGCAACTACCCGACGCTTTACCAAGCCGTCGTGTCGAGGGTAATCCGGGCGCTCGAAAGCGACCCGCATGGCTACATAACAAGCTCCAACGGCGTCGTTTATAGCACGAAGGAGTTGGTCCAGATGGTCAGGCGCGGGCATTGGAACCCCGTTCTGGCGCAGTTCCTCCTCAGCGAGGTCGAGCTGATGCTCCGTGAAATGGGGGGATGAGCGGTGCTCTACTTCCTGCCGACCACGTTCGGCGTTGATGTGCCGAGCGCAATCATGCGCGAGGTGGCCAAGCAAATTGACGGGAAGCCGGTAATCCTCTGGGGCGACGAGGCGACGCCCGAGAACGCTCGAAAGCTCGTTCTGGAAACAAACAGCCCCTACGTCTTCACGACGGGACACGGGTTGCCTTGCGTTACCACCTTGCAAAACAAGGAGCCGTTCATCAGCCTCGCCGAGCCGCAGATGAGCGCCTACTGTTCTCAAGAACTCAACCTCGACATCGTGAAGGGCCGCGTCTGGCACGTGCACAGTTGTTGGTGCGGCCGCCAGCTCGCCCAAGTGATGGTTCAAAAGGGCGCGTGGGCCGTCTTCGCCCACGACAACGAGTTTCTGTTCCTCATGCCGAAGACCGGTAAAATTGACATCATTACAGCCGCTCCGTTTATGGCCGAGTTCACCACCGATGCCGCCATGCTTTCCGGTATGACGGCCGGCGAGGCTCAGAGCGCGAGGATGAACGCATACGAGCGGTGGCTCAACTACTTCACGACCGGTGAGGGTTCAAAGCTCGACGTGGCTGCGCTCAACGCAAGGATTATCTTGGCCGACAAGATGATTAGCAAGCTCTACGGCGACGAAACGGCGACGGTAACAAAGCCCGGCCCGAGAAAGGCCTTCAAGCTGAGCCTGCCGATGCAGAGACCCGTCCAAACAACGAGCGCCGGGCTGATACTCCTCCCGCTCGGCCTGCTCCTCATCGGGGGGTGGGAGAGTGGGAAGAAAAGCTGACACCACAGCCCTGTTGAAGAGGATAAAGAAGCGGCTAAATCAGGCCAGAAAGGCCCTCACAGTGGACGACGAGCTGACGGCGCTTGAGCAGATAGACTACGCCATCCTTGAGCTTGAGGCGATGGCGGAGGAGGCGGTGGAGGAGTGAAGTGGCTAATTATCGAGGCGCTGGCCTTCATAGCGGTCGGCGCGTGGATATGGGTGAACTGGAAGGTCGCAAAGG
>Ga0256834_1001312_pt1 | contig 17117 bp, 23 predicted proteins | sample 4281140metaG_FD_190536 | JGI IMG/M metagenome (GOLD analysis project Ga0256834, IMG submission 190536) | Hydrothermal vent microbial communities from East Pacific Rise, Pacific Ocean - 4281-140 | ecosystem: Environmental > Aquatic > Marine > Hydrothermal vents | place: Pacific Ocean: East...
CTGCTCAGCAATTACAAAATGCTAAGATAAATTTTGATAATAGCCCACCATCTGCTCAAAATATTCAAACGGCAATTAAGCAATCTGGCGTTTTTATGGAGGCCATATTGGCAACTGCCGCCCAAGCTCCAAATAATGTTAACACTCAAAACCCTATAAGTTTAACTACAACAAAAGCAGATTTAAAAATCCTATTATTACTATTTCGCAATAGCCTAACAAAATGGCTAGGCGAGCAATCAGGCACAATAAAACCAGATATAAATCGCCCAAACCCTCCAATAAAGGGAGCAGTTCCCCGCTCAAACGCACCTACGCAACAAACAAGCACATCAGGACAATCAACCCAAAATATAGGGCAAACTCTTCTCTCTCAAACAGATGCAGCATTATCACGATTACGACTATTTCAAATGACCTCATTACCAGAAGCAAATGCTCGCACCATGGGGCTTTCCTCACAAGAAACCAACCTAGAAATCCCCTTTGTCTATAATGGAGAAACAAATTTAATTCGTTTTCAAATATCACGTGATGCAAGTGAAAAAAATCAACAAAAAGATGATGGCTGGCAATTACGCTTTTCAATGAATTTAAAAGATATTGGTGAAGTGGGGGCTGATGTTGCTTTTCGTTTCAAAAAAATCAATGCAACTATCTGGGCAGCACAAAAAGACACAGCAAACTCATTAGAAAAAATGCTGCCACTTTTGAACAATTCTCTTTTAGAAAAAAATCTAGAGCTTGGCTCAATCCACATTCGACATGGAGCTCCCAAACCGCCCCCTAACAGCTATGGTATAAAATCATGAATGATAACCAAAATGATAAGAGAGAAAAAGATATTGCAATTGCCCTTAAATATAACAAGGATAGCGATGACGCACCACTTGTAAGCGCAAAAGGTTATGGCGAAATAGCCAAACGCATTATCGAATTAGCAAAAGAAAATGACATTATTATCGAAACAAACCCAATGCTCGCAGAAGCCTTGAGCGGGGTTGAGCTAGATCAAACAATACCAATAGAGTTATACGAAGCAGTAGCGCAAATTATTGGCTTTGTCCTTAGCTCTCAAGATGAAAATAAGCCAGAATATAAAAAATAGCTATTCGTCTTTTGGGTCTAAATTGGGCCATTTTACAATATGACTAAGAAACTTATCAACATCCATATCACTTGAGCAGACAGTTTCACGAGCAGATATAGACACTCCAGCATCTTTTATCGCACTATCATTTCCAGCAACAAGCGGATGCCACCAAGCAAGATCTTCCCCTTTTGCAATTTTTACATATGCGCATGTAGAGGGTAGCCACTCTATTTCCTTGATATTTTCTTTTGATAATTTTAAGCAGTCAGGCACTAAAGACTTACGGCCCTCATAGTCTTTACACTGTCCGCTTTTTCCACAAAGCAAAACACAACGCACGTCTGAATATATAAATTCTCCCGTGTCCTCATCTTCTAATTTTATTAAGCAACATCTACCGCAACGATCGCAAAGATCTTCCCATTCTTTGTCACTCATTTTATCTAGAGTTTTTTCTTTGTAAAACACCATTAATTTTGCCATCTTTAACCAACATCTATAAGTATATAAATAATAGAAGAACCACTTAAGAAAGACAAGCGTGTCAAAACTGCCAAAAAACAATAAAACTAGCAATAAAAAGAACTTTTTGCTCAGTGCTGACGCTTGGCTTGATTCGTCCCTATACAATTTTTTTCAATCCCTAAGCCGCAAATATACCCGACTTGAAGACATAATGTCATTCTTCCATGTCACAGGCTTTCGCCGCTTCATTGTAGAAATTCTCTCAGATGGCTTAACTTTTGGCGCAATTGGTGCGGTGTTTATGCTAACCTTAGCATTACCTGCATTTGATGAAACAGCCTCTGGCGAGTTCAACAAAGCAGAAGATTATGCGATAGTTTTTCTTGATAGATACGGTACAGAAATTGGACGCCGTGGCATCAGGAGTGATGATTCGGTTGAATTAAGCGAATTGCCTGATTATTTAATAAAGGCAACTTTAGCAACTGAGGATAGAAGATTTTATGAACATTTGGGCATAGATCCACTCGGAATTCTAAGAGCAGCAATATCAAACGCTCAAGCAAATTCAGTGGTTGAGGGCGGATCTTCTATAACTCAACAATTAGCAAAAACTCTTTTCCTCTCCTCAGAGCGTACATTTGAGCGAAAAATTAAAGAGGCATTTTTATCACTTTGGTTAGAGGCTCATTTTACGAAAGACGATATTTTAAAACTATACTTTGATCGTGCCTATATGGGGGGTGGAAACTTTGGCGTGGTTGCTGCTGCAGATTATTACTTTAATAAAAAAGTTCAAAACCTTACTCTTGCAGAAGCCGCAATGATGGCAGGGTTATTTAAAGCACCCAGTCGTTACGCCCCACATATTGATTTAGCAGCAGCAAGAGGGCGAGCAAATGATGTTCTTTCAAACATGGTTGAAGCTGGGTTTTTAACTGCTGGACAAATCACAGTTGCACAACGTTTTCCAGCAACACATATTGAACGTCATAATGAAATTAATTCACCAAACTACTTTCTTGATTGGGCTTTTTTAGAAGTCAAAAAAACTATTTCTGGCTCTAAAGAAGTAGGATTTATCGTTAGAACAACCTTTGATCCAATTTTGCAAAATTATGCAAAAGAAGCAGTAACCTCTGTAATTCAAGAAAATGGTGAAAGATATAACGTAAGCGAAGCTGCAATTGTTGTTACCGATACCAATGGAGCAGTTCGTGCGATGGTTGGCGGCTTAGATTATAGCAAAAGCCAATATAATAGGGCTACCGCCTCTACCCGCCAACCGGGGTCATCGTTTAAAGTATTTGTTTATGCCACAGCCTTTGAAACTGGCCGCTATTCGCCAAAAACTAAAATAAGTGATAGGCCAGTATGTATAGGCAACTGGTGTCCACAAAATTATAATCGCTCTTATCGTGGGCAAGTGACCCTATTAAACGCTTTCACCAGATCAATAAACACCGTTCCAGTAAGGCTATCTATTGATACTGGGCGTAAAGCCATTGCCGACATGGCACATAAAATGGGCATAACAAATGACTTCCCAGTTACCCGCTCACTAGCACTAGGTGTTGCATCTGTAAGCGTTCTCGACATGACATCTTCTTATGCTGTTTTTCCAAATAAAGGCCTAAAAACTCCTGCATTTGGTATTTCAAGAATAACCAATCTTTCTAACGAAGTTGTATTTGACGCTCGGCTACAACCTGAAAATGAACGCATAATGAGTGAAAAAACTGCAATGGATATGAATATGATGATGCGCAATGTTGTAGTTGCGGGAACTGGCCGACGCGCCCAAATTGAAGGAGTGCCAGCAGCAGGAAAAACAGGGACAACCTCATCATATAGAGATGCATGGTTTGCAGGATTTACAGGCAATTATGTTGCTGCTGTTTGGATGGGAAACGACAATTATCTACCTACAAATCGCCTAACTGGCGGATCATTACCAGCCATGATTTGGCAAAAATTTATGAAATTCGCCCACACCAACATAGAGATAAAGCCGCTCTATGGAGTTGACTTTGAACCTGCTCCTTTCATCATTGCCGAAGGAGAAACTAATGAAGATGGTGTTTTAATCAACAAACGTCCGCCAATTTTGCAACCACTAGCTGCAAATAAATTATTAGATCTTTCACAAAAAATTGCCAACACTATTAAGAATGAGGAGGGTAATTAATTGAATAAATTCACTCCAAATTTTCTAGCATTTATTTTTACCGCCCTTTTTGTTGGGCTAGGTCTGAGCTATTATTCACTTGCTGATGGACGCTTTATTGGAGCATATCATATTGGGTCATGGGCAACATGGGCAAATGCTGGAGCTCCAAACCCTGACCCATACACAAAGGCCTTTGTATCACTTGGCACTACACTGCAATTGGGTCGCTCTGAGGGCGTTCAATTTGTTGCACAACGAGATGAGGGTGGGGAATTACTTTTACGAGAATGTAACTATTCTATTATTGGGAACGCCCCACCTGCTAGTTTTTGGACATTAAGAGCATTAGCACCAGACGGACATTCCATCACACCATTAAATGCCACTCAATCAATGAATTCAAAGCGACTTTCTCGCTCAAACAATGGCGTTGCAACTATAAATATTGGCTCAAAACTAAGCCCTCAAAATTGGCTTGAAATAGAGGGTGAAGGATATTTCGAGGTAAATTTAACTCTATATGATGCCTCTGTTCTTTCTGGCTTTGGTGGCACAATAAACACTATGCCAATAATAAAAAATAAGGGCTGTTCATGATAAAAACAACTCTTTGGATTTTTGGTGGCATTTTACTTGGCCTAATCATTCATTTAACTCTAATTCTATCCCTGCCACAAATTGTTCCAAATAATGTTTGGAGTATTTTTGCAAAAATTGGCGCACCAGGCGAGCTAATAACTATTGCAAAACCAAAACAACAAGAGGCAAATATTTTGCGCCTTGATCCTGAATTAGCTTACGCAGTTTGCCGTTTTGACCTTTCAATTGGCCCTGGGATAATAAATGGAAAATTGCCAAATGATTTTTGGTCAGTAGGTGTTTTTGATAAGAATGGCGTTGCCATTTATTCAACAACAAATCGCTCTGGTGGTGGCAGCTCTCTTGATATTGGGATTTTTAACCCAGCCCAAACTAGGCTTTTAGCAGAGCAAAAAATTGAACTAGAGAGTGGAATATTGATTGTAAAAGTGCCACGAGATGAAGTGTTTATTGTTATAAGACTAGCAGTCCCTCACCCAGCAATGTGGCAACGATATAAAGAAACATTAGAAAAACTACACTGCTCACACGTTGGACAAAACCAATAAATTATTTCAAATATTCTGAATTAAGCTCATTCTCTGAGCCAAAAATATATGATTTTGTTTCATATCGTGAAGCTATAGCATTTGAATTTGCTGTCTTTGTATAATCCAAAGGCGATCTACAAAAATCATGACGCTCAGCACGCTCAACCTCAATAGCAAATAAACTTAATCTCCTATCGACATCTCTCGCACCTTCATGAGGAGTTTCAATCAATAAACGCTCAAGAGCCAATGAATAACTATCATAACGATAGCGCATTGCTTGAACAAACCAGTCGATATAAATATTATTTTCTGCTCTGCGCTCACTAACCGATATTTTTTCAATATCTTGCGCACTATTCAATGATTGAACTGCAATCGAGCGGCGTCGATCAATTTCATACACATCGCAAATTGCCTTAAAAACACTAGGAGAAGTATTCAAATCGGCATCAATATCATTTGCAACTTTATAATATCGCACTTTTGACGAAGAATATTTTTGTGAACGTAAAAATGAATAATATCTATCAGTTGAAAATTTATTATTTTGTGCAGTAATAAGTCGTAATCTTTGCCACTCTACTACAGCATCATAGAACCAATCTTTAGCATGGCTAGCAACAAGAAACCGCCACACTCTATTATGCATCTCATGTTCTTCATCAGTTAGATTAAGATTAGATTGCGGTTCACCATTTGCTTTGGCTCTTAGTTTTCCAACTTGTGGCAAAATTTCATCATGAACCACACTAGATTGAGCGCGTCCAAAATCCCCCGTGGGTCTAGCACAGGCAGAAATTAAACCTAAAATGGCTATTAATAAAATAAATCGATGCAAAATATTATCCGCGTTTGCGTTTTTTATTTGGGCGATTATCACCCTTATCTGTATCAACTTGACGTTCATATCTGATGCCAGTGAACATAATTATTTGACCTCTAGCCTCATCAGCAATAATCTTTTCTCTTGCTGATTTTTTCGAATCACAGTGAACATATTTATTAATATTGATGAGCTTTCCCATCATTTTTCTCCGCTCTTAGTCCTTTATTTGTAGTAATTCACCCAACTAATCATCACAAAAGGAAGAATTGTGTGAATTATGCTCCAAATATCATTAAGAAATCATCAAGGTTAATAGTCTGCTAACGTTTTTAATTGAATTATTAACTATATTTTAAAAGCACACAAAATTTTTAGGTTTTTCTATGATTGGTTTTCAACCTTACGAAACATTTCAACTGCTCAGTGAAACTGGCGATACAAAAAGAGCCAGCAATTTATTAATTGCTGCATGCGACGCATTCACACGCAAAGCAAAACCATTACAAAGTGAAATAGAACAATTTGAAACCTTAGCATCTCGCTTATTTGAAACTGCACAAACTAGTGCCACTCATAAAGCCGCAGCTATTCTTGGCCGCTCTCAACATCTTACTTATCTTTTAGAACAATTGGTCATTAAAAATATTGGCCAAGATATTAACGACTATCTATTATCTGCCAATTCAATTTCAGAACAAAGTTTAAACCAGCTCATAAATGAAAAAATAATTGAAACCTGTGCAACAATTGCTAGTAGATCAGACCTTACAAACGCAACCCTTACTAAACTCTTCCAGCTTAATTCACGTAAAGTGTATAGATCTTTGGCCTCAAATATTTCTTTTAGGGCGCAAGGGCCGTTTCTTAATGCCCTAGCACGCTCAGCCCAAATGGATCATCAGGTTGCAATTTCACTTGCAGATCGCAATGACTTTGATGCAGCATTACTTGCTCCTGCATTTTTTGACTTAAGTGAGGCTGATCGCTTAAAAGTAATTTTTGCATTCTCAAAACGAAAAACTCCAAACGCTCCAATTAAAAAAACTTTAGAGCAGATTTCAGTTGCAAATAGCCAGCTAACAAAAGCATTAATGAAGTTATTTGAACAAAACCGGCGACCAGAAATTACAAAATTACTTGCCCAAATAACAGGCCTAGAAGATATTAGTTGCGGACAGATCTCTCATGATGAAAGTGGGGCAGCATTATTTGTAGTCCTAAGAGCATTTGGTTGCACTGTCCATGATGGCTTAAAAGTGCTAATTCATGCAACTTCACACGACAAAGACAGATCAAAAATCCTAGCCCACTTTGCAAAATTATTTAGTGAGGTAAGCATAGACTCAATGGCTTTTTTATTAAGTGTGTGGCGAGAAGAGGTGAACCTACTTGACCTTACCAAGCCGCAATATACTCAAACATCTTCTACGCAAGCAATATCTAAAGACGCTCGCCTAGTTTCAAATCAACTGCCAATTAAAAAGACAATCAACACTCTTAAAAAAATTCCAACCCGCCACGTGAGTTAAGCTAAACAACCTTTAAGCCTAACTCGCCTTTTCGCATTTCTAGAGCAATTATCCAAATATCTGGATCAAAATTTTGCTCTTGCTCAATTTGTTTTTTAATTTCTTTTGCGCTAACAAATTTCAAGCGATGCTCAAAAACCCTCTCATATTTATATTTTTCAATATCATATTTTAAAGCAGGAGCAGGAGAATATAGGCAAAAACTATTATCTAGATGATCTAACTCAATCCAAATCTGCCCTGCAATTTCATGCCCCTTTTTTGCAACAACGCAAAAATGACCAAGATCATTATGAGAGCGCACAAATGCACTACACCAAATATCAGAGCGAAGCTGGCTCAATTCCCTATCCTAAAAATATTTAGCATTACCATATTTTACTGCAAACTTGGTTTATATTTTAGCTCCAGCACTAAGTAACATGTCCAAAAGCTCAGGGCTAATTTCCCCACTTACTTTATAGTTATGAAAAACTTCAAACTCTCGAATTGCCCTAGAAGTCGACAAGCCAGCTATCCCATCAATTTTTCCATGTAAAAAACCAAGACTAGAAAGAGCCACCTGTATGTCCTTTATCATTTTAACATCAATTGTCTGAATGTTATTATTAGTTGCATTTCTAACAATCTCCATAATAGGATCTTCAAGCAATCCGCTAGCATTAACAAACTCATTAGGTTTAATTATTGTCTGGCTAAAGGTATTAACTTTTGAGGATAAAATGTCATTCACAGTTTTTGGCGTTAATGCTCCAACAGGAGATTTACCAACACTATTCTCAAATGCACGAATTGCACTTGCTGTTTTCGGTCCGTAAAACCCATCAACAACACCATTAAAAAACCCCATACTAACAAGTTTTTTCTGTACCAAAACCAATTTTGCATGATCGATTTGCGATACCGCCTCACTGGTTGCAGGGACTGGTGCAATTTGCGGTGTTATTTGAGTTGGTGTAGAAATAGCTTGAGTAGAAACAGGTAGTATTTGCGGCTTTGGATCTAGTGCAAAAACTGGATCTTGAACCAGAGCAACTTCTTGCTTTGGCGCAAAGAACGGAGAGGGATGCGCCTGTTTTTGCAAAAATAAAGCGTTATTTAAACTTGCGATAGCTCCAACACTCATAACAACCACAATAGCACTCAAAAGCGGATTACGAACAATTCTAGCTCCCAGCCAACTTATCATTCTCAAAGTTGCATTTCCCAATGCTCTTGTTGCCATAATAGGTATATTCGAAATAGCTTGCGTATTCATTTAAACAGCCTTTCTTTGCTCATCTATCATTTCTTCTTCTTTAAAATATCTTTGCTTGTACATTATATTATTCTGCCCATCTCTTGCTAAAACTGGCTCACCAATTGGTAGGGATACAGAAATAATTGTCCCAATTCCCAACTTAGACTTCACGACCAAATTTCCTTGATGCAAATCCACCAACCCCTTAACAATAGAAACACCAAGCCCTGTTCCCTCATAACTTCTAGTAGGGCCGACATGAGCTTGCAAAAATGGTTCGCCAAATTTTGCAACATGCTCTTTATCCATACCAATTCCAGTGTCTTTTACGCTAAGCGACAAAAAATGCCCCGCTCGTTTTACTGCACAAACCACACTGGTGTTTTTCTTTGAAAATTTAATAGCATTTGATAATAAATTTATAACTATCTGGGTGCAGGCTCTCTCATCAGCAAAGATTTCAGGAAGGTTTTCATCAATTTCAATCTCGATTTTAATATTTTTATCTTGTGCCAACTTTGATACAATCTGAATACAAGGTTCAATAATTGTTGCTAGATCAAATTTTGCAACAGATAACTCAAATTTACCCGCTTCAAGTTTTGACATATCAAGCAAGCTATTTACCACACCAAGTAAATGATAACCGCTTTGAGAAATATTTTTTACATATTCCATTTGTTTTGGCGCAATTTCTCCACCAATATTGCTTATCATTAAATCAGAAAAACCAACTATAGAATTTAGTGGCGTGCGCAATTCATGCCCTATCATTGCCAAAAATTGTGTCTTTGTATCAGAATCTGTTTTTTCAATTTTCTTCACCTCAAGCAATTGTTCCATTTCATGCTTTTGCTTGCTGACATCTTTAAATAAAGCAATTATCTCATGCGGCTCTTTTTCATGATTACCTGTGTTTTTAACTCTATTCATGCCCTTATTTACAATTGGAGAAAAAACAATCTCAACCCAAATAAATTCTGCTGCAATTTGATTTGAGGTCAAATTATCTTTACGCATACGAATGGTTATAGTCTGCTTTTGCATATTCATTCGAGCTTTTGAAATAGCATTTAAATAGCTAGGGCGATCCATAATATGCGTTCGATCAAACAAACCCGTTTGTGAAAGCTCAAATTTTTGACAGGAAAATAATTTCTTAGCTGAATTTGAAATATAATCAATCTCACCAGCTTTATTAAACAAAAACGCCCCATCACCAAAATATTCTAAATAATCTTCTCCAAAGCGCAAATCTTGTTGCGGCTTTGCTATTTTACTTAGCATTATAAAACCAAGCACAATAAAAACAGACAAACTATATATAATGGTGGCAGATGACAAACTATAGATGCCTAATTTTACAATAAGCAGAACTGGCAAAAACCCGCTAATAATTACTAAGGCGGTAGAAATTCCAAGCATAATACTATTTTTTTTCGGCAATTCCGAATTATTCATCGTGGTGATACTCATTTACAAAAAAACGCTACGATTTAGAAAGAGCAAATAAACATGCTCTTTCATCTTCTTTATCTAACCTGCACTTAAAGCCCTAAGACACCATTAAGTGAGAGCCTCTAAGTGAGTAAATTCACCTAAAAAATCATAGTTTTTAAGGTTAGAGTAAATAATTCATTTACAAGAAAATTCACAAATAGATAAAATTTGATAGAAATCTTACTAAATTCAAACAATATCGCTTAAATATTTCTCCCTATAGCTATTTTCACAAGCAATTGAATTTTCATTTGCAAATAATTTCAAAGAGATTTGAGCGATATAATGTTTTTAATAAAATCTATATTTTGGTTAGGGCTAGCATTTGTAGTTATCCAACCACAAAATTTAGATTTCAATTCAAAAAAAGACGCTATAAATTCTGCCGCAATAGATCTGGGTCAGAAAGCATTAATTTCACAATTAAATTCAACAAATTGTAGCACGCTTAAATGTTCGACCACTAAGACTTTTCTAACTACCTCCATTTCAACAAGAACTCCAACTATCGCTCTTCCCATGCAAGAAGCGCAAAGCCTTTCTAAAGCTCCAATTCCCCTACCTCGCTTAAAAAGAACAGGCTAACTTTTAGGGGCTGCTATCCCCGATGCTTTTTAAAACTGCAGCTCCTCTTTTAAACCGCAAACACACTGCCTTGTGTTTGCGGTTTAACTTTATATACAGTCATTTAGATAATTTGATTGGAAAAAAAGATTTGATGTTATAAATAAATTATATGAGTAATTTACCAAATTTTAGAGAAATTTCTGAAAATTTTGAATTCCTAGATGATTGGGAAGATCGCTATCGCTATCTAATCGAGATAGGGCAAATGCTTTCACCTATTAGTGAAAAACAACGAGTTGAGGAAAACAAAGTGCATGGCTGTGCTTCTCAAGTTTGGCTAGTATTTGAGGATGAAAATAAAAGCGATAGCCTAGCTATTTACTTTAATGGAGATTCAGATGCCCAAATAGTAAAAGGCATAGTAGGAATAATGATAGCTCTTTTTTCTGGCTTAACCCCAGATGAAATTTCGAAAATTGACGCTGTAGAAATTTTAGAGAAATTAAACCTAAGCGAGCATTTAACCTCTCAACGCTCAAACGGACTAAAAGCGATGGTAGAACGTATCCATGCAAAAGCTCGCTCATACAAAAAATTTACTTAGTTAAGCCTGTTGCTATTGCTGACAGACCATAAATTTTTGCTAATTGCTCAAGCCCAATTCGCAGCACTAGTTTTGCAGACCGACGAGGCCAACCACGCTCTCTCTCAATAAGCTGCAATCCTTTTTCCAGCCCTAAAATATCAATAAGAATTGAACTACAATCACTAGGAAGCCTAGAAATTATTTTATCGATTTCTTTTCGAGCATCAATAGCCATATCAGAAATATCTTTTTTTATATTTGCAGAATTCTTAGATCCCGAGCTACCCATTTCGCCATACGCCATAGTAACATTTGGGCGAATAAAAGCTCGCTGCTAAAGTCTTGAGAACCTCTTTCCAGCTTCAATATGATGAGGTTGGAAATATGGGGCTTTACCTTTTTGGCTAACACTTAGCCTTAACAAAACATTCTCATTCAAATTCACCCGCTTGCCTTCAAAATCAACCTTTATATTTTGATGCTGCTCACTAAAACTCTCACTTTGCTCAGCCATGCTTCTTTTTAGCCAGTTTTTTGAAAGTTTATTTGCCCTCACTTCACCTCTTGTTCCATTTAGCACACCATCACTAATTAGCTTTTTTACTTGATTTGAGCAAAGCGATGCACAGCGAGTATTGCTATCAATTTTATATATTCCATTTTTTTGCAAAACCGCTTTTTTACCTGATACTAGCGAGCGAACAAAAGCAATTTGACGTCTACTATTTGATATAGAAACACTCACCTTACGACCCCAAATTCTCGAGAGTTTGTGTTGATAGCATTTCTATTTCAGCTTCTAAAGACGCAATAAAATCATCATATTCATCATTATCGCGCATATCTTCTACTTTATTACAAGCATGAGAAACGGTAGTTCTATCACGGCAAAAATATCTACCAACCGCACTCATCGAACAACCCACACAAACATGCAATAAATACATAGCTAACTGCCTTGCTTGTGCAACATGAACTTTGCAGCGTGAATGATGCATAATCAGCTCAGGTGAAATTTTTAAACTCTTACTTACCAAGCGAACAATTTTTACTCCCTCCTTCTCAACATCAATTATATTCTTTTCATTACAAAGTGACGAAATAATATTTTGAGAAGCAATCGACTTATTTGACTTGATAGAAATAGAAATATGGGACATTTTCCCCTCCAGTTATTTATAGGACTATATTCCTATACTCTCATTAAATAGAGGCGGGGATAAGTTAGGGGTAAAACTAGGATATTTTATTTTTATACATGTTCTTCAAATTTTTGACCCTATAATAAACACTCATAACTCAATAGCTTTTTCAACCACTTTATAAAAAGAAAACCAAAAAATGAGAAAAGCCCTAAGGCAAAAGATTATTGATGTGTGTAATCTTAAAATTTCACAAAAAGGATCAGATGTTGGATTGTCATTTTATGCTTTTTTTAAAAATAAAAATGACGACCCGGACCAGTTAATGGAAGCCGCTACATGGTGGATTAAAACCCATAGATTAAATCATTTTGAAAAAGCAATCAAAATTAAAAATATGCTTGAGGAGCAAAATAAGAACACCAACTAAATCAAAAGAAGTAAATTAACGACTAATATACCAGTAATATCCACCACCCATAACAAACCTCTAGCACTTTTCACTCAAACCGAGAGTTCAAACTTTTCCTTCAAATCTGCAGCATAAATCTGCAAATGAAAAATCGCCTCCAAGCTCTCCAGCTATACAGAAAAACCAATTTTTTTGCCGTACCGTACGTTACAGTACGGCAAAGTTCATGCAAACTTCATAAACGGCTAAGTCAAACTAGATTCTTCCTTCTGCCAAAAACCCAAGCTAGATCGCCGAACTGCAGAGCTACCTGCTGACTATTGCGCCAAACTGCTTTACAGCCAAGATGTTAAGATGCAAAATATCTATTCTTCTAATTCATTTACATCAAGATCTTTAATATCAGTCATGCTCGAGGGTTTATATCCTGCCATGAGTGATGATCTTGCTAGAAGATGGGCAGAAACAGGCATGGTTAAAAACAAAAATACAAAGCCAGCCAAAGCACGAAGAATGACAGCTCCCTCAAAAGAAACTACCGCAATTGCAATAAACATCAAGCCAGCCCCCATCGTTCCAGCTTTAGAAACAGCGTGCATTCTTGTGTAAAGATCAGGAAGTCTTAAAATTCCAACTGCAGCTAATAAAGAGAATAAAGACCCAATTAAAATTAAACCACCAGCAATATATTGCAATATTTGAACAATCATTTAGCTGTCTCCTCTTTTGCTTTATCGCTTTCTTTTACTTCATATTCTCTATTTGTTTTGCCACGGTGTAAAATAAAGCGAGCAAAAGCAACCGTTGCCAAAAACCCAACAAGACCAAGCGAAATAGCAATATCTAAATATAGGAAATAGCCAGTACTAATTGCCCCAACAGCAATATAAGCAATTCCAATAGCAACCAGTAAATCCAAAGCTAAAACACGATCAGGAAGTGTTCTCCCAATAACAATTCGAATGGTTGTAAGCAAAAAGGCAAAGGTTAAAACACCCAAAGATATAGTAGCTGCTAGCGAAAGAAATTCTGACCCACTCATGCGAACACCTCAATTATTTTCTTCTCAAAACCTTTAGCAATCGACTTAATAAGCTCTTCTTTATCATCAACACTAAGCGCATGAATATATAGCACTTCTCTATTCCTACTCACATCAACACTCAAAGTCCCAGGGGTTAGTGTGATTAAATTTGCTAATAAAGTAATCTCAGAATCAGACTTAGCTTTAAGAGGAAAAGCAATAATTCCGGGCTTTAAGTGCTTTTTCATATTAGGAGTAATAACAAGAATTGCGACCCTAAAAGCACTTAGAGTAAGCTCATAAAAGAACAATAAAGTTAATCCCATTATACGGCGTAATTTTTCAAAAAACCTAGGGGCAACAATTCTATCACGAATGAACCACAAAGCGGCCAAACCAATTAACCAGCCTAAAAGTAAATTTAGTTCAGATGTATTTGCCGTTATCATCACCCAAATTAGAGCCAGAACAACCGAAACTAATGCAAAATTCATGGTTTCACCTCAATATCTATATTCTCAATATCTATATTCTCAATATCCATATCGATGCCTGTAGATTGAATATATCTCTCAGAAAATAATAAATCAGCTGCCGCTGTCCTGCCGGCATCAAACACAACATTGGGGAAAAGCCCGAACCAAACAACAATAATCACCAATATTGAAGTTGGAGCAATCCCAAACCATTTATCCTTCAAAGAAAGTGGTTCTAATCTATCATTTACCTGTTCAGAGTTTTCACCCTCACGCCCAACTCGCCAAAAAATATGGCTCCAAAGCCTAGTTCCAGCAATCAATGTAATGAATGAATTAATAACCAAAGCAACAATCAAAACAACATCGCCCTGACTAGCCCCTGCTTCAATCAATAGTAGTTTTGGCCAAAACCCAAGAAATGGAGGCAAACCAGCAATAGCAAAAATCATCACCAAAAACAAAATCGACATCAATGAGCTAGCATTATAAATCCCACCCATTTTTCGAGTATCATCAGTTCCGCTCATTCGCTCAATCAGTCCAGCAAGCAAATATAATGCCGCAATACTAAGCATAGAATGAAACACATAAATTGAAGCACCAGCAACACCACGCATAGTTGGCATAGCCAAACCAGCCATAACAACACCAACTCCACCTATCAGAAAAAACCCAATTGCACGACGTAAATTTGTTTGCGAAAGTGCGCCAAGCGGAGCTAAAATCAGCGTTGCAACAGCCAAGCCAGTGATAAGAGGATCAAGAAATTCTCGTGCGCTTGGCAATATTAATATCAACGTGCGAAGCAATGCATAAACACCAACTTTTGTAAGTAGCCCGCCAAATAGTGCAGATACCGCAGGGTGGGGCGTGTGGTAAGAAGCTGGCAGCCAAGCGTTTACAGGAAAAGCCGCAGCTTTCATGCCAAAAGCTAACAATAACAAAGCCCCAATTGCACTAATCGGACCAACAGGCGCATCACCTGCTCTAATCGCAATATCAGCCATATTCAAAGTGCCTACAAGGCCATAAATATAACCCAAAGCAATCAAGAAAAACGTTGTCGCTAAAAAGTTTAAGAACCCGTATTTTATTGCACCATCAAGCTGAATTTTTCGTCCACCCATAATGATAAGCCCAAAAGACGAAATTAACATCACCTCAAACCAGACATAAAGATTAAATAAATCTCCAGTCATAAATGCGCCACTGACCCCAGCAAGCATTAATAAAACCAGTGTATAAAACCCATATTTTACTTCACGTGAGGCAATATCAGCCTGCACATAAATTAGCACAACAAGCGTAACAACCGCTCCAGCAAGTGCAAATGCAGCCCCAATAACATCAACACTAAAACTAATACCAAATGGCGCAAGCCATTTACCCATTGTCATAGTTTGAGGGCCAAATTCTAATATTTTTAATAGTAATAAAACATCAATAAAAATAATTGCCATCACTACAATAATAGCAAAAACGGACTGTCCACGTAAGGTTGATCGAAGCATCAACAATATTGCCGCACCCAAAAGTGCTAATACAACAGGCAAAATAATCACCCAATCAGCAGCATTTGTTGCAACTTCTATCATCGCCTTTGGTAAAACTAACGTTTCTTCATTCACTAAATTTGTTCCCATTATAATCTTCTTCTAATAGCTTAAAGGCGGACGAGGCGCACGTTCAGGCTCAGCAATTCGCATTGTATCCGTATCATCGGCATCAAGCTCTTGATATGCGCGATAACCCAAAACTAACAAAAATGTGAATAATGCAAACCCAATTACAATAGCCGTTAAAATCAACGCCTGCGGAAGCGGATTAGCGAATGGTTCAATCAATTGTTTTTGCCCATGCGGAACAATTGGCGGAATTTCACGGGTTAATCTACCAGCCGTGAAAATCAATAGATTTACCGCATTGCCCAAAATAGCAATCCCCAAAAGCATTCGTATAATTGCTCTAGATAAAAGCAGATATATCGACGTTGCAAAAAACAAACCAACAAGTGCAGCTAGTGCAAACTCCATTATTCACCCTCCTCATTTTCCTCTAATGCCAAAGCAATTGCAGAGATAGTACCAAGCACCACAAGATAAACACCAACATCAAAAATCAGCACGCTTGAAAAATCAACCTTAGCATTGCCTATTTCAAAATAAGTCCAAAGACCTGTCAAAAATGGAGCTTCAGCCCCAAGCGACATTAGCCCTGAAAACCCTGAAATAAACAGACCAAACCCAGCAATCGCTAATGGATCAATCTTAAGGGCTTTTCGCACCTCACTAACTCCAGCCGCAATACCGTAAATTGCAATTGCCGAGGCCGCAATAAGACCACCAATAAAACCACCACCGGGTTCGTTATGCCCACGAAGCAAAACAAATACCGAAAAAACAACCATGATAGCCACTAGAATAGGTGCAATTGTTCGAAAGATTATCGTATTCATTTAACAACCCCCTTTTTAACTGGTGCTTTTGGTTTTCTTCTTGGCTTGGCCTTACTCACCACTTTAGGCTTGCTCGCCGCTTTAGGCTTGCTAGCCACTTTAGGTTTGCTCGCAGCTGTAGCTTTAACGTTAGCTCTTGCCTTACTCGCTGCCTTACTTCTGGGTGCTTTTTCAACCAAAGGGGGCTTGTCAAGCTGCTTCTTATCTGCCCGTTTTTTACTAGCAGTCTTTTTACTTTTTGCAGGCTTTCTTTTTGCAGATTTTTTTGGTGCGCCAATTCCAACTTGTGGCCCTCCTGCCCTTATTCTAATAAGTGCCAAAATTGAAACTCCTGCTGTCATCACAACAGCAATTTCACCAAGCGTATCAAGCCCACGAAAATCGACCAAGATTACATTTACAATATTGTGACCATGTGCAAGCGGCACGCTAGTTGCAGCAAAAAATTCGGTTAAACGCATATCAAGCGGTGTTTGTAAAAGTTTTACAAACACCG
>Ga0256834_1001313_pt1 | contig 17115 bp, 15 predicted proteins | sample 4281140metaG_FD_190536 | JGI IMG/M metagenome (GOLD analysis project Ga0256834, IMG submission 190536) | Hydrothermal vent microbial communities from East Pacific Rise, Pacific Ocean - 4281-140 | ecosystem: Environmental > Aquatic > Marine > Hydrothermal vents | place: Pacific Ocean: East...
AATGGGTTGGAGTAGAACTTACAGAGCAAAATAATCGTCAATTCTGGGTGCCCCCCGGCTTTGCTCATGGCTTTGTTGTACTTTCAGATAGTGCAGATTTTCTCTATAAAACCACCGACTATTATGCGCCTAAATATGAGCGCAGTATCCTTTGGGATGATCCAACTATAGGTATCGATTGGCCAATTGAAGGTGAGCCACAACTATCAGCTAAAGATAAAGAGGGTGCTTTGCTTCGACACGCCGAGGTTTTTCCATGAGAATCATGCTCATCGGTGTGAATGGCCAAGTGGGTTGGGAGCTGGCCAGAAGCCTGATGCCATTAGGTGAAGTGATCCCGCTCACACGGCAGCAATGTGATCTTTCACTACCAGAAACGATCCCCGCTATTGTTCAAGAGATAAAGCCAGATGTTATCGTCAATGCTGCCGCTTATACGGCAGTGGATAAGGCTGAGGAAGAAGAGGCTCTGGCAACAATCATCAATGGTATAGCTGTTGGCGTGCTGGCTGAAGAAGCAAAAAAGCAGAATGCACTGTTGATATACTACTCAACCGACTATGTTTTTGATGGAACAAAAACATCACCCTATACCGAAGAAGATATACCCAATCCAATAAACGCCTATGGAAGAAGCAAACTGGCAGGTGAAAAAGCTATTCAGCAGGTGAATGGCAAATACTTGATCTTTCGCACCAGTTGGGTTTATGCACCGCGTGGTGCAAATTTTGCCAAAACCATGCTGCGTCTGGCTAGTGAACGGGATGAACTAAGGGTAGTTGCTGATCAGTTTGGTGCACCGACCAGTGCAGAATTGATTGCTGATGTAACAGCATTGATTCTGTGCCAATTTAAGATAAAGCATAAGCTAACGAGTGGAATCTATCATTTGACTGCTTCAGGTAAAACTAGTTGGTTTGGTTATGCACAGTTAGTATTGGAGAATGCTGCCAGAAGTGGTCAAAACCTGCGGATTTCATCTGAACAAATTGAGCCAATAACGACAGCAGAATTTCAGTTGCCTGCCAAACGCCCAGCCAATTCATGTATGAAAACTGATAAGCTTAAATCCACTTTTGATATTGTATTTCCGCAGTGGCAGAAGCATATTGAACGTTCCATAGTGGAAACATTAGTTTGAAGGTAGTAACTGAAAGCAGAGCACAGAGCTGTTTTCCCTTAGTCAACATATAATAGGCAATACTTGTTTTGTATTTGACAGTAACTTGACCGTATTAGAAGTAATATCTGCATGAATCCACACGCCGCTCATCCCACCTCACCTATGGCTCTCGCTTGCGGTCTCTGGAAAAATAGAAATCTTATTATTCAAATGACAAAGCGAGACGTAGTAGGGCGCTATAAAGGTTCGATAGCAGGGCTTGGGTGGTCTTTTTTTAACCCAATTTTGATGTTGGCTGTTTACACTTTTGTATTCTCAGTGGTTTTTAAGGCGCGCTGGGGAACTGGTGATGAGGAAAATAAGATTGAATTTGCCGTGGTGCTGTTTGTTGGCCTGATAGTACATGCTTTGTTTGCTGAAGTTCTCAATCGTGCCCCAGGTCTTATCCTGAGTAATGTAAATTATGTAAAGAAGGTCATATTCCCACTAGAGATCCTCTCAATTGCCACCTTGGGAGCTGCGTTGTTCCATAGTTTTATCAGTCTTGGTGTATTGCTTGGGGCTGTTGCTCTGCTTCAAGGGCATCTTTCTTGGACCGTACTGTTAATGCCATTGGTATTTCTTCCGCTAATTTTTGTGACGATGGGGTGTGCTTGGTTGTTTGCCTCATTAGGGGTTTATCTTCGAGATGTTGGACAAACTATCGGTATACTCACTACCGTTATGCTGTTCTTGGCTCCTGTGTTCTACCCAATGTCTGCTTTGCCTGAGAAATATCAAGTGTATCTACTTATAAACCCATTGACCTTTATTATTGAACAAGCAAGGCAGATACTTATTTTTGGGCAGTACCCAAATTGGAGTGGGTTAGCAATTTATGGATTGATAAGTTTGGTTGTTGCCTGGCTAGGGTACTGGTGGTTTCAAAAAACACGTAAGGGGTTTGCGGATGTCTTGTGAGTCTAGTTTACCCTCATCAGAAGTTAATACTGATGTGTTAAGTGTAAAGGGTGCATGCGTAGTAGACGATTTTGCAATTCGTGTAACAAACCTTAGCAAAATCTACCAGATTTATGAATCACCTCGTGACCGCCTGAAACAGTTTGTAATGCCAAAGATTCAACGGATGACTTTGCAACAAAGAAGGCAATATTTCCGGGAATTCTGGGCGTTAAAAGATGTTACGTTCGAGGTTAAAAAAGGTGAAACCATTGGTATTATTGGTAAAAATGGCAGTGGTAAATCCACTCTTTTACAGATTATTTGCGGGACATTACACCCTACTAGTGGAGTAGTGGAAACACATGGGCGCATTGCTGCCCTGCTAGAGCTCGGGTCAGGCTTTAACCCTGAATTTACAGGCCGAGAAAATGTCTATATGAGTGCCGCTATACTAGGGCTTACTTCAAGTGAAATAGATGAAAAATATGATGCCATAACGGCTTTCGCCAATATTGGTGATTTTATTGAGCAGCCGGTAAAACTTTATTCTAGCGGAATGATGTTGCGGTTAGCCTTTTCTGTGATTGCTCATGTTGATGCAGATATTTTAGTTATTGATGAAGCACTTGCGGTTGGGGATGCTTTCTTTACACAAAAATGTATGCAATTTCTGCGTCGTTTTATGGAAAAAGGGACGGTATTATTTGTAAGTCATGATACACCAGTGGTACTAAATTTATGCGACAAAGCAATATTATTAGACCAAGGGACGGTAATAGCTGAAGGCGACTCTAAGGATGTTGTTGAGCAGTATATTTGCGAAGTGTACGCATCTAGCCAAGATGTTGTCTGCGACAACGCATTAGATTCTGTGGTAGAGCCAACCGCAGAGCTTGAATGCAGAGATATGCGCCAAGACTTATTTAATAATTCAATATTACGGAATGATATACAAGTATTTAAGTTTGATCCCAACAAAGAGCCTGGTTTTGGTGCTGGAGGCGCAACCATAACGTCAGTACGTATTCTCAATGCAGATAGCTCCCCATTGGAGTGGGTGGTTGGCGGTGAAGAAATAATGCTTGAGATATGTAGTAAGGTAACTAAAAATCTGTCTCATGTGATAGTTGGTTTTTTATTTAAGGATCGGCTTGGGCAGGTTATTTTTGCAGATAATACATATGTTTTTAATATGTGTTCACCACTATCAGTAAACTCAGGTGAAAATATTACGGTTGCTTTTGAATTTAGAATGCCTTTACTGCCATCAGGTGATTACAGTGTTTCTGCTGCTATAGGTACTGGAACTCAAGAAGAGCACATACAGCACCACTGGATTCATAATGCTATGCAACTGAAGGTACATGCTAGTTCAATCTGTCATGGATTGGTTGGCGTGCCGATAAAAAATATTGAGATCAATGTTGATAGGGGGGATATGAAATGAATATATTGGGTATAACAGGATATTTTCATGACCCTGCTGCTGCGCTCTTAATTAATGGAAAACTGGTAGCTTATATTGAGGAAGAGCGGATATGCCGAGTAAAGCATGCGCCTCAAACATTTCCAGAAAAAGCAATTGAATATTGCTTGAAAGAGGCCGGTCTAACCTTCAATGATATTGACGCTATGGTATGTGAGCATGATCTTGATTTGATTGTGAGACATGACAAAGAGATGGAGCCATATAAAAGTATTTTTGCTAAAAATGCTAATTATGCGAGTAATCATAGCGCAAGTTATCTTGCAGTAAAAAAATTGATTTCAAATTATGCTTCGTCAAATGGGATTTCGAATATTTATTTTGCATCTCACCATGATACTCATCTTGCTACTGCATACTATGGTAGTGGTTTTGATGATGCGCTTATATTATCAATTGATGGCAGGGGAGACACTCAAAGCACAGTGATTGCAAAAGGATCAAATGGATGTATTGATATTTTAGATGAGGTCTTATTGCCCAGTAGCCTTGGCCTTTTATATGCTAATGTCACTCAGTTCCTAGGTTATACCCCATTTGAAGGAGAAGGAACAGTAATGGGGTTGGCAGCGTATGGCGAAGATAGATATAGTGATTTTTTTAACACGCTAGTTCATAAAATTGGTCATAAATTTACTGTGCGGCCTGAGGCATCATTCAATAACTTGTTTGATGGTTATTGCCAAGATATTCCTAGTCCGTTTGTTAATAAATTTGGAGCGCCACGAAAATATACTGTGGACCCAAGAAATGGTGTAGATGAGCATATAGCAGCATCACTTCAGGCATGCATTGAAAGAACAGTCTGTGATTACATTGGTTACTACATGCGTTTAACCGGCATTAAAAAATTATGCATTGCCGGTGGAGTTGCCATGAACTCAAAAATGAATGGATATATCTATAAAAATCTTGTGCCAGAAGATATGTATGTTTTTCCTGTTTCAGGAGATGCAGGATGTTCAATAGGTGGTGCAATGTGGTATGCCAAAAATGTGTGCCATGAGGAAATTTCTCCTATATCTAATATTTATTGTGGCCCCTCCTATTCAGACGATGATATTAATACTGTTTTGGCTAGCTGTGCGGGAGTAGAAGTAACTACTCCCGCAGATATGCCAAACGAAGTGGCCTCAATGATTGCAGATCATAAGATTGTTGGTTGGTTCCACGGACGTATGGAAGGAGGGGCGAGGGCATTAGGTGCTCGATCTATTTTATCTAACCCAAGTGCAATTGAAGATAAAGATGCTGTAAATATAGGCGTAAAATTTAGGGAACCGTGGAGGCCATTTGCTCCATCTATATTATATGAACACCGTTCACGCTATATGGGCTCTGATATTTTAGCGCCATTTATGACTATTACTTTTGATGTTCCAGAACAAGTTCGTCACGAAATACCTGCCACAATGCATGTTGATGGAACTATTCGTGCACAAACAGTTCGCCGTGAAGATAACTTATTATATTATAAATTAATCAAATCATTTGGAGAAAAGACTGGGACCCCAGTTATATCCAATACGTCATTTAATAGGAAAGGTGAACCAATCGTTAATACTCCGCTTCAAGCACTAGAAATGTTTATGGAAACGAAGATGGATGCGTTATCAATGGGCAGTTACTTAGTTACAAAGAATTAACAATAATGCGAAAAAAACGGACATTTAAACAACTCCATAAAAATCAGACAGGAAAAATATCTGATAAGTGGACGTTGTATCTCGATGAATATGAGCGCCAACTTTCTCCATATCAAAGGCTTCCGATTCGGCTGCTTGAAGTTGGTATACAAAATGGGGGGTCTTTAGAAATATGGGCAAAATATTTTCCACACGCAGAAAAAATAATTGGTTGTGATATTAACCCACAATGTAAAGAACTTACTTATGATGATGACCGTATAGATGTTGTTGTTAGCGATGTGAATTTAGATGCGTGTGAAAAAAAAATAACTGATATATCACCTAAATTTGATGTGATAATTGATGACGGTTCACATAAATCAGGTGATATAATCAGTACCTTTGGGCGGTATTTTAAATATCTCAACAATGGAGGTATATATATAGTTGAAGATTTACATGCTAGTTACTGGGAGGACTTTGATGGAGGGTTGCACAGCCCGTATACAAGCATGTCATTCTTTAAACGGTTATTAGATATACTAAATCATGAACATTGGCGAAAAAGCCAGTCCAAGCTGGATTACATAAAAGAGTTGTCCAAAAAATATAGCCAAAATTTTAATGAAGCTGATTTATCTAGCCTTCATTCGCTAGAGTTCGTTAATTCTTTATGCATTATCCGGAAGGAAAGCGCAGAAAAAAATATTCTTGGCCTACGCTCTGTTGTTGGGACGATAGAGACGGTTACAGCAGAATGGGGCAAGCTCGATGGTACACTGGCCTGTGATATTTCGACAAATGTACCAAAAAAGAAAGAGATTGATACTTTTGAGCTCGTTAAATGTTTAGATATCTCAAATAAATCTCTCCTTGAATGCAATTCAACTATTGCTACTCTTGAAAAGACTAAAATAAAACTGAAGGGGCTGCTAGTTGATTATGGCAAGCATATTGCCCAGTTAAAAACGAGCTTAGAATCAGTGATCACTGACCGAGACTCCAAAGAGGCGGGACTCAAGCTGCTGCAGAAAGAGCTAGCGGAGAAAAGCCGCGAGCATGAAGTTGGCATTGAACAGCTGACCACAAGCCTGGAGTCAGTGATCACTGACCGAGACTCCAAAGAGGCGGGACTCAAGCTGCTGCAGAAAGAGCTAGCGGAGAAAAGCCGCGAGCATAAAGTTGGCATTGAACAGCTGACCACAAGCCTGGAGTCAGTGATCACTGACCGAGACTCCAAAGAGGCGGGACTCAAGCTGCTGCAGAAAGAGCTAGCGGAGAAAAGCCGCGAGCATAAAGTTGGCATTGAACAGCTGACCACAAGCCTGGAGTCAGTGATCACTGACCGAGACTCCAAAGAGGCGGGACTCAAGCTGCTGCAGAAAGAGCTAGCGGAGAAAACCCGTGAGCATGAAGTTGGCATTGAACAGCTGACCACAAGCCTGGAGTCAGTGATCACTGACCGAGACTCCAAAGAGGCGGGACTCAAGCTGCTGCAGAAAGAGCTAGCGGAGAAAACCCGTGAGCATGAAGTTGGCATTGAACAGCTGACCACAAGCCTGGAGTCAGTGATCACTGACCGAGACTCCAAAGAGGCGGGACTCATACAACTACAGCATGACTTGAATTTAGCCATAGATGAACGCTCTACTTGCCTAGAGAAAAATAAGCTACTCAAAGTTGACTGTGTTTTACTGAGCAAAAATATTACCGATATTGGAAATATGGTTGCTGCCGTATATGAGGCTAAGTGGTGGCAATATAAAAAGCCGCTACAAAAATTGATTGATAGCCTGGATTCTATGGATGACAAAACTGCTATTGATCTTGCATCAGCTAGTGATTTTTCGAAATATAATAAATGAGAATGTTAGGATGAAAACAACGGAATCCGCATCAGGTGAACATGAAGAAAAAGTTATCAAGATAAGTGAGAGCTCAAATTCATGTATTTCTGATCTAAGCACTCAGTATGTGAATTTTGAGCAGCTCAATAAAGAATTTGATGCAATTGTAAGAGAACGTGACAATCTTTTAGATGAATGTAAATCACTTCGAGAACATTGCGGCATGCTAAATGATGAGATATTAAATATAAAAAAAGGAGTTGAAGTGGCCTATGAGGCTAGTCTATGGTGTTTTAAAGCGCCTCTACGTAGGTTGATTGAAAGTTTAGATGCTAAAAAAAGCTCCTTATTAGTAGATAATAGGCTGGCTGACAAGGCTCCGTTAGCCGCTGAGCCGATTGATGAAGGCAGTGTTAAAGATGGTGTCAAAAGCACTCATATCTTACTGGTAAGTTATTATTGTCCTACCCGTGCACATGCAGGCGGTTTACGTATACTTGATTTATATACATTAATTCGCAGGCAGTGTCCCCACGTACAGCTCGATTTGTATACCCACTCTAGACCAGAGATTGATTGGAATATTGATGATGTATATAAGATTTTTGATAATGTCTACCTCTCTCCAGAAGAGGAGCTTTCACCTAATGGGATAAGAAAAATAACAGGCGGCAATGTTTTTTACTCGCTTATTGATTTGCAATTTCATCAATGTGGCTATCAGGTTGATGCTTTCAAAAAATTAGGTGAGAAGATTATCTATACCCCAATGGAATCGCTTGCCAAAGCTTTATATTACGAACTTCGTTCATTACCATTAGTAAAAAAAGCATTTCCATTAAGAAAGAAAGTTGCATCACTACGTTATGCAGCAGAAGAGTTATATTTTTTGCCAAAGGTGGATGAAGTTGTGTGTGTTTCAAAGTCTGATGCCGCATTCTTGCGTGCTGTGACATCAGAGAAACATATTTGCGGTCTTGAGACAGGGGTATCTCAATATGAGTTTTCTGACGCACTTTCTTCTGATTATATTACTACACCTGCTTCTAGCAGGCCGCTCAGAGTACTTTATGTTGCATACTTTGGTTCTGAGACGAATGTAAATGCACTGCGCTGGTATCTTAATAATGTCCATGGATTGATTAAAAAAGAGGTGCCAAAATATATATTCACTGTAGTGGGGCGCGGTGACCTAGCCTCATTCTCTGATTATACGGATTTATCAATAGAGTTTGTTGGAGAAGTGCCCACATTGGCACCCAATATTCAGGAAGCGCGCGTAGGAATTGCTCCTGCCTTAGGTGGCTCTGGGTTTAGGGGGAAAGTGAATCAATATTCAGTGTTAGGAATTCCATCTGTGGTGTCGTCGATAGCATTTAAAGGTCTCTCCTACCAAAATGGAGTAGATATATTTATAGCAGACAGCCCAGAAAATTTTGCAGATAAATGTATACAACTATTGGTTAACGTTGAACTTAATGACAAGATGGGAAATGCGGCAAGAAAACGCTGCCTAGATAGATATACCTGGCAGTCGAAATGGGAAAATATCAGTAAAATATACGAACTTGGAGATGAAGTATGAGTGTTAGACTTCCTAAAGTGACAGCACTTGTACCATCATATAATCATGCTCAATATATCCAGGAAAGAATAGAATCAATTTTAAATCAGACGTACCAAAATATTGAACTGATAGTTATAGATGATTGCTCAGAAGATGAGTCGGATTTGATCATAAAAAAACTCCAGTCAGAGCATGATTTTAAATATTTTAGAAATGAGAAAAACTCAGGTAGCCCTTTTGCTGCATGGGAAAAAATATGCACATTGGCAACTGGGGAGTATATATGGGTTTGTGAAAGTGATGACGTAGCAGCTCCTACGTTCCTTGAGACAGCTGTAAATAGTTTGCTAGGTGAGCCTAATGCAGTGATGTTTTATTGTAGTTCAAATATTATCAATGAAAAAAGTGAAGTAATTGGTCATACAGATAGCTACTTTCATGACACCTGGAAAGAGACAAGATGGGATGGAAATTTTAGTGAAGATGGTCATACGGAGCTTTCGATGTTTCAATTGCGTGGGCAAACAGTGCCAAATATGAGTTCAGCACTTTTTGTATCCGATGCCTTTATAGTAGCCTTTACGCCCTTCATCAAACGACTTCGACTTACAGGAGACTGGTTGTTTGTTGGGGAAATTATGAAGTTAGGAAGAGTTATATTTAGCCACGCTGCGCTGAGCTATTTTCGTAAGCATGAAGTCACATCACGTGTTCGTGTTAAATCAGCGCGTTCACAAGCAGAGTTTGTGCTCACAAAATACCACCTTTATCGAGGAACAAAGCAAAGTATTTCTTCATTTGCAGTTCTAATGAGTACAGATGTAATTCGGTTTATTTACGAACCAGCAAGTTGGATGGATATTTTAAAAATATTGCTAAGTATTTCAGTGGTCGACACTGTTCGTTGTGGTTTTTTGCTTATTGTCTCAACAGGTATGAATGCGAGTTACATTGCAAAATTTAAAGAACGCTATAAACATTCAAAAACATTAGGAAACAATTGAACATGGATTTTTTTAATTTAGACTGAAACGCTATTCATATCTGGGGCGATTATTGATAATGCCTTAGATTTGATTTCGTAAAATTGCTAGCAATGTCGATGTTGTAAATATTAATAAGGCGAAGTTTTATATATGAGTAATATAATTGTTCATAAAGATTCACGGGTTCTTGTAACTGGTGGTACCGGTTTGGTTGGTCAAGCACTAATAAGCGAGCTGGTTAGTGAAGGGTTTAGTGATATTGTAAGTGTTGGGAGTCGAGATTGTGATTTATGTGATAGCAATGCGGTGTCAAATTTAATGGTCGATAATAGACCAGACTATATATTTCATTTGGCGGCAAGGGTACATGGTATAGGCGGTAACGCAAAATATAAATCCGATATTTTGTATGAAAATGTCATGATTAACAGTAATGTAATTGAGCAAGCACGGCGCGTTGGAGTGAAGAAAATTGTTGCTATGGGATCTGGTTGCGTCTACCCAGAGCTTAAGGGGCAAGAGGAACTTTTCGAGGAACAAGTGTGGAATGGGCCTCCTCACTCGTCTGAAGACTCATATGCTCATTCAAAAAGACTAATGCTAGCGCAGTTAGATGCAGCACGAGAGCAATATGGACTCTCTTCTGCTTTTGTCATCAGCGGTAACCTCTATGGCCCCCATGATAATTTTAATATTGAAGAGGGGCATGTAATTCCATCTCTAGTAGCTAAGTTTTTTGACGCGGCTTGTAATAAAAGGCCTGTCAGTGTTTGGGGGAGTGGTATTGCTGTACGTGATTTTACTTATTGTGAGGATGCTGCAAAAGCCTTGATTGCAGTGCTTACCAAAATTGAGGGGGCGGTCAATATGGGAAGCGGTATGCGCCACCCAATTAGAGATATTGTTGATACGCTGCAAGCCTTAACTGGAGTTTCAGTAGAGTGGGATGGGGAAAAGCCAGATGGTCAGTTAGTGCGGTATTACAATATTGGTAGGCTATCGTCAGCGGGGTTTAATGCAAGTGTAGGTTTGTGCGAGGGCGTTCGCCGCACGTATGATTGGTATGAATCTAATTGGCGAAGTGCTCGAAATTAAAAATATTTAATTCGCAATAATATGCAATTGATGCCTTCTGGTTTGTGATGATGAGGGCCGAATCTATTGCAAATAAAAAATATTGAAGGGGCAGATATGATTATTCACAGAATGCGTGATTATGATGAATTTATTAAGTATCAAGTTAGGAACAAAAAAAAACTGGATGCACATTTATCATTTTTGAGTGATATTGCGCATCACAAAAGTGGTGAATTTGTAGTGCCTGGCTATTCATATACTGCAAAGAAGCAAGTAAATTTTGTTGTCGACTTTCAGCATTCAGGAGGTTCTGGTCAGATTAACTGGCGCGAACGCGTGTGTTGTCCTGAAACTTACTTTAATAACCGGATGAGGGCTACCTTTCATTTGTTTGATATTGAGATGGAAGCCTACTCGAATAGTGATATATATATTACAGAACAACTTACTCCTATATATTCGCGTTTTGCTGAAAAATTTTCTTCTGTAGTCGGAAGTGAGTATCTTGGGGTTGCTTTGCCCTATGGAAGTACAAATAAAAATGGTATACGCAATGAGACCCTTTGCTCTCTAAGTTTTCCAGATGATGCATTTGACATACTAATATCTTTAGATGTGCTAGAGCATATTCCAGAATATGAGCAAGCATTTCAGGAATGTGCGCGAGTGATAAAGACAGGTGGGAAATTGATGTGGTCAGTGCCATTCGTCCAAAATTCTGAAAAAAACCTAGTCCGAGCCCAGATAAAAAATAATGAAGTCGTTCATGTTCTGCCACCTGAGTATCATGGTGACCCAGTGACCAATGAAGGCGTACTCTGCTTCCAACATTTTGGTTGGGAAATGCTCAAGCAGGCGAAGGATGCAGGATTTAAAGACGCATATGCAATGTGCTATCACTCGATAGAGTTTGGCTATCTTGGTGGCGAACAATTTATGTTTGTAGCTACTAAATAAATGCTTTGAGTGGCAGGAATAATGAATAAGAAAATATTAATTACAGGGATAACCGGCCAAGTTGGGTCTCAATTGGCTGATTTTATTCTTGAAAATACCCAATATGAAGTTATCGGGATGATGCGCTGGCAAGAGCCAATGGATAATCTGTATCATTTGACAGAGAGGATTAATAGTAAGGATAGGATTTGTCTCTATTATGCCGATCTAAATGATTATGCTGCTATTTCTAGAATGCTTAAGGATGTACGGCCCCAATTTATTTCTCATTTAGCAGCACAATCTTACCCAAAAACTTCATTTAACATCCCAATTGAGACGTTACAGACCAACATCATTGGTACTGCTAACCTACTAGAATGTATTCGTCAACTAAATGAAAATGAAGGTTATGACCCCGTCGTGCATGTATGCTCATCAAGTGAAGTGTATGGAAAAGCTAAACCTGGTGTGCCATTGGCAGAGGAAACAGCATTTCATGGGGCAAGCCCATATAGCATTAGCAAGATTGGTGCTGATTACTTGGGGCGCTTTTATGGCGAGGCATATGGAATTCGGACATTCATAACAAGAATGGGTACACACTCCGGCCCCAGGAGGAGCGATGTATTTTTTGAAAGCACAGTTGCCAAACAGATCGCCTTGATTGAGGCGGGTTATCAGCAGCCAGCTATTCAAGTTGGCAATCTAGCGAGTACAAGAACTTTTCAAGATACCAGGGATGCCGTCAGGGCGTATTTCTTGCTGCTTGAGGAGAGCGAAAAGGGAAATATTAATTGCGGTGATTATTTTAATATTGCAGGTGAAGAGGCTTTCCAATTGCCAGAAGTGATTGAAATTCTTTTGGGTATGAGCACTAGAGACGATATCAAAGTTGTTACTGATAAAGAGAGGATGCGCCCGATTGATGCGGACTACCAAATGTTTGACAACTCAAAGATCAAAGCTGCAATCAATTGGAAGCCTCAAATACCAGTCAGACAAATGTTTGCGGACCTACTTGATCACTGGCGGAGTGAAATTGACAAAGGAAAAATACCTCTAAATCGGTAACATAACCAGTATGTCATTTTATTGCATTTATTTAAGAAGGTATCGAATTAGATGGTAACTATTAGAGCACGCGCGCCTCTTCGTCTCGGTCTTGCTGGTGGTGGCACTGATGTTTCTCCATATTGTGATGTTCATGGTGGCTATATCTTAAATGCGACGCTTGACCGCTATGCATATGCGGTTATTAGGGTTTTAGATGGGCCATTTGTTAGGTTTGTAGCCACTGATCAACAGTCTGAAAGTCAATTTCCATATACTGAACCATTGCTGCTGGATGGAAAGCTAGATCTGCATAAAGCGGTTTATAAAGAAATTATTGATAATTTCAACGAAGGTAAGCCAATACCCTTAGAATTAAGTACCTTTTGTGATGCGCCACCAGGATCAGGTCTTGGTTCGTCCTCAACTCTTGTAGTTGCAATGATTCGGGCTTTTGTTGAATTGTTAAATCTTCCACTGGATGATTATTCAATAGCCCGTTTAGCCTTCAAAATAGAAAGAATCAATTGCGGTTTACAGGGTGGGCGACAAGATCAATATTCAGCCACTTTTGGCGGTTTTAATTTCATGGAGTTTTATGAGAAAGAGCGAACAATTATTAATCCTTTACGTGTAAAAAACTGGATAATATGTGAGCTTGAGGCATCACTTGTCCTTTACTACACAGGTGTTTCAAGAGAATCAGCCACGATTATTGCTGATCAGAGTAATAATGTCACGATAGGTGCTGTCGATGCTATTGAAGCAATGCATGGTATTAAACAAGAAGCTCTTTTTATGAAAGAGTCCTTATTGAGAGGCGATTTTACAGGTATTGTAGAATCAATGCGGCAGGGTTGGGCTAGTAAGAAGCGATCTGCACGTACAGTGTCGAACCCACATATCGATGAAATCTATGATGCAGCTATCGATTCTGGTGCTTTGGCAGGTAAAGTCTCTGGTGCTGGTGGCGGTGGGTTCATGTTATTTTTCGTGCCCACAGAAGGACGAATGGATGTAATACGAAGCCTAGAGAAATTTGATGGTCAGGTGCGAAACTGTCATTTCACAAAAAATGGTTCTCAAGCATGGAGAATCAAATGAAACAGAATATCTCTGCACAGATTTTAGAAGCTCAACAAGTGTTGGCTGCTATGTTAGTTGATGAAGAATTGTTGTCTCAAGTAGAGATGACAGCGAACGCTTGTATAAAATCACTTCGTTCAGGTGGGAAAATCTTATTAGCCGGCAATGGTGGCAGTGCTGCAGATGCACAGCATATTGCTGGTGAGTTTGTTAGTCGTTTTGCATTTGATCGCCCAGGTTTACCGGCGATTGCTCTTACAACAGATACGTCAATTTTGACGGCTATTGGCAATGACTATGGTTACAAGGAGTTATTTGCTAGACAAATTCAGGCGCATGGCAATAAGGGCGATGTGTTCATTGGCTATTCTACATCGGGTCAATCTCCTAATATCCTACGTGCATTTGAGGAGGCACGTTCGAAAGAGGTGCTTTGCGTAGGGCTAACTGGAAACCGTGGTGGCTCTATGCAGACACTTTGCGACCAGCTTATTGAAGTGCCATCCAGTGAAACGCCTAAGATACAAGAGGCGCATCTGATACTTGGACATATTCTTTGTGGTTTAATTGAAGAAGATATTTTTTCAGAGTATTCATAAATTGTGAAGATTACCCGTAAAAATAAACCGGATAAGACATTATTTAATATGAAGTTTTTAGTTGCTTGGTTGATCTGCGCATGCGAGCAATAATTCTTGCAGGAGGCTTTGGTACGCGCCTGAAAAGTGTTGTCCCAGATTTACCTAAGCCAATGGCCAAAATTGCGGGGCGCCCTTTTCTTGAGTATGTGATGGATCGGCTGATCTTCAGTGGTGTGACTGAGATAATTCTTTCAGTTGGATACCGCTCTTCGGTCATTATGGAGCATTTTGCAGATGAGTATAGGGGTATAACAATAAGCTATGCAGTTGAGACTGATCCATTAGGCACGGGTGGTGCTATTGCAAATGCCCTGCAAGACAGAGGAGATGAACCTGCTCTTGTAATAAATGGTGATACATTGCTGGATCTGGATTATGAAGAGCTTATTGCTTGGTATAAGAGCATGCCAACAAAAATTGCAATGGTTTTGAAGGTCGTGCCAGATGTTTCTCGCTATGGCTCTGTTCTACTTTCTGATGGCAGAGTGACAGGTTTTCAAGAAAAAGGGCAACGTGGTTCTGGGTTAATTAATGCTGGTGTCTACATTATTCATCCTGGTGTTTTCGCGCAATTTAATTTATTTGGGCGGTTTGCTTTTGAGTCAGACCTGCTTCAAATGCATTGTGAAGAATTATCTCCAAGAGCATTTGTAACGGATGCCTACTTTATTGATATTGGCATTCCTGAAGACTTCAAGCGTGCACAAATAGAGCTTCCAAATATTTTATGATACCCAAAAAACGTGCGCTTTTTTTAGACAGGGATGGCGTAATAAATATTGATCATGGGTATGTTCATTGTCCTGACCATTTTGAATTTATTCCAGGTATTTTTGAACTTTGCCGCAAAGCCATTGAGCTAGATTATTTGATTGTTGTTGTAACTAACCAAGCCGGCATTGGTCGAGGATATTATTCGGAACAGCAGTTTCATGAGCTTACTGACTGGATGTGCAAGGAATTTGCTTTTCGCAATATTACAATTAAGCGGGTCTATTTTTGCCCCTACCATGCAGAACATGGCATTGGTGATTACAAGAGAGAATCAACTTTTCGTAAACCAGGGCCTGGAATGATTCTCCAGGCAGCAGAAGAGCTCCACTTGGGCCTTGCACGCTCAGTGTTAGTTGGAGACAAAGAGAGTGATATTCAGGCGGGTATTACTGCTGGCATCAAATATAATATTTTGTACCGTCCATTAGAGCCTACAAAATTGACAGATTCCATGGCGTTTATAGCTATAGGTGACCTTGCTCGGGTAGAGACAATCCTAAATGATTTAGAGAATCGGCGGTAATCGTGTCTTTGGCGGTGGTTATTGTGAACTGGAATAGTGGTGAGCTGTTACAAGAGTGCTTGTTCGCACTAAATCGACAGACGCTGAGGCCAGATCATATTTTTATCATTGATAATGCTAGTTCTGATGGTTCGGCATCTAAGATAAATAAACAGGATAATCTCTCTATCCTTTCTATGGATACCAATCTAGGTTTTGCTGAAGGAAATAACCATGCGTTTCAGTTCTGCAATACAGAGTATGTAGCACTCCTTAATCCAGATGCTTTCCCTGAGCCTGATTGGCTTGAAAATTTACTTGCTGCTGCTGTCTTGTACCCAAATGTTGCAGCATTCGGTTCCAGTCAATTGTGTGCAAATCATCCTGAGTTATTAGATGGTATTGGAGATAATTATCATATTAGTGGGCTTGTGTGGCGTGAGGGGCATGGTGAGAAGCTGTTGGCCAGTGGTTTGGTGACACGGCAGATTTTTTCCTCTTGCGCAGCTGCAGCCCTCTATCGGCGCGATGCCTTGTTGGCTGTTGGTGGGTTTGATAGTGATTACTTTTGTTACGTGGAAGATGTTGATTTAGGCTTTCGTCTAAGATTGGCAGGTTATAAGGCGATGCATGTTCCAAATGCTGTGGTGAATCATGTTGGTTCTGTTACAACTGGTGGACAACACAGTGATTTCTCTGTTTACCATGGACACCGAAATCTAGTGTGGACCTATATAAAGGACATGCCAGGCTTCCTTTTTTGGGCTTTTCTTCCACTGCACCTAGTGTTGAATCTGGTGAGCTTGCTCTGGTTTTTAGCTAGGGGACAGGGACGTGTTATTTTTAGGGCAAAATGGGATGCAATTAATGGCATTCCTTCAATGTGGCGTAAACGCAAGTTGATTCAGTCAGCGCGTATTGCCACATATGGAGAGATTCTCGGCATGATGGACAAACGCTTGTTTCTATGGAAGAGACGTGCGCAATAGCAATTGCGCCTTTCTAATTGTCAACTAGCTTGTTTAAAATTGTCGTTCATGGGAGGATGGAAATTGATTATTCATATCGAAATACGGGCGTTCTCAGCTTCCAGTGGGTATTAAGAGAGTAGATTGTCAAACATACATCACAGTACGTAGAACCAAGAAATGGAAGCAGTTAACCTCGTAGCGCATGCCCAACCGATCTATTCCCCCGATTTAGCCTTAAACATTTCCGTCATTATCGTAAATTATAATGCGGGGTCTATGCTGGAGAAGTGTGTCACCTCCATTCTGGCTAGTGAGCAGAAAGTAGAGATCATTATTGTTGATAATGCATCAGTTGATAATAGTCTTGATGACCTATTGAGTTCATTTCCAGATGAATCAATGCTGACTATTCATCACAATAAATCAAACCTAGGTTTTGCAAAAGCCTGCAATATTGGAACAGCACTAGCAACTGGCCGCTATCTCCTCTACCTGA
>Ga0256834_1001314_pt1 | contig 17110 bp, 14 predicted proteins | sample 4281140metaG_FD_190536 | JGI IMG/M metagenome (GOLD analysis project Ga0256834, IMG submission 190536) | Hydrothermal vent microbial communities from East Pacific Rise, Pacific Ocean - 4281-140 | ecosystem: Environmental > Aquatic > Marine > Hydrothermal vents | place: Pacific Ocean: East...
ACTTAGGGACTTCTGAAATACCTGGGTGATTGGCGAGCATACGCAACCAAAAAACTTCGACTTTAACGCGGTTTTTGATTAAACCAAATTCACTAAAAATCTCTTTAAGGTTGTTTAAACGGGTACCATAGCGCCCATCAATGGGCGAGATTGCAGTTAATTCTGTGAGTTGCATGTGCGAAGTTCCTTTTGCGATCTAGTTGCCAAAAAGGCAGTCAATTTTTAGTGGCAATTATTATAACGTAAAGTTATCACGGCATAAGCTCTTTTGAAAAGAATGGATTTCAGATTTCTAATGTGATTTTCATTTGGTCTTTCATTCAAAATTAAGGTATATTACGCCACGAAATTAAAGTGTCTAAGTTTTTGACCTATCTTATTTTAGGTTTATTTTAGGAGATTAATTGATTATGTTTATTCCGTGTGAAGATGCAAAGCGTTTAATTAAAGAGAAAGATGCGCAGTTGGTAGACGTTCGTACGCCAGAAGAATTTGAAAGTTGTAAATTACCGAGTGCAATAAATCTTCCTTTGCAAAGCATTGATTACATGGGGGTTCATCGGTTAAGTAAAGAACGCCCTGTTGTGGTGTTTTGCCGTTCAGGACAGCGCTCTCAAATGGCGATGCAAATACTGCTGTCGCAAGGGTTTGATGAAGTGTATAACTTAGGGCCTTATACGGCATGGAATGATTGCCCTGAGCAATAAAACTCGGATAAATATTCCTTTAAAAGCGCATTTAGCGCTTTTTTTGTTTCTGGCGTTTATAACGCTCAAAATTAGAGAGTTTCTAAAAAGGCTTGAATTCCTGTAAAATCATCAGGTAAATAATAAATGAGACTTTTGCACGAGAGAGGTGCGAGAGAAAAAAGAGATAAAATCTGACTGATTGAGGCGGAAAGCGCAGGGAATAGTTCGCTATTCACAAGATTTTCAACAAAAATCAGGCATATTTTAGCCTTTTTTATCCGTGCATTCTTTCGTGCAATGGTCTCAAGTAGAGTAGGGGGAGAGTTGCTCTGTATGAAAACACCTAAACGAATTTTGCCTTTGGTTGAGGATGGATTAGTTGACGAAGTTGTTCGTCGGTTAATGAGTGGTAAAGAGGCGGATGTATTTTTGGTGCGTTGTGGCAATGACATTCGCTGTGCTAAAGTTTACAAAGAAGCGAGTAAACGCAGTTTTAAGAAAGCCGTGGAGTATCAAGAGGGCAGAAAGGTTCGAAATAGCCGACGTGCTAGAGCCATGCAAAAAGGCTCAAAATTTGGCCGTAAAGAACAAGAAACCATTTGGCAAAGTGCCGAGGTGGATGCGCTGTATAAACTGGCCAATGCAGGCGTAAGGGTTCCAGAACCCTATGGTTGTTTTGATGGCGTGTTGTTGATGGAGTTGATTACGGATGAGGAGGGTCATGTTGCGCCACGGTTAAATGACATCTCTATGACGGCGGAGCAGGCACGAGAAGATCACGAGATCATGATGCACTATATTATGCGGATGTTGTGTGTGGGGTTGATTCATGGTGATTTATCGGAGTTTAATGTGTTGGTCGATGACTATGGCCCTGTGATTATTGATCTTCCGCAAGCGGTGGATGCCGCCGCCAATAATAGTGCTAAACGAATGTTGACGCGTGATGTGGATAACATTACAAAATATTATGCCCAATACGCACCAGAGTTGTTAAAAACACAATACGCTAAAGAGTTGTGGACACTGTTTGAAGCAGGGGATTTACACCTCGATTTAGAGTTAACAGGGCGTTATGACGTGAAAGAGAAAGCCGCCAATGTTGATTCTGTATTGGAGGAAATTAAAGCGGTACTGGCCGAAGAAGAGATGCGTCAAGAACGTTTACGCATGGCAGAGGACGTTCATTAATATGGCCAAAAAATTTTATGTGGTTTGGCAAGGCCGAGAGCCAGGGATTTATACTGATTGGAACCAGTGCAAACGCCAAATAGACAAGTTTTCGGGGGCAAAATATAAATCGTTTACGAGTTTGTCGGATGCTCAAGCGGCATTCAAAGGTGAGCGTGTGGCTGCGGGAACAGCTTTGAAGGGGGGGGGTAAAAAAATAACGACCCAACCAACAAAGCGACAAGGTATCAAAACCTACACCGCTTTAGAAATTGCCGCATTGCCTATTCAGGTTAAATTGTTTACAGACGGGGGCTGTGATCCAAACCCAGGTAAAGCGGGTTCGGGCATGGCGCTGTATCGTAATGAGTCGCTTGAATCTCTTTGGTATGGTTTGTACACCCCTCAAGGAACCAATAATACCGCCGAGCTGAATGCATTGAATCAAGCGTTTATGATGGCAAAAAAAGAAAGTGACTCAGGGCAGAGCGTTGCGATTTTTTGTGATTCCAAATATTCTATTCAGAGCATTACGCAATGGGCAGAAGGTTGGCAAAAAAAAGGATGGAAAAAAGCGGGGGGAGAAATTAAAAATTTGTCACTTATTCAAGAGATGTTTGAACGCTATCAAAGCATTAAAACAAGCGTTCAGGTACTTCATGTGAACGGACATGTCGGGGTGGAAGGCAATGAGTTGGCGGATCGAATGTCTATGTTGGCGATTCAGTTAAAAGAATCCGATTTTATTCGCTATTCAAATGAGATAAATATTAAATCAATTTTAGCATTGCGTGCTGGGTAACCTGAGCAGTCTCTTTTAGAGTTTCTTTTCTAAAGTTTTTATTACTCTAGCCGATGAGTTAAGTATCAGAATTATAAAACGGTATGTTGGCACTTTTGGTGCTTCTCATAAATAAATACGTTTTACCAACTCAGGAGTACTCGTTATGTCAAACGACATTGGTAATATTGGTAATACGCTATTAAACAGCCTAACAAACAGTTCGTTTGATGGTGGTAATATGGCGAAAGTTTTGGCTGAGGCAAATGTTGCCAGCCCCCGTGCTAATTTGGAAAAAAAGGAAGAAAAAACTAATACAGAGTTGGCCGCTTTAACGTATTTGGATACGAATATGCAAGCCTTTAACTCGTATCTGGTTGACCTTTCGTCGCCAGATTTATTTAATTCCCGTTCCGTAAGCGCTTCCGATGAAACCGTTGTGTCGGTTCAGGCTACGGGGCAAGCCGTAGCAGGAAATTATCAAATTGAATCCAAGCAACTGGCACAAGCGCATACCGTGGTCTCGAATAAAACATTCAGTTCAGCTTCGGATACGATTTCGACGGGTACGTTAAGTATTAGCGTAGGTGGACAAACAAAAGACATTGCAATCGACGCCTCTAATAACACTTTGGAAGGGTTGCAGTCTATTGTGAATAATGGTGATTATGGTGTGAATGCCTCCATTGTAAACAATGGTGGACAATATCAGATTATGTTTTCGTCTAAAAATACGGGAGCCGCCTCAAATATTTCTATATCAGGTTTGGCTGATTTTGATGTCGATGGCCTGACCACCACGGCAGAGGCCAGAGATGCTGTAATGAGTATTAATGGATTGAATATTGCCAACAGCACCAATAATTTTAGTGGTGTTATTGACGGATTAAATATTCAGCTTAAGTCTGTGTCAAGCACCGTTCAAAGCGTGGGTGTTGAATCAGACAACCAAAAGATTGTGGAGACCGTTGCGAATTTTGTGGATGTTTATAACCAGCTTGAGACCATTTTAGATGATTTAGGCTCGTATAAAACGCTCACCGAAGCTGAGCAAGAGTCATCTGAATTTGATTATTTTGGCGATTTATCAGGCAGTTCTCTTTTACGTGATTTAAAAGGCCAGTTAAGGGATGCCTTGGGTGGCAGTATTTCTCAGTTATCCGATCCAAATACCTTGGCCTCCGTTGGTATCTCCATTGATCGAGAAGGTCAAATGGTGTTGGATCGTGGTATTTTAGATGCAGTGGCGACCAATAATTTGGATGCACTCGGGCTGGTTTTTTCAAAAGGAGGCAGTAGCACAGATCCGTTGATGAATGTGATTGGTGGTAGTGATGAAACGCTTGGAGGAAATTATGCTATTGAGGTGACTCAGGTTGCTAAACGAGCGTCTGTTTCAGGGGGGGGGGTAAATTTTGCAGCCAATGAATTTCGAGCCAATGGTGATCGGGTATTTGACCCTGAGGCGGCATTAACACTGGATGCGGGCGCAAGCTTTCAACTCTCGTTGAATGGGGCGGCAAATGTTGCAGTTAATTTAACCGCGGGGGATTATGCAACAAAAGATGATGTGGCCGCGCAAATGCAATTAGACATTAATGCCGCCTTAGCAGGGTCTACGGTTTCTGTTGCCTATGATGTATCGCAATCTCGATATGAAATTAGCACCGCCGACGGCACGTTAGATCTATCGGCGATGACCAATATGAACAATCAAGGGTTTGCTACAAATACTGCGTACACAGGAGATGCTTTGATTGACTTATCAGCAACGTCTGGAAGTTTTGATGTCTCCATAAATGGCTCAACGAGCGTAACCACAACGGTATCGGCAGGTAAATACACGCTGGATGAGCTGGCAAATACGTTACAAAATAGCATAAATGGCTTAACCGAAGTGTCTGGTTTGGGGGCGGCGGTAAGTGTTTTTACTGCGGGTGGAGTATTGAATATTGCATCAGACCGTTATGGTTTGGCCTCAGAGGTTACCTTGTCAAATTTTACTAATTTAGGTAATGCTGGGCTAACAGCCAACCTAACGGATGCTGGTGTGAATATGGATGGTACGATTACCACAGCAACAGGTAGTTTAAGCTTGGGGGCTTATGTTGACAATGAAGACGGCCGTAAAGTAAAAATATCCGATTTTGCCGTTATAGGCTCTTCACCTGCGGAAGTTCGCGGGTTGGAATTTGAAATATTAGGCGGAGTAGCGGGGCCACGAGGCAATATTAATTTTTCACAGGGGTTTGCAAGCCGTTTAGAAGACACTATTCAACGTCTGTTTGAAGATGAAAATGGGCTGGTTAAAAATAGAATTGAATCGTTAAGTGAAAAAAGCACTGAATATGAGAGTAAGCGAGAAAGCCTTGATTTACGGTACGATAAATTATTACTCAAATACAAACTTCAGTTTGGAGCTTTGCAATCGTTGTTATCGAGCACCCAGCAGACCAGTGATTTTTTAACGGCAACCTTCTCGAATAACAATAATAATTAATGTGGATAGGGTTTAATTATGAGCTTAGCACTTAAAAGACAGTTCACAAAACAGTATGCCAATAATTATGTTGAAACGGCCATTTCTGAAGCAACGCCACATAAATTGGTTGAAATGCTTTATGACGGTGCGATTAAAAATATGAATTTGGCGAAAGTCTTTATTGAGCAAAAAAACTATGAAAAAAAATCAGAGTATATTAATAAAGCGCTGGCGATTTTAAATGCATTAAGAGCAGGTGTTGACTTGGGTAAGGGTGGAGATGTTGCTCAAAATTTATACAATTTATATGATTACTGTTACCGCACGTTATTTACGGCTTCCGCCCAAAATAATCTTGAGGTATTAAATGAAGTGCTCGAACATGTTTTGTTGCTTAAAGCAGCCTGGTCTGAGATGCCAGATAATTTTAAACGGGTGTCAAAAGAACAATTAGACAAAGTTAAGGGTTAAGAGATGAGCTCGCTTGAAATAACAAAGTTGCAACTGTTATCACACTCTAAAAATATGCTAGATGCCGCACAAAAAAAAGATTGGAATCGATTTTCAGAGCTAGAAAATGGTTGGATATTTTTAGTGCAATCCTCTGTTAAACAGTATGGCAATGCGTTACAGCAAATAGGAGAGGAGCTAATAAAAGATAATCAAAAAATTCAAGTGTGTATGGGAAAAGAGCAAAAGGTATTACTAGATCAACTGGGAAAAAACACCAAAAATATTTCATCCATTAAGTCTTATCTTAAATAAACGCTCTTTTTGTAAAAAGAGACTTTAGAATAAAAAAGGCCTGCTTTGATAGCAGGCCTTTTTTTGTTTTATTCAATGTTATGCTAAAGAAAAATCACGCCTAGATTACAGATATCGTAAATTGATTCAATCCATATTCGCAGGTGTATTAATTTATGAAAATTCTGTCTTAACCGAGTTAAATGATCTTCATCGTCTAATTGACAGAAAAGCATACGAAAAATATGTTATAAATATCAACACTAATCTAGTTAGTGAAAAAGTTTGATTCTAAGAACCTAGGACGTAACATTCTATAAATCTATTCCTTCTATGGATATTATAGCTAAATCCATAAATGATGGTTAATATATGATTTAAATTATTTTATAAGACATAAGTTAACATTATTTTTAATTTTATGTTTAAAGAGTTAACCTAAGTTAACATTTTGGTGTTTTAATACCGTATTATGGTTTTTATGGATAGTTAGGAGTATTATAGGCTCAATTGACTTTCTGAAAAAATCTAAAATAATGGTAATATTCTTTTAATAAGTAGGTATTGTTAATACTTACTTACAGAACAATGGATAGGAAAATAAAATGAATAAATGGATTCTTTCATCTTTGTGTTTATTATTAAGTACACAGGCAAACTCTTCGGTTTTTAATTTTACAGGAGAAATTGAAGTTCATAATGAGGTAATTGATATTGCCTTTACGTTAGATAATGATGCAGAAAATGTTCGGGTTTGGACAGATTCTTATCAGGGTGGGATAAACTTTGATCCTATTACTGCGTTGTGGAATGCTACAGATGGACGTTTAATTGCTGAAAATGATGATAACTCATCAATCAATTCTGCAACACAAACAAATTTTGATTCAGGATTTACCCTGCCTACTCTAGAATCAGGTAATTATATTTTTACGATTGCTACTTATAATAACTTTGCCGCTGGAACAACTTTGGCAGAAGGGTTTGTATTTGATTCAGAACAACCTGTTAATCTTGCAGATTGGTGTCAACCTGCAAGCTCATGTAATATGGAGCCTAAGTGGAGTGTATGGTTGGATGGTGTGGACAGCGCGGTAGCACCTATACCAGAACCTTCAACGTATGCGTTGATGTTGGGAGGATTAGGTTTGGTTGGATTTATGGCGTATCGCCGTAAGGAAAATCAGAAAAATTAAAATAGATTTTTTTCAGGTCGTTTAGGTTTGAATTGTTAAAAAAGGCAAGATTACCAATTAAATAAAAGGTAATGTTGCCTTTTTTTGTTTTAACCCAGTTCCTTACGTAACACTTTAACGGCCTCTACCATGTGCCTTAACGCAGGCTCGGTTTCTTTCCAGCCACGGGTTTTTAGACCGCAATCAGGGTTGACCCATAAACGCTCAACGGGAATGTTTTTAACCGCTTTGCGAATCAGGTTTGCCATCGACTCGGTGGTTGGAATATTAGGTGAGTGAATGTCGTACACACCTGGTCCAATTTCATTGGGGTATTCAAAATCCACAAACGCTTGCAGCAGTTTCATTTGAGATTTTGACGTCTCAATGGTAATCACATCCGCATCCATTGCTGCAACGGCTTCAATGATGTCGTTAAATTCGGAATAGCACATGTGGGTGTGAATTTGCGTGGCATTTTGAACACCAGAGGTGGTCAATTTAAAGGCATTAACTGCCCAATCCAAATACGATTTCCAGTCTTGTTGTTTAAGCGGTAAGCCTTCACGCAAAGCGGCCTCGTCAATTTGAATCATGTGAATGCCTGCGGCTTCTAAATCCAACACCTCGTCACGAAGTGCCAAGGCAATTTGTTGGCAGGTAACGGAACGGGGTTGATCGTCACGTACAAATGACCACTGCAACATAGTCACAGGCCCGGTTAACATGCCTTTCATTATCTTATTGGTTTGTGCTTGGGCGTATTTTGACCAAAAAACGGTCATCGCTTTTGGGCGCGAAACATCACCAAAAATAATGGGGGGCTTCACACAACGGGAGCCGTAAGACTGCACCCAGCCAAATTGGGTGAAAGCGTAGCCATCCAGTTGTTCTCCAAAATACTCTACCATGTCGTTACGTTCTGGCTCGCCGTGTACGAAGACATCTATGCCAATGGCCTCTTGGCGCTTTACAACATCATCAATTTCGGACTGCATTGCTTTAATGTAGTTTGCTTCACTGAGGTCGCCTTTTTTCCAATCACGACGTGCTTGACGAATTTCAGCCGTTTGTGGAAAGGAACCGATGGTGGTGGTGGGCAACAGTGGTAAGTTAAAACGTGCTTTTTGTGGTGCAACACGATCTTTGTAAGAGGTTGTACGATCTAGTGTGTAGCTGTCTAGCTTACTTAGTTTTTCTTGCATTTTTGAGTTGTGAACGCGCTTAGATTGACGACGGTTTTCAATGGTGTTTTGATTGCTTGCCAATAACGCATCAGAACCCGTAGCGTTTCTTAAAATACTGGAAAAATCACGAATTTCGGTCAGTTTTTGTTTGGCAAAGGCAAGGTAATCACGCAGTTCGCTGTCTAGGTTGGTTTCAGAATCTAAATCGACAGGTACGTGTAACAGTGAGCAGCTGGGGGCAAGCCATAATTTGTCTTGCCATTTATCAAACGCGGCTTGTGCCACTTGTTTGGCTTTGGCAAAGTCGGTTTTCCAAATATTGCGACCATCAATTAAGCCCAGCGAGAGAATTTTATCTGAGGAAAAGGTATTCACAATGTCTGTTAACTGTGCACTACCACGCAATCCGTCAACGTGCAGTCCATCAATAGGCAGGCGATTTACAACGGAAAGGTTGTCGCCTAAGGTTTCAAAATAGGTGGTCAGCAATAGATTTAACCCCGTCACTTTCAGAGAGGTGTAAGCGAGCTCAAAGGCCGATTGCCATTCGCTTGGTAGAGTGAGTCCTAAAATTGGTTCGTCCAGTTGAACCCATTCAATGCCTTGGTCTTTTAAACGAGTTAAAATGGCCTGATAAGTGGTTAAGAGATCGGGCAGAAGTGTGAGTTTGTTTTGACCATAGCCTTTGTCTTGTGCAAGGTAAAGGTAGGTTAGGGGGCCAATTAATACGGGTTTTACGGTGGTTGCATCACTGTCTTTGGCAATGATTTGGGCTTCGGATACTTCGTTAAACAGACGGGTGTCGGTAATGGCAAAGGTTTGATTTGGGTTAAGCTCTGGCACAATGTAGTGGTAGTTGGTGTCAAACCATTTTTTCATGTCACAGGCGTAGTCGGCTTTGGAGCCGCTTTTTTCATGCCCGTGTCCTGCACAGCAACCGTGTCCATCGTCGCTTGGTGCTCTGCCACGTGCCATCCGAAAGGCAATTTCCACGTTGTATTCTTCTTGTTTAAAACGGTTAGGAATCACACCTAAGAGCGTGCTCATATTGAGCATTTGGTCGTAATAGGCAAAGTCGTTTACGGGCAACAGTTCTACCCCAGCATTAAGCTGAGTTTGAAAGTTTTGGTAGCGAATTTCACTGGCGGTGCTCTCTAAGTCTGTTAACGTGGTTTTACCCGCCCAGTAAGATTCCAGTGCAAATTTAAGTTGGCGTTTATCGCCAATACGTGGATACCCTAAGTTATGAATTTTCATGATTTTTTCCTTTTGGAGTCATTTTTGGATGAAGAGATGATAAAATCAATGCAATATGAATTCAAACGAATAAATTTCAGAATAACATGAATTATATTCATGATCACCTGGGTTAGGGGGGAGGGGAAGAAAAATATGTTGGAATTGAAACACTTAAGAACCATTCAGACGTTAGCGCAAAATGGTTCGGTCAATAAGGCGGCGGACGCTTTGTTTATGACGCAATCGGCGTTGTCGCATCAAATAAAACAACTTGAACACACTTTTGATCTTAAGTTATTTGAGCGAAAAAGCAATCCGCTTATTTTAACGTCGGCAGGTAAAACGTTGCTTAAAACCGCACAAGAGGTGTTGCCTAAGCTTGCACAGGCAGAATTTACCTTGCAGGCGTTTGCTAAAGGGGAGCAAGGGCGTTTGTTTATTGGGGTGGAGTGCCATACGTGCTTTGAGTGGTTGTTGCCAATGGTGCGCTTGTATCAACAGATTTGGATGGATGTGGATCTGGACATTACCAACAGTTTAAACCAAAGTGCGCTGCAAAATTTAATTGAGCGAAAGTTGGATTTGGTCATTACGTCCGATCCTGTGGAGAGTGCACAATTGAGCTATCACTCACTGTTTGGGTTTGAACTGCGATTGTTGACCCCCGTCAATCACCCTTTGGCAGACAAACAGTGGGTAGAACCAAGTGACTTGGTGGATGAAACGTTAATTTGTTACCCCGTTTCGGAAGATAAATTGGATGTGTTTAAACGCTTTTTAAACCCCGCAGGACTCAAACCGAAAGCAATTCGTCACTCAGAAATGACGATGATGATGATGCAGTTGGTTGAAAGTCAACGGGGCGTGTGTGTCTTGCCTAAATGGTTAGTAGACTCTCAACCCGAGTTTGCCAACTTGCCGACCTTAAAGTTGGGCAAAGAGGGTTTGTGGTCAACGCTGTACGCCGCCACCCATGTTGAATCTGAGAATCAACCTTATATTGTTGATTTTATTGATAAGATGGCTTCTAAAATAGAGAGCCATCGAATGTAGAAAAAAATTAACTATCCTTTTTTTCAGGTGCGTCCATATTGTTAAATGCTTCGGCCATTTTAAGCCCTGTTAAGCCGTTGATGGTGCGCCATAAAAAGTAAAAAATGGCCATCATCATCAGCATAGACGGAATCGCAATCACGGGATAGCTGAGCAGGGTCAGTTGCCCCAACTCTTCATTAAACTCTGGACTGCCTGCTGGACTAACAACAATCCATGTTGCAAGAATGTAGTTCATCACAGCGGAGAAGAAAAAAGTCCCCCCTAATAAATAGGTTCCCATGAGCAAGCGGGATTCAAACTTTTGGGTGTTGTTGGACGCTTTGAGTCGATCTTCAATTTTATCAACTTGCATGATTTTTGGGTTGTAGAGTAAGGTTTTAATTAATGGGTAGCGGGTTTTGGTTGAAATAATTACCGCGAGCCCAATAATGCCTGGAATCGCCGCTTCTTTAATGGCAAGCCATTGCGTATTCAGCTCTAATAAACCAATGCCTCCTGTGAGCAGTACGCTAATTAAGCCGAGCAGTGCAATAAAGTTAAATTTACGATACTTAACCAGCTCATACAATCCCCATGCAATCGGGAACGCCAGCGCGGTAATTAAAGCCCCTGTTGCCCCAAGGTCATCGTCGCCACTGAGCTTCATTAAAATAACAGAAGGGATGACGATGCTCACCAGCAAGTCAATCATTGGGCGGGGTTTGTGTTCAGGAATGGTTGATGTTTTTGGGTGGTTCATTGCTTTATCTCTTAATAATACTTAACAGAACAGTGTTGATTTATTTTAGTAGGAGGGTTTAATATTTGAGTAATCCGCTGTTTTTTAGAAAGCTCCTTTTCGAGGTAGTCATAAATTTTCAGTCCTTCATGCCGATAACAGATTCCAAGTATTATAAAGATAGCTACTCCTATCAAGGTTATCCAAAAAATAATATTGCTACTTTGTAAAATAGTATTATTAATTTGTAATGCAATGATAAATAAAGTGCTCATTGATAGGAAGAATAAACGATCAGCGAGTTTTAATAGTGAATCAGCAAATTTTTTTTTTGCGTTTCTTGATTTATAATTTTTATAGCCCTTACCATTGAAGGCTTCTTTTAAGCATTGAAACATATAATTTTTTCTTTTTGTTAATGACTGAGTAAAAAGGAGTTATTTTAATAAGCGTACTACGGGATTTTTTTCACGAATCCAGCGCGTAATGCCATCTCGCACATTATACACTTGTGTGTAACCAAGTTTTTCAACTAAATGGCGTGCAAGGGTATCGGTACGATTGCCTGTGCGGCAGATTAAGATAACGGGTTGGTTTTTATCCACTTCTGCGGTAAATCGAGGTAAAAAATCGGGCTTTAAACGTCCGCTTTTGTCTACAAACGTTAATAAACGACTGCCTTCCACCACGCCTGTTTTTCGCCACTCTTCTGGACGACGAACGTCGTAAATAACAACCTCTTGTTCCAGCATGGCTTTGAGTTGCTCATTATTTAAGTTGGTGTAAGGTGGCTCAAAACAAGCGGATAGACTTAAAGAGAGAAGTAAAATACTTAAAATTTTAAATAACATGGTCAAACGAAGTTCCTGAATGATTTGTTGAATGGTGAATATTATTAAATGCTTATTAGATGATTACAAGTATTTTAGAGCCAAAAAAATCCCCCCCCCCCTAGAATCTACGAGTTTAGGTTTAATTTAGCCATTAAAAAGTCCATAAATTCGCTTTCAGCAATGTCTTGTGCTTTGTCATCACGACGATATTTATATTCAATCATGCCGTTATCCAGTCCGCGTTCTCCAATCACGATACGGTGGGGGATTCCAATTAAATCCATATCACTAAACATCACGCCTGGGCGTTCGCTTCGATCGTCAAATAGAACATCAATACCTTGATCGTGGAGTTGTTGATAAATGGCTTCTGCGGCTTCTTTAACACGAGGCGATTTATGCATTTGCATTGGCACAATCGCAACTTGAAAAGGGGCAATGCTTTCGGGCCAGATAATGCCTCGATCATCGTGATTTTGTTCAATGGCGGCGGCAACAACGCGGGTGATGCCAAGGCCGTAACAGCCCATCTCTAATATTTGAGCACGACTATTTTCATTTTGTACATTGGCGTTCAGCGCGGTGGAGTATTTATTACCAAGTTGAAAAATATGCCCCACCTCTATGCCGCGTCTAATTTGAATTTTCCCTTTGCCACAAGGGCTAGGATCGCCTTTTACAACATTTCGAATGTCGGCAATGAGAGTAATGGTTGCGTCTCTGTCCCAGTTTACGCCAGTGCAGTGAAAGCCATCTTCATTGGCGCCCGTTACAAAATCGGCTAAGTGTGCTGCTGTGCGATCAACAATGACGGGAATATTACGCTTGGCTAAATCCACCACGCCAATAGAACCCGCTTTGCAGCCCACCGCATTGGTGATGGCTTCATCCGTTGCGAGTTCAAACGGCTCGGCAACTAAATCTAATTTGCCTGCTTTAATTTCATTGAGTTCATGGTCGCCTCGTACCACCAATGCCACAACGGGAGCGCCTTCTTTTGCGCCTTTAACCAGCAATGTTTTAACCGATTTCTTTTTCTTGATTTGTAAAAAATTGCATACGTCTTCAATGCTATGTTGATTTGGGGTGGCAACGTTGCAGAGTTCTGCCGTTGCTTCGGCACGCGTGCCACGTGGGGCGAGTGCTTCGGCTAGCTCAATATTGGCGGCAAAATTGGAGTCTGTTGAAAAGGCAATGTCGTCTTCACCTGAATCGGCCAATACATGAAATTCATGCGACGCTTCACCGCCAATGGAACCTGTGTCCGCCTGTACGGGCCTAAAGTCTAAACCTATGCGGGTAAAGATACGGGTGTAGGCATCAAACATGATTTGGTAGGTCTCTTCTAAACTTGCTTGAGACATGTGAAAGGAGTAGGCGTCTTTCATTATAAATTCACGTGAACGCATGACGCCAAAACGAGGGCGAATTTCATCACGAAACTTGGTTTGAATTTGGTAAAACGTGACAGGAAGTTGTTTATAGCTGCGAATCTCTTTGCGCACAAGATCGGTAATGATCTCTTCATGCGTGGGGCCTAACGCAAAACCACGGTCGTGGCGATCGGTAAAGCGCAACAATTCAGCACCATAATCGGCTAAACGCCCCGACTCTTTCCAAAGTTCTAGTGGTTGTACCACGGGCATCAGTAACTCTTGTGCGTGTGTACGGTTCATCTCTTCTCGCACAATGGCCTCTACTTTACGTAAAACACGAACGCCTAAAGGCAACCAATTATAAAGCCCACCAGCTAAGGGACGAACAATACCTGCACGTAACATCAGTTTATGACTGATGACGACCGCATCAGAGGGGGTTTCACGGGTGGTAGCTAACAGTAAATTGGAGGTTCTCATGAAGAAAAAAGCCCTTAAAATTGTGGAAAGGTTGTGAAAAAATAAATTGCGCGTATTTTAACATGCGCCGATTATTGAGGTGATTAAAAATAGGCGATAAAAAAGGCCAGCCGTTTAATGGGCTAGCCTTTCGTATATCGTGGAGGGGTTCGATTATTTAGAGTAACGATTCAGAAGCTACTTAGCGTCGTTACTAAAATTTAAACCCTTTTAAGGCATCTTCTAATTGTTCTTTTACTTGCTCCTCTACTTTTTCTTTGGTTTCTTCAATCACTTGCTCTTTTTGCTGTTCAAATTTTTCTTTGTTTTCTTTAATAAAGGCTTCTTTTTTCTGTTCTAGTTCCGCTTTGGTTTTTTCAGCCAGTAGGCCGCTTATGTCCAGCGATACTTTGGGGTTGAGGTAGCTTCCTTTGAGTTTAATGGGAATGGTTAGCCCATTTAGGTTTTGAAGTTCTTCCCCCCCTTGGCCTTTATCTGAGGCAACGATTTTTGCGCGAACTAAATAGTTGAGCGACTCTTTGGGTAGGTTAATTTTACCGGAACCAGAAACCCTCATAAAAGGGATTTGTGCGCTGAGTTCTTGTGTTGTGATGACCCCTTGTTTGATGGTTGCTTTTGCAATAAAAGAGCTAAAGTCCGTTTGTAAGTTTTCTTTATTTGGCGGGAGTGTTTTTCCTGTCATTTTGGCTTGCGCTTCACGAATGGACTGAGCAAGGTTAAAGCCTTTAATAAACCCATCGGTTAAGTTGGTCGAGACGGCTCCGTTTAGATTTTGTTTAAAGTTGGCGATGCTTGAACCTGCGGTGGTGATGTTGAGTTCAACCGAACCAGTACCACCGAGTTTGTCTAAATCAGCAATGGCCATTAACGCATCGCCAATGGGAATATTTTGGCTATTGAGTTTAAACGAAAATTTTTGTTGATTGTTGCGAACGTCTACGCCAGCTTGTGCATGAACTTGCGTTTTAAAAATATCCATCTTAATGGGGTTCGCAATAATATTCCCCCTTTTTCCTTTGAGTGTAACCACGATGTTTTTAGGGTGTAATTTTTCAAAGGTAAGAGCACCGACTTTAATGGTTCCGTTTAAAGTGAGCTTTTGTAGCAATTCAGTAGGCAATACAATTTCAACTTCTTCAGAGGAAGGAGGTGTGGTCGGTTTTGATTGCTCTTTAGGAGGGGGGGGGGGTAAATATCGGTTTAAATCCAGTTTATTTAAATTTAAATCATATTTGATGTTTGGACGGTCAAACTGGCTAACAGAGGCGTTTCCACTTAACTGCGAGTCGTCTAAAGTGAGAGCCAGCGTTTTTACATGAATGGCTTGTGCTTTGGCATTAAAGTCAATATTGAGTGCGCCAGAGAACTTTGTAAGGGTTTGTGAATCGGCCATCTCGGGTAGGGCAATGTCCAACTGTTTAAACAAGGCTCTTAAGTTGGTTTCAGCAATGTTGAGCTGGGTACTGACTTGTGCATCTGAGGTAATATGAGTTGCTTTAACAGACCCTGTCGCTTCAACCCCCATGACGGTTAAAATCAATTGGTTTAAGCTGGCAGTTTGCTCGCTTAAATTAAGAGAGGGTTGCATGGTTAAAGAGGTGGTTTGCTCGCCATTGGGTACGGCATCCCCTGTTACATGGGTTTGCAAGTTAAATTGCTGTGCACTAAATGCTTGGGAAGACAGATCGCCTTTAATTTCATTAACATTCAGCTTACCTGTGATAGTTTTTAGAGGAAATTTCCCCCCCCCTATCACGTTGTAATCGACCGTTAGAGAGGGCAGGGTCAGTTGATTATTTTCAAGTGCTAAATTAAGAGTAGGAATGCTAAGTGTTTTTGTGACCTCTTTAACGGGAATACCTGAACCAGTGGTGGTGGTTTTGAGCATTAAGTTTTGTACGGCATAGGTGCCATTTTGTTCTATTTTCGCTTCAATATCGAGCGTTAATGCGGTGTTAATACTGGGTTCGGTCAATGTGGTTTCTGCGGAGAGCGCAATATTAAAAAACTCACCAAAGGTGATTTCACTTGTTGAAAAAGAGTGGATTTTAAGTTGAATATCCTGTTTGGTTTGTTGATCTTGCCAATGTATTGTGCCTTGTTGAATGTCTAAGCCACCAAATTGTAAATTGGCCAAGGCATCGAGAGGGTTGGTGGATTCCGTTGGCTTTTCTTCTTTGCTGTTCTCGGCTTCTTTATCAGCCTTAATAAGGTCTGCCCAGTTGGTAATGCCTTTGGCATCTTTTTCTAAATTGAGCGTTAGGCCATGTATGGTGAGAGTGTCTATTTCAAGTTTTTGGCTTAATAAAGGTAATATGGCGGCACCGAGTTGAACGGTTTCAATGTGTAAAAAGTTTTGTTGAGTGAATCCTGTGGCATTACTGAGCGTAGTATTTTCTAAATTAAGACCAAAGCGTGGAAAAAAAGAAAGGCTTAATGACTGAATTTGTAAATCACGTCCCGTCTCTTTTTTAACCAGCTCGGTAATTTCACCTCGATAGTCATTGGGATCCACCGTGGCGATAATCACACCAATGGCAACCACGGTCGTTACGACGACGGCACCAATAATTTTAAAGGTAAGCGAAAAGATATTCATGCCAAAGCTCCAGTGTGTTTTGCGTAGTTAAGGGCGTTACGTAATGTTAACAGAAGTGTAACGACTCAGCCAGCCCCAAAAAATGGACATTAAACATATATAAATTTACATTTTTTTCTTTGAGTTGAGCTTTGTTCAGGAACAACCATGAGTCGTTACTTTACATACTTTATTACATGCAGAGTAATTGCATAAACGTTATCTTGTATTCAATAAATTTGACCTTATTATAAATATAGGGTACTTGTAAAATTAACTTAAAGAGGTGTGCATTATGACCGTTAAAAAGCATGGATTATCCATTGGTATTGAGCGTGTTGAAAAAGATATTTTTGTTTCATTAAAAGCGGTGGGTAAATTGACCCATGAGGATTATGAAATTATTACCCCCATTTTAGATTCGGCTTTAGCCGAAGTTACCATGCCAAGCGTAAAGGTATTAATTGATGGCACAGAGATGGAAGGCTGGGAGTTGAGAGCGGCGTGGGATGATTTTAAACTTGGTTTAAAGCATGGAAAAGAGTTTGACAAAATAGCCATTTATGGCAATAAACACTGGCAAGAAATTACCGCCAAAATAG
>Ga0256834_1001315_pt1 | contig 17103 bp, 15 predicted proteins | sample 4281140metaG_FD_190536 | JGI IMG/M metagenome (GOLD analysis project Ga0256834, IMG submission 190536) | Hydrothermal vent microbial communities from East Pacific Rise, Pacific Ocean - 4281-140 | ecosystem: Environmental > Aquatic > Marine > Hydrothermal vents | place: Pacific Ocean: East...
AAAATTACCGAAGGCAAGATTTTGTAAAAATGGTGATTATGAAAGCGCATATTTTGTGCTTGGTGAAGATAGCGCTACCCCATTAGTGCTTTGTCATGGTTTGGCGGCAAATGGCTTGCAATTCATCAATGATGCACATTATTTTGCTTCAAGGGGCTATAAAGTGATTGTGCCAGATTTACGAGGGTTAGGGCGCTCAAAAACTCCCGCCAATCGTATAGAAAGTGATTTTTCAATTCCACTTCTGGCTTCAGATTTAATTGCTATTCTTGATAAAGAAAAAATCAAAACTACTCATTGGGTAGGTAATTCTTTGGGCGGTATTTTAGCGCTTTTTATTGTTGGGCAAAGTCCCAAGCGATTAAAAAGCCTTATAACTTTTGGCACGGCTTATAAATTAGATGTGCCACAAGTGCTTATTCCTATTATGCAATATGGTTATGATTTATTGGGGCCAAATACTTCGGCGCAACTTGGCGCACATGCCACCAGCCCCAATGCTAATGCGCAATTGGTAATTTATGATATGTTGGTTAATGCCGATATGTGGGTAGTAAAAGCAATTGGTAATTATGTGCGAAAGTACGATTTTATTGCAAATGCACTTGCTTATAAAAAACCAATATTAATGATTCGTGGCTTGAATGATCACCCCGTCAATCAAGCACTAAAATCAACACTTGATGCAATGAAAAACCAGAGTAATTTCACTTTGATTGATGTTAAAAAAGCAGGGCATTGTGCAAATTTAGATCAGCCTGAGCAAATGCGTATCATTATTTCAGATTTTCTGGTAAACATATAAAACACAAAAGGGGACGAGAGGGACGATGGCTAAAAACGACTTTATTCCTTTGGCTGTTCCTATTCTACCAAGAGCTAAATATGTAGGGCGAGGTTATTATACTAGCGCCTATTATGTGCTTGAGCCTACGAACGTTTCTAAGTTTGAAGATGATACTATACAAAACCCTTCGCAAGAATTCGACCCTGAGGAAGAGCCAGATTATTTTTTAGAATTTGGGTATCCAGAACCCAAGCCAAAACCAAAACCTGCTCAAGATGATGTAAGCACAATTGTTTTATGTCATGGGTTGGCGGCAAATGGATTGTTATTTGTTGATGATGCACATTATTTTGCCAATAATGGATATCGGGTAATTGTGCCAGATTTACGTGGTCATGGACGCTCAAAAATGCCTACTAAGAATCTACGCTCAAGTGATGATTTTACCTTTGAAAAAATGGCAGATGACTTATTAGCTATTCTTGACAAAGAGCAGATTGAGAAAACTCACTGGGTTGGGCATTCACTTGGTGGCCTTATGGCTTTGACGATTATGGAATCGCACCCAAATAGGCTTGGTGATGTTGTATTCTTTGGAACTAGTTTTTCACTTAATATGCCTGCCTTTAGTTTGTCTTTGTTAAAAATGGTAGATAAATTATTAAAGCGTGAACACAAAAATCAACTGGTTGCACGCTTAGGCGCAAACAAGGTTGAGGCACAGGCGATTATTTATCAAATGCTCAAGCAGGCAGACAAGGATTGTATTAATTCAATCATGCGCTATTTAAGCAATTACGATTTAATTAATAATATTCATTATCTTGAAGGTGCATTACTATTGATGCGAGGAAGTAAAGATTTTTTAATCAACCAAGCTCAAAGCAAAACTTTAGCTGAAATGGAACAACACCCTCTTTTTTTTCGAAAAGACATTAAAAACGCCTCACATTTTACTAATCTTGATCAGCCTGAAGTTTTTCGCAATGTAATTTTAGACTTTATCTCAGGAGGCTGGATTTATGAAGAGAGCCAAATTTTATAACAAACTAAAGCACTAATAATCAGTAAGCTTTTTTTCGCGGGAATAGGGTTGCTCATCTACAGTTTTAACCACCGCTTGCCCACAAAATTTTGCTTCTGTAATAGATGTTACAGCATATTGCGGATCGCCATAGAGTTCCCAGCCCTCACTAAGCGCTTTGGTGACTTTGTGGCAAAAATTAGCGTCATCTTTGCCAGTTAAAAATCTATATATCAGCATAAATTTATTCCTTTTTTACTTCGCCGCTACTCGTTACCCCGCTTGTCCCGCCATAGCTTTAGCGTAGGAGGAACACCCCCAGGGGGTTTGGTTTAAGTCGCCGTTGCTCGCTTCGCTGTTTTTTCTTACGCTCACGCCGCTAAGGCTGACCCCGACACCCCCGGGGTTTGCTTGTTTAAGTCGCCGTTGTTCGCTTCGCTCTCGACCCCGACACCCCCGCCGTTTAAGCCGCTAAGTCTGCGACCACCGCATCAAGCACGCTAAAGCCGCTTTCTGTAACACGAATATTACCATTGTTTAATTCTTCTACAAATCCATAACCTTTGAGATCTTCAATTTGATATTGGCTTAAAGTGCGACCCGAGAGCATTTCAAATCTTTTGGGATTAATCCCCTCTTTTAGGCGCAAACCCATGAGCAACATTTCATCGCCCTCTTCTTCCCATGTTAATTTGTCATTTGTGACCAAGCCATTGCTATTTGCATAGACTTTTTTGTGCCAAAGATGCGGTATTTTTTCATTTGCCAAGGCATGGCGCACATTATTCAATAATAAACGCCCATGCGCCCCCGGTCCAATGCCGATATATTCGCCATAACGCCAATATAATAGATTATGCACGCTTTCTTGCCCAATTTCTGCGTGGTTTGAAATTTCATAAGCGGGATAACCCGCCTCATTACATGTTTGCATTGTTAATTGATAAAAATCTGCACTTAAATCTGCATTTGGCATGATGATTTTTTTATCCCGATGCAGATCAAAAAACCTTGTGCCTTGCTCAATCGTGAGTTGATAAAGCGAGATATGTCCCGCAGCCATGTCTAAAGCTTCGTTTAACTCAACCCGCCAATCATCTAATGTTTGTTCTGGGCGGGCATAGATTAAATCAAAACTTGTGCGCTCAAAAATACTTTGCGCAATTGCAACTGCAGATTTTGCCTCTGATACCGAATGCGCCCGCCCTAATGCTTTTAACGGCTCAGAGCGTAATGATTGCACCCCGATTGAAAGACGATTTACCCCTGCGGCTTTATAGCCCTTAAAACGAGCAACTTCTGCAGAGTTTGGATTGGCTTCAAGTGTGATTTCGGCATTTTCATCAATCTGCCAAAGCGAGGCGATTTCATCAAGGATTGCGCCTACTGCTTGCGGACTCATGAGGGAAGGCGTGCCGCCACCAAAGAATATAGAATTTACAACTTCTTTGGGTTTTAATTTAGCAAAATAACGTAATTCACTTTTATAACTTTCAACAAATTCTCGCTCATCAAACGCTGCGCCAAGTGAGCGGGAATTTGGAACATGAGAATTAAAATCGCAATAGGGGCATTTATGCACGCAAAATGGCCAATGCACGTAAATTCCAAATAATCCGTTAGAGCGAGATTTATTATTCACAGCAAACTCCAACTAATTTTGCAAAAGCACGCGCACGATGGCTTAGCCCCGTTTGCCCTTTAAGATAAGAATGTTTAATTTTACTGCTCATTTCACCAAAACTTATATCATATCCATTGGGCATAAATACAGGATCAAAACCAAATCCAATTTCACCCCTTGGCGGCCATAACATTTCGCCCTCAACTTTGCCCTCAAATAACATTTGCTCACCATTTGGCAAAGCTAAACATAAAGTAGCGTTAAAATGCGCTTTTCTTTGTTCTGGCAAAATTGCGCCAACTTTTTGTAATTCATCTTCAACCTTTTGCATGCCAATATTAAAATCGCGGGATTTATCAGGCTTTTCTGCCCAATCTGCGGTATAAATCCCCGGATCTCCATTAAGCGCATCAACACAAAGTCCACTGTCATCAGCAAGCGCAATCATGTTTGCGCCCTTTGCTGCCGCATGCGCCTTAATGGCTGAATTGTCTTGAAAACTATTACCGTCCTCAACTGGCTCTGGCAGCCCTAATTGCCCTGCCGAGATTAATTCAAGCCCAAAGGGAGCAAAAAGCTCACTAAACTCTTTTAATTTTCCTTCATTATGAGTGGCAAGTAATAATTTATCGCCACTCTTTAATTTGAAATCTTTATTCATCTTTTGCAAAAGCCGCATTTTGTTTTTCAACTAATTCAATGATGCCTTTTTGTGCTAAATCCATTAAATCATTTAACTCATCACGAGTGAATGGCTGTTGTTCGGCAGTGCCTTGAATTTCAACAAATGCACCAGAGCCGCTCATAACAAAATTAGCATCGGTTTCAGCATCGCTATCTTCAATATAATCAAGATCAAGCACTGGCGTGCCTTTATATATGCCACAAGATATTGCCGCAATATTATCTTTAATCGGATTTTGACTAAGCATTTCACGCTCCATCATCCAATTTATCGCCTCTTTAAGCGCAACATAAGCGCCCGTGATTGCCGCCGTTCTTGTGCCGCCATCAGCTTGAATAACATCACAATCTAGCGTGATTTGGTTTTCGCCCAAAATTTTCATATCAACCACCGCACGTAAAGAGCGACCAATTAGGCGTTGAATTTCTTGCGTACGCCCGCTTTGCTTGCCCGCAGTTGCCTCACGCCGCATACGAGAGCCAGTAGAGCGAGGGAGCATACCATATTCTGCTGTCACCCAGCCCGTGCCTTTTCCACGCAGCCAAGGCGGCAATTTTGTTTCAACACTAGCAGTGCATAAAACTTTAGTATTACCAAAACTAATTAAGCAAGAGCCTTCGGCTTGTGGGGCAATATGACGTTCAATTATTACTTCTCGCATTTGATCTGGCTGACGTTTTGAGGGGCGCATTTTATCTCTCTTTATTGATTTTCTTATTTAGCTTTTGCCAGTTTGTAATAGTATAAGGTCAAGGTTTTTTCAACATTGTATTTTTCTTTATTTCCTATTATCTTTTAAGCATGATAAATAACCCCTCCTTAGCAAAAGAAGAATTTTTGCAAGCATTAAATCAACGATCCCAAGATATTTTCAAACGCTTGGTTGAGCGATATATTGATACTGGTGAACCGGTTGGCTCGCGCCAACTTTCTCGCTTGCTTGATATTAATCTTTCCCCCGCCTCTGTTCGTAATGTCATGGGTGATCTTGAAGAATTGGGTTTAATTGCTGCCCCCCATACTTCAGCAGGACGAGCGCCAACCCAGCAAGGATTAAGGTTTTTTGTTGATGCGATGCTTGAAATTGGCACGGTTGATGAAGAAGAGAAAAAATCTATCAATGCAACAATTAATAAAAATGCTAATGAGGATCAATTTGAGAATTATCTAACCAAAGCCAGTTCGGTGCTTAGCGGTTTAACACAAGGCGCAGGCATGGTGATTGCCGCCAAAGCTGATATGGTGCTTAAACATATTGAATTTGTGCGCCTTGATGATATCACGGGCATGGCAATTTTGGTTGGGGTAGATGGGCATGTAGAAAATCGCATTATTAAATTGCCTTTGGGTTTAACTTCTAGCGCTTTAACTAAGGCTTCTAATTATCTCTCACATCATGTGCTTGGTAAAACTCTACAACAAGCCCAAGATATTATTTTTGCCAAACAGCAAATTGATGAAGCAGAGCTTGATGTTTTAACTAAGCAATTAGTTGAAGCAGGTTTGGCAACTATTTCTAATAATAATAATAAACCCACTTTAATTGTTCGTGGGCGAGCAAATTTAATAAATGATACTATGGCTTCAGACGAATTGGCACGAGTAAGAGAGTTATTTGATGAATTGGAAAGCAAACAGGGTTTGATTGATTTATTGGCTGATGCTGATGAGGCCGAGGGGGTGAGAATTTTTATTGGTTCTGAAAATAAATTATTTTCTCTTTCAGGCTCATCAATTGTGCTATCGCCATTTAAAGACGCAGCAAATAATGTGGTTGGGGCGCTTGGAATTATTGGCCCAACTAGATTAAATTATGCTAGAATTGTGCCAGTAGTTGATTATACTGCCCATGTTATTTCGCTACTTTTGGCTAATAAAGGCTAATATTTTTGAAAAAATTTTATCTAGCGGTTGAAATTAGCTTCAAACTAGCCGATATGAAGTTTCAAAGAAATTTAAATCCTTTAATTATAGGAATAAAAAATGATGCAAGATGATACCTCTGACGATATTTCAAGTGATGATGAAGAAAATAAAAATGAAGAAAGCGGTAGTATTCTTGAGAGTATGGACGTATTTGGAAAAACTGACAAAGAAGATGAAATTGTTCAGCTTGATCCGCTTGAGGCATTAAATTTAGAAAATCAAAGTTTGTTAGCTGAGATTTCTGGTCTTAAAGATCGCCTATTACGCAGTATTGCTGAAATGGAAAATTTACGCAAAAGAACCGAACGTGAAGTGAATGAAGCTCGTAGCTTTGCAATTGCTGGTTTTGCTCGTGATATGCTTGGTGCGACTGACAATCTCAATCGCGCTTTAATGGTTGTGCCAAAAGAAAAACGAGATAGCGCTGATGAAACGCTTAAATCTTTAATTGATGGCATTGAGATGACCGAGCGTGAAATGCAGCGTTTAATGCAAAAAAATGGCATTATGCCTGTTTTAGCAATGGGTGAGAAATTTGATCCTCATAAACATCAAGCAATGTTTGAAGTGCCAAATACTGGCAAACCTGATGGCACTATTGTTGAGGTGGTACAAATGGGTTATGCGATTGGAAGCCGCATTTTACGCCCTGCAATGGTTGGAATTGCTAAAAATATCGGCAAACCCGCATTTGAAGAAAAAGACATAAATCACGTTGATAAACAGGCTTAGAGTATAAAATTCAAAATATATCAAAAAAATAGACGTTTATAACTTGAAGCTAACATTGTAGGCACCTATATACGCCTCAAGATGGTTTCATACTATTAAACTATTATCCCAACATGGGGGCTAAATGAAATTGCTGCTAATTAAGTGGGGTTTCTAAAAAAGCTCGCTACAAAATAAGAGGAATAAAAAATGGGAAAAGTTATCGGAATTGATTTGGGAACTACCAATTCATGCGTTTCAATCATGGACGGGAAAGAACCAAAAATTATTGAAAATGCTGAAGGCGCACGCACAACTCCTTCAATGGTGGCGTTTGGCGCAGATGGCGAACGATTAGTTGGACAACCCGCTAAACGCCAAGCAGTGACTAACCCTGAAGGTACATTATTTGCCGTAAAACGCCTTATTGGTCGTCGTTTTGATGATCCAATGGTGAAAAAGGACAAGAAACTTGTTCCTTATAAAATTGTAAAAGCAGATAATGGCGATGCTTGGGTTGAAGTTGATGGCAAAAAAATGTCACCAAGTGAAGTTTCTGGCATGATTTTGGGTAAAATGAAGGATACAGCGGCGGCTTTTCTTGGTGAAGAGGTAACGCAAGCAGTTATTACTGTGCCTGCCTATTTTAACGATAGCCAACGCCAAGCAACAAAAGATGCTGGTAAAATTGCTGGTCTTGAGGTTTTGCGAATTATTAACGAGCCGACTGCTGCTGCACTTGCTTATGGACTCGATAAGAAAAACTCTGGCATTATTGCCGTTTATGATCTTGGCGGCGGCACATTTGACGTTTCAATTTTAGAAATTGGCGATGGTGTATTTGAAGTTAAATCTACCAATGGTGATACTTTTCTTGGTGGTGAAGATTTTGATATGCGTTTGGTTGAATATCTTGCTGACGAGTTTAAAAAAGAGCAGGGCATTGATCTGAAAAAAGACAAAATGGCCCTTCAACGCTTAAAAGAAGCGGCTGAAAAAGCTAAGATTGAGCTTTCAAGTGCTACACAAACCGAAGTTAACCTGCCTTTTATTACCGCAGATGCTTCTGGTCCAAAACATCTTCAACTTAAACTTACTCGTGCTAAGTTTGAAAACTTAGTTGAAGATTTAATCAAACGCACAGTTGGTCCATGTCAATCTGCGCTTAAAGATGCTGGTCTAAAGGCTGGTGACATTGATGAGGTGGTGCTTGTTGGCGGCATGACTCGTATGCCTAAAGTGCAAGAAGTTGTTAAAGAGTTTTTTGGCAAAGAGCCACATAAAGGCGTGAACCCTGATGAAGTTGTGGCAATGGGTGCAGCAATTCAGGCTGGCGTCTTGCAGGGCGATGTTAAAGACGTTCTTTTACTTGATGTTTCTCCGCTTTCGCTTGGTATTGAAACTTTGGGCGGTGTGTTTACTCGTCTTATTGATCGCAATACAACAATTCCAACCAAAAAAAGCCAGACATTTTCAACCGCTGAAGATAATCAATCTGCGGTGACGATTAATGTATTTCAAGGCGAGCGTGAAATGGCAGTGGATAATAAATCGCTTGGTCGTTTTGATCTAACGGGTATTCCATCTGCTCCACGTGGTATTCCGCAAATTGAAGTTACTTTTGATATTGATGCTAACGGCATTGTTAATGTGAGTGCAAAAGACAAAGGCACTGGTAAAGAGCAACAAATTCAAATTCAAGCTTCTGGTGGCTTAAGCGATGAAGATATTGAGCGTATGGTGCAAGAGGCTGAAACTAATGCTGATGCAGATAAAGAAAAGCGTGAGCTGGTTGAAGTTAAAAACCAAGCAGAGAGTCTAATTCATTCAACTGAAAAATCATTTAAAGAACATGGTGATAAGGTTGGCGAAGAAGAGCGTGAAGCAATTGAATTGGCGCTTGAGGATATCAAAGTTGCACTTGAAGATGGCAGTGTTGCTGAACTTAAGAGCAAAACTGAAAGTCTATCAGAGGCTGCAATGAAGCTTGGCGAAGCAATGTATAAAGCACAACAAGCAGAAGCTGAGGGTGATGCTGAGGCAGATGCGGCAGCAGATGAAGCCGATGACGATGTGCTTGATGCTGATTTTGAAGAAGTGAATGATGAAGATAATAAATCTTAACATTCTGCTTTAAGAAAAAAATAAACATAGTTTCGGGGGCAATAGCCCCCGTTGCTATAGAACCCTTAGCAAAAGAGTTTTTAACGTGAGCATTAAACAAGATTTCTACGAGACATTGAGCATTGAGAGAAGTGCTGACGAAAAATCTATTAAGGTCGCTTATAGAAAACTTGCGATGCAATATCACCCCGATAGAAATTCGGGTGATAAAGCGGCAGAAGAAAAATTCAAAGAAGTCAATGAGGCTTATGATACATTAAAAGACCCTCAAAAACGTGCCGCTTATGATAGGTTTGGACATGCGGCATTTGAAAATGGGGGTATGGGCGGAGCAGGGCGTGGCGCACAAGGTTTTGGCCCTGATTTTTCTTCTTCTATGTCTGATATGTTTGAGGATATTTTTGGCGATTTCATGGGTGGTGCGACAGCAGGACGGCGCGAGCGACCTTCGGCCTTAAGAGGTGCTGATCTTAGATATAATCTTGAAATTTCAATGGAAGAGGCTTTTCTTGGGCGCACAGTAGAAATTGATGTGCCTACACTTGTGGCTTGTGATACTTGCGAGGGATCTGGCGCAAAACCAGGGACTGGCATGTCCACTTGCGACACTTGTAATGGACATGGCAAAGTGCGGGCGGCGCAGGGATTTTTTACAATTGAGAGAACTTGTCCACATTGTAATGGGCGTGGACAAACTATGGATCAAGCCTGCACCGATTGTAATGGGCAAGGGCGCAAACAGCAAAGCCGCAAGCTTTCAGTAGACGTGCCAAAAGGCATTGAAGATGGCACTCGTATTCGTCTTTCTGATGAGGGTGAAGCGGGAATGCGGGGCGGGCCAAATGGCGATCTTTATATTTTTATTACAATAAAACCGCATGAATTATTTGTGCGTGATGGCGCAGATTTACACGTAAGAGTTCCCATTGCTATGAGTGTTGCCGCACTTGGAGGAAATTTTGAAGTGCCAACACTTGGGGGCAATAAAGCAAAAGTAAAGGTTGCGCCAGGCACACAACCATCGCAACGGGTTCGTCTAAAAGGCAAAGGAATGCCCGTACTTAGATCTTCAATATTTGGTGATCTTTATGTGCAGATGGATATTGAAACCCCGCAAAACCTTTCTAAAAAACAAAAAGAATTATTAGAAGAGTTTCAACAAATATCTAACGATAAAAACAGCCCAACTTCATCTGGGTTTTTTGCAAAGATTAAAAAGATATTTGAATAATTTCTGCTCTTTGGGCTAGCTCAATATGATACGAAGGGTTCGTTTAGGATAACAGGCAAACTAAAAAACACCCGCTTGATTGCTCAAGACGGGTGTTTCTTTTAAGTAACAAATTGGGGGAAAATTGTTACTTTGTTGTCTTCTTTGTTTTTGCTGAAGCAGTTGCGCCATTATCGCTGCGTGAATTCATATAACTATCAAACTCTTCTCTATCGCGAGCTTTATGAAGATTATTCATATATTGTGCAAAATTGCTGATTTCTTCATCTAGGCGGCGGCGCTCTTCTTCAAGTCGTTTAAGCTGCTCGTCACGATATTCATCAAAGGCCGCATTGCCGCTTCCACTTCTTCTATGCGAGTTATGACATCTGCGAGCATGGCGATGTTTTTTAGCCCAAGCTTTTTTATCATTCACCCAGTCTTGTGCTTTTTCTGATGTGCCGCCAAAATTTTCACCCCAGATGATATATGCCAACATGGCTAACCCCAAAGGCCACCATAAAATAAAACCCACAACCATTAATGCGATTGTTATAAATGACCATCTTGGTTTAATTAATGCCGTACTCATTTTCTTTTTCTCCTGCTTTCTTATTGATAAGACAGATATGGGGTTTGATTTTTTGCAATCAAGCAAAAATTTATGATTTTTTACTCTTGAAATCCCCAAAAATATGCTTAGGCAAGCAAAAGCGCCCAAAAATGGAGCGCTTAAGTTTTAATAATTATACTTTTTTATGCAGCTGCCACTTCTGTAAGGAAGCTATCTACCGTATCTTGCAAAATTTTTGCCTGCTCAGAAACACCCTCTGAAGCTTCTAATACTTGCGAGGCACTTGAGTTTGTTTCATCAACTGAAGAAGTAACAATTTCCATTGATCCAACTACCTGTTTAGTGCCAGAGGCGGCTTGGGCTACAGATTGGGAAATTTCAGCCGTTGCCGCCCCCTGCTCTTCTACCGCTGAAGCAATGGAGGCGGTATAAGAATTTACTTCATTCATGGTTCTGGTGATTTCTTCAATTGCCGTTACTGCATCAGAGGTTGAATCTTGAATATCGGCAATTTGCGCTGATATTTCCTCGGTTGCTGTAGCAGTTTGATTGGCAAGACTTTTCACCTCAGATGCTACCACCGCAAAACCTTTGCCTGCTTCCCCCGCTCGAGCTGCCTCAATTGAAGTATTAAGAGCCAGAAGATTAGTTTGCTCAGCAATATCTTGAATAAGTGAAATAACATCACCAATTTTTTGAGCGGCGGCTGCCAGCGCTGTTACTTTTTCATTAGTAGAATTTGCCGCTTCATTTGCATCATTTACAATTGTGTTTGTTTTTGAAACTTGGCGTGAAATTTCTTCAATTGAAGCTGCGAGTTGCTCTGCCGCTGCCGCCACTGCTTGCACATTTTCAGATGCAGATTGCGAGGCATTTGCTGCTTCATTTGCTTGACCTGAGGTGTTGTTAGCAATGGTTGTAAGTGTGTTAGCAACCGTGCTCATTTTACCTGTATCACTTGATACCAAATTAAGCGCTTCGCCAACTGTATCACGAAAACCAGAGATCAAGCCATCAACTCTTTTCTGACGCTCTGCTCGAGTAAAGCTTTCTTCTTCACTTTCTTTTTCTAAACGCTGACGCTCTATACCGCTTTGCTTAAACACTTCTACTGCTCGAGACATATCGCCAATTTCATCTTGGCTTTGCATTCCAGGAATTTCAATGTTGAAATTTCCACCAGCCAAAACTGCCATTGTTTGTTTTAATAGACCGATTGGCGAGGTGATTGATCTAATAATAAATATACCAAGCACTAGAGTTGCTAACAAAATAGCACCATTCATTGCGATAATTCCCCATAATGCAGTATTTGCACTTTTAGCTTCAAGCTCTGCTTCATGTAAAAGATCTATAACCAGTGTTTTTTCTAATTTCACTAATTCTGATATTCTGTTAGTTGAGGCATTATACCATTCAAGCCCAGTGACCCCCACTAAAGAATTACCTAATGGAGTTGTAAGGGCTTTTTGCCGAATGTCTTTTACCTTCATTTCAACAGATGAATTTGTTAATATTGAAAATGCTTCTAATTCTTTAGAGGTTGCTAAATTTTCATAATATTTCAGATATGCTGCACTTTGAGAGCTTTGGATAATGAAATTATTATATGCTGATTGACTAAAAAACCCATTTGAAAAACCTGATGACCCATGCGCTCGCTCTAATCCTGCTGTTTCTATTGCTCTAACCATTGCAACATAGGATTGCGCACTTTTGATTAACGCAGGTGATTTTGCGTAAGTTGCAGCAACTTCTAACACTTCAATCAATTCATTAATTGTATCAGTATAAAGACTTGCCATATCTGCAGTTGAAACCGAGCGGCTATTCACCCTATCGCGCATAGAATTTATTTGAGTTAATTTTGTCAATGATGATTTTAAGTGTCCGTCATAATTAAGCGTCTGCCCAGTTTGACGTGCGTTTTCATTAGTTGAGTTTAATGCAGCAATCGCACTATCAGTTTGTGGTTTGATTGAGCGTAATAAATCAGCAAATGCTGCGCTATCCTTGCCTAAAAATCCAGCGCTTCGCCCACGTTCTTCTTGCAGTGAATGCACAACACTTGCAACGATGGGAGTAATTGCAAAATATTCCATCACTTCATTAGCTTTTTTTACTTCATCAAATTTATTGAATGATAACTGCGCCCCAAGATATAAAACCGCTATCATTGGCAATAAAGCTAATAATAATATTCGTCCCTTTACCGAGAATAATGTGGATTTGATTTTATCGCTAAACGATTTTTGACTAGTTTCTTGTGCTTGCATTATATAACCCCTTTTGGCTCACTCAATTATTTTTAACATTGCCCAAAGACAGAATCATCTTGTGGGGTTGGTTTTTGATGAGTAATAATAAAGGGGTATAGGGTTAATTGTGGGTTGTGCTTGTTTTAAGCGGAACTACTTATACCGTAAAAGCCGCACGATTTTTTTCTATTGCTTGCCATATTAAACTAGCAATATCTGGGCCGCCAAAGCGTTTAATCTCTCGGATTCCTGTGGGTGAAGTTACATTTATTTCGGTGAGATAATCGCCTATTACATCAATTCCTACAAAGATAAATCCGCGTTTTTTTAGAGCTGGAGCAATGGTTTTACAAATTTCTAATTCTCGTTTTGTTAACTGGCTTAATTCTGGGCGACCACCAACATGCATATTTGAGCGTGATTCGCCATCTGCTGGAATGCGATTTAGCCCCGCTACTGCTTCCCCATCAATAATAATAATTCTTTTATCACCTTTTCGTACATCAGGTAAATATTTTTGCACCATAAATGGCTCAACAAAGCTTTGCTCAAATAATTCAACTAACGCCGAAAGATTTTGATCGCCCGCTGATAATAAAAATACACCAGCGCCGCCATTGCCATAAAGCGGCTTGATAATAATGTCGCCATGCTGTTTTCTAAAATCATTAATTTCTGCCCGATCACGTGTAATCATGGTTGGTGGCATTAAATCAAAAAACTGGGTCACCAAGATTTTCTCTGGAGCATTCCTTACATCAAAGGGCGGATTTACTACCAAGGTTTTTGGGTGCAGTTTTTCTAGTAAATGTGTGTAGGTGATATAATTCATATCAAAGGGTGGATCTTGGCGCATATGAATCACATCAAAAGTAGCTAAATTAATGCGTTCAAATTGCTCTAGCTTAAAATGCTTGCCTTTTTTTTTGTCAAACACCTCAATTTTTGCAACATTGGCGCTTAAAATATTGTCTCTAAGTGAAATTGTATCTGGAGTATAATAGCTTAGTTTATGCCCTCGATTTTGCGCTTCTAACATTAGGGCAAACGAGGAATCACCTTTTGGGTCTATATTTTCAATCAAATCCATTTGCATAGCTATTTTAAGCGACATTTTTTTACTCCAAATTATCAAACGCACCTTTGATATGGTATGGCAAAGCGTTTGGTGCAAGAAAAATTACATCAAATCTAAAATTATAATCTGCTAAATGTGGGTTTTTTGTTAAATAAAAATTTGCTGCTTTTGAAATGCGGCGCTTATTCACCGCTTCTAATGCTTGAGCAAGATATGTTTTTTCTGCACGGGTTTTAACTTCAATAAAAATAATACTGTTAGTTTTTTTCGCAATTATATCAATTTCACCAACTGGGGTTTTATAGTTTTTTTGCAAAATTTGATAAAATTTAAGGCGCAAAAATAGTGATGCCCATAACTCGCCTCGTTTGCCAAAACGCTCAGCTTTTATTTTTTTTGATTTTAAGCGCTTCATTATAAACCTGTTTGCGTTTTAGTGAATATTTATTAGCTATTTCGTTTACTGCGGTTTTTAGAGAGGTTGAAATAAGAGAGTTTTCTAATTCTAAAAGCCAGATATTTTCATCTAATATTTCCTCTTCAGCGCCAGCAACAATTATTACTGCCTCACCTTTTATTTGCTTATCTTGTAATAAATCGCTTAATTCTGACAAATCCCCACGCATTGACCTCTCAAATTTTTTAGTCAACTCAAGCGCAATGAATGCTTTACGTTTTTCTCCAAATATCTCACTTAACAATTTTATTGTTGCGGCTAATCGACGAGGGGATTCATAAAAAATCAAAGTTTGCGGCCAGTTTTTTAACTCTTTTAAGGCATTAGTTTTTGCGCCTGTTTTTGTTGGCAAAAATCCAAAAAAGCTAAATTTATCTGCAGGAATTGCGCTGATTGTTAAAGCTGCTAAAATTGCGCTTGCCCCAGGGGCCGCAAAAATATTAAAACCTGCATCTTGCACTGCACGAGTAGAAAAAAACCCCGGATCGCTAATAAGCGGCGTGCCAGCATCTGATATTATTGCGATTGCTTGATTTTCACCTAAACGTTTTAATAGCGAATCAATTTTTGATTTTTCATTATGATCGTGTAGTGGGGCTTTTTTAGTTTTAATACCATAATGATTGAGTAATTTAGCACTTGTTCGAGTATCTTCGCAATAAATTAAATCACATGCACTCAATATTTCTAGCGATCTTATGCTAATATCTTTTAGATTGCCAATTGGGGTGGATACAACATAAAGTCCGCTCTCTAGTGCTGGTGCGATAAATTCTTTACCTACAATATAATATTTCTTATCTAAATCCACAAATTTTCTTCTTTATATCTAACAAATAAAATAATAGCTTTGAGCTTCTAATAGATTTTTGTATAGGTAAAGCTAAAGCTTTAAGTTTTTAAAAGAATAAAACAGATTGGGCAAAAATATGCGTTTTATTAATTTTGTAAAAACCTCAGCAATATTAGCAGGGTTTGTTATTGTTTCTTCATGCTCTAATTTTTCTTTTGGCCCCAATATTGGCACATCGAATATTTCTACCTTTCCACAAACTCAAATTAATCCTATTGGAGCGGTTTTGCCTAATGCAAACGGACAGGTTATTGGCTCTGGTAATGTAAGAGTTGCTCTTTTATTGCCCTTAAGCGGCAATTTATCAAATGTTGGCACTTCAATGGCAAATGGCACACGCCTTGCAATGAATTATATTGAGAAAAGCCCAAATATTAATAATAATATTTCTATCATTCTTAAGGACACTAAAGGAGATGCAAATATTGCCGCTAGCCTTGCTCAACAAGCAGTGAATGAGGGAGCAAGTTTGGTGCTTGGCCCATTAAGAGGTGAAAGCGTTAGGGCGGCAGGTGCAATAACTCGCTCTGCCAATATTCCACTTATTGGTTTTTCTAATACTCCAAGTGCCGCATCAAGTGGTGTTTATTTATTAAATGTTTTACCTGAAACAGAAGTAAAACGCTCACTTTCTTATGCTAGATCATTAGGAAAACGCTCTTTTGTTGCACTAACTCCTGCTAGTACATTTGGTCAACTTCAACGAAATGCTTTTACTAAAGCAACCACTCAATTAGGGCTTAATGTTGTTAATGCTCATTCTTTTAGCAATGAAACAGAAGCTAGAATCGCATTGCAGGCAATTATTCCTCTTATTCAAAGCGGACAGGTTGATAGCCTATTTATTCCTGATAGATCAACTGCTCCAAGCTTAGCAATTTTATTAGAAGCAGCTGGGGTTGATCGTAATAGTATTTTGATTATTGGTTCTGCTGATTGGGAGAATGATCTCAACATTTCTCAAACGCCCTATTTATTGGGTGCAGTTTTTCCTGCCATTGATGATGCTGGGCAATTGGCATTAAAACCTGAATATGAAGCAAAATTTGGCACTACACCGCATCCATTTGCAACCATTGCTTATACGGCAACATTATTAGCCAATTCTTCAGCTTTAGCAAAAAGCTCACCGCCTTATAATAATGCACTTCTAACCAATGCAAGCGGTTTTAATGGGCGAGATGGTTTATTTCGGTTCTTAGCAAATGGAAAAAGTGAATATGCCTTAATTATGAAAGCCATCATTGCAGGTGGCGCTCAAAAAATTGATGCGCCAAGATTACCCTAAAATAGTTTGAAATAAGCCTGATTGGACAATTCAATGCACTCATTTCCTAAGTCTTTGTTAGATGGTTATGCTAATTTTATGAATGGTAAATATCAAGAAATACGTGATCAATATCATGAATTAGCTGATAAAGGGCAAAAGCCTGATACTATGATTATTTCATGCTGTGATAGTCGAAGTGCCCCTGAAACAATTTTTGGCACTGGCCCGGGTGAATTATTTGTGGTGAGAAATGTTGCTAATCTTGTGCCGCCATTTTGCCCAGATGATGGGGGTTTACATGGCACATCTGCAGCATTGGAATTTGCAGTGCAGGCATTAAAGATTAAAAATATCATTGTTATGGGGCATGGGCGTTGCGGAGGCATAACCGCTTCTCTTACCCCCGATATGGAACCGCTTGCGCCGGGGAATTTTATTGGTAAATGGATGGAAATGCTTGAACCTGTAGCGCAAGAAGCAAACAAAAATATATCTTTAACTAAAGAAGAACGCCAAACTGCG
>Ga0256834_1001316_pt1 | contig 17099 bp, 11 predicted proteins | sample 4281140metaG_FD_190536 | JGI IMG/M metagenome (GOLD analysis project Ga0256834, IMG submission 190536) | Hydrothermal vent microbial communities from East Pacific Rise, Pacific Ocean - 4281-140 | ecosystem: Environmental > Aquatic > Marine > Hydrothermal vents | place: Pacific Ocean: East...
TTTTGGACAGTTTTTTTTGCATATTATTAAATTAATTAATTATTAACAATAATATTGTATACCTCTTCTTGTACTAAACCTAATTTTTATACTAAAAGTAGCACACTTATTTTACATTAACCCAAAATTTTCATTAAAAAATATTACTGATAAATCTAAATCTGTTATATTTTTTCTTTCTTTCCAATAAGAAAATAATCTCAAAGTTTTAGTTGTATCTAGCTTAAATCTTGATCATCTTCCACAAGTATAATATCAATCAAGAGCTTTTCTAGAAGATAAAGGAATAGTTATATTTTTAAGATTTTCTGATAAATAAATTGTTTCAGCTTCTTTTTCAATTTTATTATTATCTTTATCAATTTCTATAATTTTATTAAATTCTTTTATTTTAGAATCTTTTTCTAATTTTTTCAGAATAATTTTTTCTAATATTTCTACTGTTTTCATATCAACTCAGCTAAATAATCTATTTTGTTTATTTTCCAAAATTTTTATTTTTCACTTTTTATTAATTACAGTTTTATATTTAGATTTTTCAATAGTTTCAAAATATGATTTTAATATTAATAAATTTTTTAACTCTATTTTTTCTCATATTTTTTCTAATTCTTGTAAAACTTTATTATAATCTTTTCAAGCTATTTCAAGTAATTCATGTAACATTCTTATAAAAATTCAAGGTTTATTTTTTAATATTTCTAATATTTTATTTATATTTTTTTGTTTTATAAGTTCCCTAATTTTTGAATTAAAAGTTTCTAATTTTCAATTTCTTAATTTTTGAAAATATCAAAAAGTTTTTGGATATTTTTTTGAATATTCACCAGGATGAATATATTCTCATAATTTTTTCCAAAGGTCTGAATATTTAGCAAAATCATTTTGTAAATCTCAAGATTTTTCTAATATTTCTAAAATAAATCTTCTCTGAATTCTTTTAAATTTTGGAAATTTTATTTTTGTTGCAAGAGAAATATCAGAATTTGTAAGACTTGCAAATAATCTTAATAAATCAGTTGGTGTTTTTATAATATTTTTTAATATTCAAAAATCTCATTTTTTCCATAAATATTTTGAAATAAATGATTTTATTTCTTTAAAAATAATTTTATCAAAATCTATATTTTCTAATCAAAAATAATCAAGTAAAAACTCTAATTCTAAATGCAAACTTTCTTTTATTGAAGATTTAGAATATAAAATATTTTGTAAATATTTTTCTAATTCTTGTAATGCTTTTTTTTCTTCTAAAAAAGTTAAAAATTGTAATTCGATATGAGAATCTCATTTTTTATTTTTTTGTTTTTTCAAAGCTTTTTCAAATAATCATTTATCTTGAAATTGAGTAATTGGATCAGCTCAAAAATCTTTAATATCAAATAACCATTCAGGTATAATTAAACCATTTTTTAATTTTTTTCACTCATTAAAAATTCCTAAAAAGTTTCATACAAAACCTGTAATTCTTTTTTCAAAATATTCTTTATCATTTGGAGTATTTTCTGGAAATCAAAGAAAAAGTGGAACTTTTTCAACATTTCATCATCTAATTTCATTAAGAGTTTCCAAAATTTTATCAAATATTTCTAAAACAGAATCATTATAAATTTCAGAATTTTTGAATTCATATCCAAAACCAATACATCAAGCTAAAAAAGTAATTTTTTTAGTCTTATTTATATTGTTATTTTTTTTGACAGGAATTATTGCTAACCTTTTTATTAATATTTTTTCTAACATAATTTTTTTTTATTATTAATATGAAATAGTATTTCTTACAAATTCTTTATAATCAATTTTTTTTCAACTTAATTTTTTCATTAATAAACTAAAATATTTACTTTGTTTATTTTTTATTGCAATTTCTTTTCTTATTTCTCTTTTTTCTATTTCTAAAATATTTGAATTAAATTTTTTTATTAATTTATTATTTTCATTTAAAAGTATTTCAGTTTCACTAATTATATGATTATGATATTCAAAAACTTTTTTTTCAATATCTGTAATCAATTTCAAAGCAATTTTATCTCAAATAAATAATGTTTTCAAATCATCAGTTTCTTCATTTAAACAAATTTCTATAAGATTCTTTATATTTCAAATATCATCTTTTGCTTTATGTTTTATTACATATGATTGTAATTTTATCTTTAACTTGTATCAATCAGTAAAATTAACTATAAAACCTTCATAATTTTCGTCTTGCTTTTGTTTTTCTAAAACTTCTTCAAAAGTTATATTTTTATGTATTTTTGAAATTTTTATATGTGATATATTTTCATTATGTATTTTTTCAAATTGTTCTGCTGAAAAATATTCTCAGTTTATTTTTCTAATTCAAAGTAAAACTAATTCATCTTTTTCATAACTTACAACTATTCTGTTTTCTGGTCAAATATATTCAAAAATTGGAAATTCATTTTTTTCTAAAGATTTTTCTACAAAATCATATAATTTTTTATCAGATGCAATAAAATTATTTGCAAAATCAGCAACATAACTTGTTATTGAAGTTTTACTTTTTGCTATAATTTTTCAACAAGGTAATTTTCAAAACATTACTAAAGAACCATCAACTTTGTCCTGAATTGAACAAATTTCTTTTCATTTTATTTCACTAATTGTATTTCATTCTCAATAATTAAAAAATTTATGAAATCATAACGTAAATAATTTTGGTTTTTTTATTTTATTTCCATAAATAAAAGCTATTCCTCTCATTTCTTTTTCAAAATCTTGTTTAAACATTTCATTATTTGCAAGCCTATATGAAAAACTTTCTATTTTATATCAATTTATTTCTTGAATTACAGAATAAAAAGCTTCATTTTTTTCTATTATTTCTAATAATTTTGTATAAATATTTTTCATTTTTTTTAGTTAAAGAATATCTGAAAAATTAATTAAAATTTATTCATTTCATATTTTTCATTTACTATCATATTTAGAAAAAAGTGTTCAAATTTTAAAAATTTCTGTATTTTCTCAATATATAATATTATTTATTTTTATAGATTTGTTTCATATATTTTTATGAAAATCTAAATGTCATCTAATAACTGTTTCAATTAAATTAGCTTCTTTTTCATTTATAATATTATTTTTAATTAATAATATTTGATAATTTAAAGAAAAAATATTTGATGAAAAAATTTCGTGTCAAAGAAATTGAAAATCTTCATAATTTTCTATTTCAACTATTTCTCAATTTTTTTTCTTAAATTTAGTTCCTCAAATATGTTTATATCATCTTTTTAATAAATTATTTTTCTTTGTATTTTTTGTAAAAGGTTTTCATATGTCGTGAAAAATTGTTATCAGTTTTAATATTTTTATATATTTTTTTTCAATTTTATTTGAAATTAATGATAAAATTAATTCTAAATGTTCAAATAAAGTTTCTTTATGCCATTTTGAAGTTTGTTCACAATAAATACTTTTTTCTAAAAAAAAATCATTTTCCAAAACTGCTTTTAAATTATTTTCTCAATTAAGAAATTTTTTTAAATTATCTAAAAAAATTTCATTATTATAATTTTTATTATTATAATTAATTTTATTATTATAATTTTTATTAATATTATTATTATTTTTAATATAATTTATTTTATCAAATCATTCACTTAAATTTGGTTTTTCTAATCTAGATAACATTCTTAAAATTACATATTCTCAAACAGTTCTTTTTCTTTCAGAATCTCTTTTTATCAGAGTTTGTATATCAGTTTCAAAATAAACTCAAATTATTTCATAATTTTTATAAAAATATTTTTCTTTTATTTCTTTTTGTGAAAGTTTATTTTTAGTTCACATATTTTTCAATTTTTCCAAAGCTCAATCTTTTAGTTTATTTTTATTATTTATTTTTATTATATTAAAAATTTTTTTTCTATCTTTTGAAGAAATATTTGTTGCATCAATATATATTTCTTTTTGCTTATTTTTAATAAATTTAGATAACCTATCAAAAAGTGTTGAAAAAACTAAAACATTATTTTCTTGATTATTTTCATCTCAAAAAAGTTCTAATCTAATAGAATCAGATGAAATAATAATTCAATCTTTTGAAATATTTTCTTCAATATAAGTTGATTTTCCACTTGCTGGAAGTCATATTAATATGTAAATTTTTAGTTTATTCATAATTTTTTTTTATTTTTTAATATTTTTATTATACTAATTAATTTGAAAAAGAAAGTAAAATATATATAATAGTGTTGTTAAAAATGGAATTAATTAATTTTTTAAACACAAAAAAACTACTTTGCTTGTTATTTCACAAAGTAGCCAAAACAATTATCTTTATCCACAATTAGGGTAATTTTCTCGAAAGATATTCACCATTCTTTTTTATTTGTATTTTTATAAAACTATAACAGCTCATAGACTTATTACTTTAATATTTTTAATTATAAAATAAATTTTTTATATTTAAAACATATTTTTTTATAAGTTAGATTTCCATAAAATTTTGTATAAAAATCACTATTACAGAAAAAGATATTTGTTTTTGTTTTTATGTAAGTGCTTTATCAACTTACAAGAAAATTATAATATATTTTTTTTACAAAAGCAAATATTTTACAAAAAAATCTCTAAAAAAATTTTTTAGCCAAAAAAAAAGTTGCAAATTTTTAAAAAAAAATTATAAATAGTTTGTTTAAAAAAAATATATTTATAAAAAAACATAATTGCTTAATAATAAAAAAAATAATGATAAATGTATTTATTTGAGATAATGATTTTTTAATAAAAGAAAAAGTTTTTTCTTGGAAAAAACTTTTTTTGGAAAAATATGGTGATATGAATATTGTTCATATAAAAAATCCAGTAGATTATGAAATTAGTGATATTTTGTGAAACTTGCTTACACCTTGATTTATGCTAGAAAAAAAATTAATTATTATTGATGATATTCCAGCAAATCCTAAAAATAAAAATCCTCTTTTAGAAGAAGAAATTACTAAAATTTTAGATAAAATTCCTGAAACAAATATAATTATTTTTAATTCTAGTTCTGCTGATAAAAGAACAAAATTTTATAAAAATCTTTTAAAAAAAGCTGATAAATTAGAAAATTTTTCTACTAGTTCAGAATTTGATTTAATAAAAAATTTGGAAAAAAAATATTCTTCAAAAATTTCAAGAAATGGTTTAAATGAAATAATAAAATTTAAATGAAAAAATTATTCTAAAATAATTTTAGAACTTGAAAAACTTTTTATAACTTATAATTTTGTTGATGAAAAAATAATTAGAGAACATATTATTCCAGAACTTGAAGAAAGTATTTTTACTTTTATTGATAATGTTTTATGAAATAATTTAGTTTTAGTTTTGAAAAATTTTAGAATAATTATTTGAAATACTAATGTTTATCAATTTTATAACTGACTTTTAGCTAATTTAAGAAATACAGTTTATATTGGGAAATTTAAAAAATTAAAAATTTCTCAAGTAGAAATTGTAAATAAATTAAAGCTGTGAAATAAAGCTTTTTTAGTATGAAAAAATTATGCTTTAAATTATGAAAAATTAGAAAAATTGTATTTTGATTTGATTGATTTAGATAAAAAAATGAAAAGTTGAAAATTAATTTGAAGTTCAGAAAAAGAATTTGTTTTTTCTATGGAAAAAGTTTTTATAGAAAATTTAAAATAATTTTTATTATAAACAAAAAAAATAAATAAAATTTTTAAAAATTTTATTTATTTTTTTGTTTATTTAGAAATCACTATCATTAGCCATTTCTTTCATTACTTCTTGTAAATGATTTTCTGAAACATCTACATTATCATCTCTAGCATCAAAATAATCTTCTTCAGGTTCTTCTTCTTCTAATCAAATATTTTTTCTATATTGTTTTCAAGCTGGAATTAATCTACCAATAATTACATTTTCTTTTAATTCAGCTAATTTATCTATTTTTCCTGAAATTGAAGATTCTACTAATACTCTAACAGTTTCCTGAAAAGAAGCAGCAGAAAGCCAAGATTCTGTATGAAGAGAAATTTTTGTTATTCATAAAAGTAATCTTTCACCAATTGCAGATTTTTTTCATTCTTTCAATAAAATTTCATTTTCTCTATCATAAACAATAACATCAATTATATCTCAAGGAAAGAAATTTGATTCTCATTTTTCTAAAATTCTTACTCTAGAAAACATTTGTCTAACAATTAATTCGATATGTTTTGAATTAACTGTTTGTCATTGAGAAGAATAAATAGATTTTATTTCTTCAACAATATATTTTTGAGATTCAATTATTCAAGCAACTTCAGTTAATTTATGTAAATTTATATTTCATTCTGTAATTTTAGTTCAAGCTTTTACAAAATCTCAATTTGAAACTAAAATATCTTTACCAAAAGGAATTGCATATTCTACAACTCTTGGGTCTCTATCTTTTATTACTATTTTATTTTTTTCTATTTTATCAACTATTCAAGGAAAAAGAGAAATTACTTTTTTCTTAATATCATCAGGATCTCTTGCTAAAATTTGTTTAGCTTTTACTTCTGCTCCAACTTTTACTTTTACATCATAAGTTGATTCAAAATAATATTCATCACTTTCTAATTCTTTTGCTCTAAGAGTAAGTAACATTTCTTTATCTGTATGTTGAATACTCACTTCTCAAGAAATATCAGCAATTTCAGCTAAAGATTTGTGAGGAATTCTTGCTTCAAATAATTCTTCAACTCTTGCCAAACCTTGAGTCATATCTCAACCTTCTTTTGCAACTCATCAACTATGAAAAGTTCTCATTGTTAACTGAGTTCAAGGTTCTCATATAGATTGTGCTGCAATTACTCAAACTGGAGTTCCTATTTCTACTTCTTTATTTAATCATAAATCTAAACCATAACATTTTTTACAAGCTCAACCTTCTGCTTCACAAGTAAGAATAGATCTAACATTCACTATATTTATACTTAAATCATTTATTTTATCAAATAACACTTTATCTATTACAGTTAAAGCTTCTGCAATAAAATTACCATCATTATCAAGTAAGTCTGTTGCTAAAGTTCTACCATAAATTTTATCATTAAAACTTTCAGCAAAATTTCCTCCTCAAGTTTTATTTCTATCAACTTTTTTATGGTGAACTGTTTTACAATCATCACTTCTAACAATAATATTTTGAGAAGAATCTACAAGTCTTCTTGTTAAATAACCAGATTGTGCTGTTTTTAATGCAGTATCAGATTTTCATTTTCTTCAACCATGTGTTGCAATAAAATATTCCAAAGTAGAAAAACCTTCTTTTAGAGTTGATTTTATTGGTAATTCAATTGTTTTACCTGATGGAGAAGCAACAAGTCATTTCATTCAACATAATTGTGTAAGATTTCACCAGTTTCATCTAGCTCAAGAATCAACAAAATTAAAAATATGATTTTTATAATTAAATTCTTTTTTCAATTTTTTTTCTATTTCTTTTTTAACTTCAGACCAAATTGCAATAGATTGGTTATATTTTTCATCTTGTGTTAAAAATCCTAACCATCTTTGTTTTTGTACATATTTTACTTTTTCTTCTCATTTTTCTAATAATTCAAATTTTTCATTTGGAGTTACCATATCATCTTTTGAAATAGTAAGTCAAGAATGAGTAGCATACTTGAAACCTAAAGTCATTATTTTATCAACAAATTTAGCTGTAGTTTCAGGTCATAATTCTTCAAAAGATCTAGCTAAAATATTTTTTAAAGCTCATTTATTAAAAACTGTATTTTGAAATCATAATTCTTCTGGAATAATTTCATTAAATAATAATCTTCAATAACTTGTTTCAATTAATTCTCAAGAAATTCTAACTTTTATAGGAGTTCTATAATTAATAGCTTCAGCATCATAAGCTTGTTCAGTATCAATTATAGAATCAAAATACATTCAATCTCATCTTTTATCTTCAACATCTAAAACTGTTAAATAATATGAACCTAAAATCATATCTTGAGAAGGAGTAACTATTGGGTCTCAAGAACTAGGAGCTAAAAGATTTTTTGAAGTAGTCATTAGTTCTCTAGCTTCTTTTTGAGCTTCATCTGTAATTGGAAGATGAACAGCCATTTGGTCTCAATCGAAATCTGCATTAAAAGCAGGACAAGTCAAAGGATGTAATTGTATAGCTTTTCAATCAACTAAAACTGGTTTAAAGGCTTGAATAGAAAGTCTATGAAGAGTTGGGGCTCTGTTTAAAAGTACATATTTATCTTTAATAATATCGTCCAAAGCATCCCAAACTTCTTTTCCACCTTCATCTATAAATTTTTCAGCATGTTTAACATTATAAACAAGTCCATCTTCTATTAATCTACCAATAACAAAAGGTTTAAAAAGGATTAAAGCCATTTTTTTAGGAATTCAACATTCATCCATTTTCAGTTCTGGACCAACAACAATTACAGATCTACCTGAATAATCAACTCTCTTCCCTAAAAGATTTTGTCTAAATCTACCTTGTTTTCATTTCAAAACATCAGTCAAAGATTTTAATTCTTTTTTATTTGCAGTAACAAATCAACTTCTATTTGTTCTTGTTGAACCAGTAATTAACATATCTACTGATTCTTGAAGCATTCTTTTTTCATTTTTTAGAATTACTTCTGGAGCTCAAAGTTCTATTAATTTTTTTAATCTATTATTTCTATTTATAACTCTTCTATATAAATCATTCAAATCTGAACTTGCAAATCTTCAACCATCAAGTTGAATCATTGGTCTTAAATCTGGTGGTATAACTGGTAACGCTGTCAAAATAAACCATTCTGGTCTTTGTCCAGATTTAGCCAAATTTGTAGCTAATTTTATTTTTTGTAAAATTTTCTTTTTATTAGTTTTTGTAGATTTAGATAAAGCAATTTGTTGCTCAACAATAAAATCTTCCAAATTTATTCTTTCAAGTAAAGTTCTAATATGTTCAGCTCAAGTTCAACCTTTAAAAACATGAGAAAAATTTTCTGAAAGTGTTCTATAATCTAATTCTCATAAAACAACTCAGATTTCTAAACCTTTCAATCATTCTTTCAAACCTTCATATTCTTCATCAAAATCATCAAGAGTTTTGAAAATCAAACTTTCTCTTTCTTTGAATTGTTTTTCTTTTACTTCTCCATTTTCTTTTCCTATTTTTAATTCATTTGTTTCTCTTTGAGCTTCTTTTTGCATTTCTGCCTTTGTAACTTTATATCTTTCTTCCAAGTTTTTCAAAGCTTCAACTAAAGCATCTGTATCTATATCAGTAACAATATAACTTGCAAAATAAACAACTTGTTCCAATTTTTTTACAGGTAAATTCAAAAATAAACCTATTCTTGAAGGAACTGATTTCATATACCAAATATGTGCAACTGGAGCATATAAATCAATATGAGCCATTCTTTGTCTTCTAACTGTAGCTTTTGTAACTTCAACTCAACATCTTTCACAAACAATTCATTTATACCTAATTCTTTTATATTTTCCACAAGCACATTCATAATTTTTTCTAGGACCAAAAATTTGTTCACAAAATAATCCTCATCTTTCAGGTTTTTGTGTTCTATAATTTATAGTTTCAGAAATCAAAACCTTTCAGTAAGAAAGCTCTTTAATATAATCTGGTGAAGATATTCAAATAGCAATTCAAGCAAGATTATCTAAATTTTTTCATTTAGTGACATCTTGTTTTCAAGCTTCTTTTTCTATTTCAGAAAAGTTTGTTACTTTATCATTTAGAAAATTATCTAAAGTTTTATCAAACATTATTTTTAAGTTAATAATTAAGTATTAATTTTTTATATTTTTTAAAAATTCTTTAACATTTATATATGTATTTATTTTTTTAATAGAATTTTTATTAAAAAAACCTATTTCAACACATTCATCACTTGGAGTAAAATCTAAATTTTTTACTTTTATTTCATAAAAAATATTAGCAAGCCAAGGTCTATTTTTACTTTCAGGCTTGTGTGCTGTTATAAAATATTTAGGATTTTTTGAAATTTCTGTAGTTTCTAATCACATTTCTTCTTGTAATTCTCTTTTTATACAAACTTCCGTTTTTTCTCAATGATCCAATCCTCCTCCTGGAAAATCCCATAATCAATTATCTTCTTTACATAAAAGAAATTCTCCTAAATCATTATATATAAGTGCTTTTACACTAATCCTATACCAAGCCTGTTTTATTTCCATAATTTTAAATATTATTTAGTATTTTTTTTGTTAGATTTTCTATTGATTCATTTCAATTCAAAATTAAATCAATTTTATTTTTTAAATCTAAAAAGTTTAAACTAGATTTTCTTTTATTAATTTCTTCTAATGTTTCTCATCTAGATTCTAGCCTTTTTTTAAAAGTTTTTAAATCAATATCTAATAATATTGATAATTTAAATCAAAATCTTTCTTTTAAGTCTAATATATCTTCTGCTGTTTTTATTCAAGGAGTTACTATTAAGTTAGTATCTAAATTAACATTTTTAAAATTATATCAATAATATTTAGAAAAATATTTTTCTATAAAATAATTTTCTAAATTTTTATGTTTTTCAATAATAGTATCAGAATCAACAAAAAAATAATCTTTTCAATTTTTTTCTCAATCTCTTTTTATTCTAGAAGTTTCAGCAATAAAAAAATTATATTCTTTTTTATGATATATTATTTTTTTTCTAATAGTTGTTTTTCAACTACCTGAAGGTCAAATTAACAATATATTTCATCAGCTCATAATTATTTTATTATTTGTAATAAATATTTTTTAATATCATTAAATAATTTAATTCTTTTATCTATAATTTCAGTTTTTCTTTCATTAGATAGATCTTCTTTATATTTGTTTTCATTTAAATTATTTGATATTATATGTAAATATGAAAATCAAATTTTATTTTTATTAGCAGATTTGGCAAACCATCAAATTTCTGGATCTACAAAATCATAATTTATATTTTCCTCTAACCAATTTTTATCCTCTAATATTATAGATTTAGATGTATAATGTTTTCATTTAATTATGTTATTTCATTTTATATTAGAAAAAAGATTATTCCAAACAATATTTTTTCAATTCAAAAATGAATTATTTCAAGTAGCTAAAAATGAATTTGGTATAATTTTTTTATTCATTGTTCATACTTTTCATACATATATAATATTTTTTATATTATATTTAGATAATGTTTTAATTAAATAAAATCAAATATCTGCCCAAATACTAAATTCTATTCATAATAAAACCACTTTATTTTTTCCAATTTTTCCAACTTTATATTTAAAATCATTTATACTTTTATATTCTATATTTTCAAAAAAATCTATTTTGTCAATATGTCATAAAATTATATAATCTGAATTAGTAAAATCTGAAAAATCATAATTATTAAAAATATTTTCTTTTAATTTTTTAGATGGTAATTCATAAGAAGTAAAAATTCATTTAATATTATTTAATTTTAAATAAGTGTTTATTAAATAATAATAATGTTTAACATAATCATCTCATGGAAAACACTTTATAGTTATTGTATCTCACTCTTTTAATGCTGTTGGTCTTTTCCAGTTAAATAGTTTATCATTTTTTTCATAATTAGATATAACAGAATTTTCTCTATCATATTGTCCAATAACTTTTATATTTTTATATTCTTTTTCTTTTAAAAAATGGTGTATTTTAATATCTACATATTTTTCTATACTTTTTCACATAGTATGTTTTAATTTTGTACTATAAATATTTTCTATATGAAATTTTCTATTATAATTCTTATCTAAATATTTTAAAAGTAAGTCTTTATGAAAAAAGTTAGAAATATTTTTTATATTAAGAAAATCACAAAATACATGTTTATCTGGTTCCATATTTTTCAAATCATCAATATTATTAACTTTTACAATATAATATATTCATAACCAATGTTCATTTTTTATAATCATTTTTCTAGTTTCAAATAATTTTATTGATTTTATTTCTAAATTTACTTCTTCTTTTATTTCTCTATATAAAGTTTCTTCAATATCCTCTCAAAATTCTACTGTTCATCAAGGTATTAAAAAATTTCAAGCTCAATATTTTTGATCATTTTTTTTTCTTAATAATAAAATACTTCATTCATTATTATTTATTATTGCTCTAACATAAATTTTAAATTTTTTTTCCATATTCTTTTTATTAAAAATAAATAATTATTTAGAATTTTCTTTTTCTTCCTTCTCTTTTTTTAGAGCTTCTCTTTTTTCTTTAGCTTTTTGCTTTTTTTCAGCTTCTTTTTCAATTTTTAATTTTTTTTCTCTTTCTTCTTGAATTTTCAAAGCATTTTTTCAAAGCTCTATAAGTTCTTCAAATCTAGCTTTTGATTTATCATCTCTAACTTGTAATTCATCTTTATCTAAAAGGTCAATACTCAAATTAAGTGCTTGTAATTCTTTAATTAATACATTAAATGATTCTGGGATATTTGGTTTTTTGATTGTAGTATTTTTTATAATTGCTTCATAAGCTTGTGTTCTACCAGCAACATCATCAGATTTGATAGTAATCATTTCTTGTAAAATATTTGCAGCAGCATAAGCTTCTAAAGCCCAAACTTCCATTTCCCCAAATCTTTGTCCTCAATTTTGAGCTTTTCAACCAAGAGGTTGTTGAGTAACCATAGAATAAGGTCAAACAGAACGAGCATGAATTTTGTCTTCAACTAAATGATGTAATTTTAACATATATTTAACTCAAACCATTGTTTTTTCTTTAAAAGCATTTCAAGTTTCTCCATCAAATAATTGAATTTTTCAATCTTCAGGAATACCTCATTTTACCATCAAATCTGTAACTTGTCCTACACTTAATCAATTTAAAATAGGAGTTGCAACAGTTATATCCAAATTTTTTGCAGCCATTCAAAGATGAACCTCAAGTATTTGTCCTATATTCATTCTTGAAACAACTCAAAGTGGATTTAAAATAATATCAACTGTTTCTCAATCTGCTGTAAAAGGCATATCTTCAACAGGAACTATTTTTGAAACTATTCATTTATTTCAATGTCTTCAAGCCATTTTATCTCAAAGTTCTATTTTTCTAGTTTGAGCAATATATACTTTTACTTGAGCAAAAGCTCAGTTTGGTAAATTATCTCAATTTTCTTTTTTAAGAATATGAACATCCAAAACTTTTCAACCTTGTCCTGAAGATAATCTAAGAGAACTATCTTTTACATCTTTTGATTTTTCACCAAAAATTGCTCTTAATAATCTTTCTTCAGGTGATAATTCTTGTTCTCATTTTGGAGTAATTTTACCTACCAAAATATCACCTCATTCAACATAAGCACCAATTCTAATTATTCATTCAGCATTAAGATTTTTTAATTGAGCATTTGAAACATTAGGAATATCATCAGTAGTTTGTTCAGGTCATAATTTTGTTTCTCTAACATCTATAGAATATTCTTTTATATGTATTGAAGTAAATAAATCATCACGGACTAATCTTTCTGAAAGAATAATTGCATCTTCGAAGTTATAACCTTTCCAAGGCATATAAGCAACTGTCAAGTTTTGTCCAAGAGCTAATTCACCTTTTTCAATAGCATGTCAATCTACAAGTAAATCACCTTTTTTAAATTTTTGTCCTGTAGAAACAAGAGGTTTTTGATGAATTATCATATCATGATTAGATCTTTTAAAAGTAACTAATTCATATAATTTTTTTTCTCAAGATTTATATAAAACAGAAATATGTTTAGCATCAACTCAAATAACTTCTCAATCATCTACAGCCATAATAACATATCAACTATCTTCTCAAATAATTCTTTCCATTCAAGTTCAAACAATAGGAGCTTTTGGAATTAAAAGTGGAACAGCTTGTCTTTGCATATTTGTTCCCATTTCAGCTCTAGTTGCATCATCATGTTCCAAAAATGGAATAAGACCCGTAGAAATACTCATTATTTGTTTTGGACTTACATCCATATGAGTTACTTCTTTTATATAAGCCAAAGTTGGTTCATTACTTACTCTTGAACCAAGTCTAGTTTTTTCAAAATTTCAAAATTTATCTAATTGAGAATTAGCTTCAGCAATTACCAAAGCTCTTTCTTCATGAGCATTTATATATTCATAATCAGGACTCAAATATCATCTAACTTCTACATCTTCTGCTTTTATTTCTTTTTTAATTTTTTCAGCATCTGTTTTAGTAATATATTTTTTTTCTTTTACTATAACTTTTCAAGAATCAGAAATAATATTTTCTAAAGTAATTTTATTTTCTAAATCTTTTCAATTATTTTTTGCAGAATGTTTTACAATTCTAAATGGAGTTAAAATAAAACCATATTTATCAACTTTTGCAAAAGATGAAAAGTGCAATACAAGTCAAATATTTGGTCATTCTGGAGTTGCAATAGGACAAATTCTTCAATATTGAGTAGGATGAACATCACGAACTTCAAAACTGGCTCTTTCTCTAGTTAATCAACCAGGTCCAAGAGCTGTTACTCTTCTTTTATGTGCAATTTCAGAAATAGGATTAGATTGGTCCATAAATTGTGATAATTGTGAACTACCAAAAAATTCTTTAAAAACAGCAACAATAGGTCTAGAATTAATAAAATTTCAAACAGTAGCTTCTTCAAGTTCAACAATTGTCATTCTATCTTTTGCTATTTTTTCCATTCTCATTAAACCAACTTTCATTTTATCCTTAACTAATTCTCAAACTGATCTAACTCTTCTATTTTCCAAATGATCTATATCATCAACAACAAATCATTCTTCTTCTTTTACTAAATTCATATAATATTTCAAAGCAGCAACCAAATCTTCAAGTTGTAAAAATTTTCCTCATTCATCATTATAGTCAGTTTTTATTCATAATTTTGATTTCATTTTCATTCTTGCAATTTCTCATAAATCAAATTTTTTAGGATCAAGAAAAGTTTGCTCAAATAATTCTTCAACTCTTTCATCAGTAGCTAAATCTCCTGGTCTTAATAATTTATAAATAACATGTAATGCTTCTAATCTATTAGTAGTTTTATCTTTTTCTAAAGTTGGAGCAAAATTAGTAGCTATAACTTCATCTCATAATTCAGCAAAAGTATTTAATATTTCAGCATTAGATTCCATTCAATAAGCTCTTAATAAAACAGAAATTGGTAATTTTCTTTTTTTATCAATTTTAACATTTATTATTCATTTTTTTTCTATATCAATTTCAAACCAACTACCTTTTTGAGGCATAATTTTGAAACCATAACCTGATTCAACATAGATAAAAAATATTCAAGTTGATCTAATAATTTGATTAACAATAACTCTCTCAATTCAATTTATAATAAATTCAGCATTTTCAGTCATTAAAGGGACTCAACCTATATAAATATCTTGTTGTTTTATTTCCCCAGTTTCTTTATTCAACATTTCTAGTTGAACTTTTAAAGGAGCTTCATAATTCAAATTTTTTCTTTTACAAGTTTCAGCATCAAATTTTGGTTCTTCCAAAAAATAACCTTTATAAAAAATATCAACCCTTTCTCCAGTAAAATCACTTATAGGAAAAGAATCCTTAAAAACATCATTAATTCAATTTTCTAAAAATTCTTTATAAGAATCTAGTTGCACTTCTAGAAGTGATGGTATAGGAACAATAGATTTATCATCAGTAAAATAATGTCTACCTTTGATATCATATAAACTTCCTACTTCCTTTTTAGAAGAAGATAATTTTGGCATATATAAATTAATTAATAATTAAAGTTAAATTTTTTTTCTTAAATTAGTTTTTCAGTATTTTTTTTAAATACACAAAAAATACCCTGCTTTTATTTTTTTTCAATACTCATTCAATACTTCATTACTCATTCATAGCAGTGTAACAAAAAGACTATAAATAAAAAAAACTAAAAAGCAAAAGTTTTTTTAGTTTTTTTTTAAATATATTTCCTTACTCAAAATTTTGAATTAATAATTCTACAAATAAAAATATTATAAAAAGTAAAATTCAAGTAAGCCAAGTTAAAATTCACATTGGAATAAAAAATAGAATCATAAGTAAAAAACTAGATATAAAAAAAGATTGTCTTAAACTAGCAAATAAATGAATTAAAAAAACTTCTCCTCTAAAATAAATTTTTTTGAAAAAATAAATTATAAAAGTTAAAAAACTTGTTAAGCTAAAAACAAAACTAATTCAAGCTGTAACAACTGAAACTGTCTCATTAGAATAAGGATCCATAAAATTCAATACTAAAATTAATGTAGTTAAACTTATTAAAAAAATTACAAAGATTAAAGTTAAAAATATATTTATTTTCATTGTTTTTTTATTATTTATTATTATTTATTTATTTATTTATTTATTTATTTATTTATTTATTTATTATCTTTTAAGTTTTTTACTATTTATTTTATTATTTTTTCTTAAAAAAGTTTTTCTTATTCTAATTATTTTTATTTAAAAATCAAAAAAACTTTATACAAAATTTTTGTATAAAGTTTTTTATAGAAAGAAGTTAAGTTTATTTAACAAATTTTACAATATTATTAAATACTTCTAAATTAGCAACAGCTAAATTTGATAAAACTTTTCTATTTAAATTTACTTTTTTAGTATAAAGTGCATTTATAAATCTAGAATAGTTAATTCCTTGTTCACGAGCAGCTGTATTAATTCTAACTGTCCATAATCTTCTAAAAATTCTCTTTTTTTGTTTTCTACCTATATATGCATTTAAACCTGCTTTCATCCAAGCATTTTTAGCTCTTGAGAAAACTTTTGAATTTAATAATCTATATCATTTAGTGGATTTAATTACTTTTTTATGTCTTTTTTTAACCATTAAACCTCTTTTTACTCTAACCATTTTTATATTTTTAAATAATAATTCTTTTTTTATATAATCTTTTGAGCCTCTTTCTCCCTATAAGGGAGAGAGAATTCAAGAGAGAGGGTTTTAAACTCCATGAGGAAGTTGTCTATTTATTTTTTTTGTTTCTGCAGAAGAAACAATTTTTCAATATTGATTTCTTTTTTTAGCTTTTTTACTTTTATCAGAAAGTAAATGTCTTTTACAAGATTTAGCTAATTTAATTTTTCAAGT
>Ga0256834_1001317_pt1 | contig 17059 bp, 17 predicted proteins | sample 4281140metaG_FD_190536 | JGI IMG/M metagenome (GOLD analysis project Ga0256834, IMG submission 190536) | Hydrothermal vent microbial communities from East Pacific Rise, Pacific Ocean - 4281-140 | ecosystem: Environmental > Aquatic > Marine > Hydrothermal vents | place: Pacific Ocean: East...
CTTTTTGGAAAACTCGTCGTCGACGACCTTCAAAAGATCGCTTCGTCCGATAATCTCATCCATACTTCTATACCCCAGCGAGGCCAGTATCTCCCTAACGTCTTCGGCCAATAGAGTAAAGTAGTTTATCAGCCTCTCAACGGTACCAACGTAATGATCCCTCAAAAAGCCGTTTTGGGTAGCTATACCCACGGTACATCTGTTTAGATGGCACACTCTTAGGATCTTGCAACCCAAAATCGTCAAAACACCGGTTCCAAAAGCGTAGCTCTCCGCTCCCAAAAGCGCCGCTTTGACTATATCGAGTCCGGTCTTTAATCCCCCGTCAGTCTGCAGATGCACAAAGCCTCTTAGGTGATTTGCCTTCAAAGCGTTGTGGGCTTCCGCAAGTCCAAGCTCCCACGGGTTGCCGGCAAACTTTATGGAACTCAGCGGAGCCGCTCCGGTTCCCCCTTCGCCTCCGGAAATTATGATCTTGTCCGCGTATGCTTTCGCGACCCCGGTGGCTATCGTTCCGACACCAGCGGTTGATACCAGTTTGACCGCTATCTGGGCATCGGGATTTATCTGCTTCAGATCGAAAATCAGCTGCGCCAGATCCTCGATGGAATAGATGTCGTGATGCGGAGGGGGAGAAATGAGAGTTACGCCTGGTATGGTATGTCTGAGCTTGGCTATCAGCTCGGTAACCTTGTGGCCCGGCAGCTGTCCTCCCTCTCCCGGTTTCGCTCCCTGCGCAATCTTTATCTGTATCTCTTCGGCGCTTCTGAGATATGCAGGAGTAACTCCGAATCTACCCGAAGCGATCTGTTTTATTTTTGAGTTTTTGATCGTTCCGAATCTGGCCGGATCCTCTCCGCCTTCGCCCGAATTGCTCTGGCCTCCTATTTTATTCATGGCCTCCGCTATACACTCGTGAGCCTCCGGACTGATTGAACCCAGGCTCATGGCAGCGCTGGCGAACCGTTTAAAAATGTTTTGAACCGGCTCCACCTCGTCAATATCGATCGGCTCTCTATCGGAATTGAGGCTTAGAAAATCCCTGATCATTTTAAAGCCTCTTTTATCCACCATCCCTTTTAATTTCTCAAAATCCTCCCGTTTTCCCGTAATAGAAGCCGTATGTATCTGATTGACCGTATTCGGTGAAAAGTCGTGATATTCGGTTCTGTCGACATATTTGTAAAAGCCTCCCAGTTCCAGCGGAAAAATTCTGCGGGTCAGATCGATCTCGTACGCTTTTTTGTGATACTCTTGCAGTCTCTTTTCGATATCCTCGTAGCCTAGTCCGTCCAGATGGCAATATGAGCCTTTAAAGCACTCCTCGACTATCTCTTTGCTCAGACCTATAACGTCAAAAAGAGCGCTGTTTCTATAGGAGGCTATAGTACTGATACCCATTTTCGACATAATTTTCAATAGTCCGCCGTTTAAGGCTTTGTAAACGTTTTTGAACTCGTTTCTGATCTCGTAGGCGCTCAGATCCTTTTTCTTTTTTAGAGTCTCGTATACCGTAGCAAACAGCAGATACGGATATACCGCCGCCGCTCCGTATCCGATCATAACCGCCGCGGAGTGGCTGTCGTAAACCTCTCCCGTAACCGCTATGATCGAAACAAGGTGTCTGATCTTCTCTTCGAGAAGTCTTTGGTTGATTTTACCAACGGCCATAGCCATCGGTATGGTTTTTTTAAATTCGTTCAGATCTCTGTCGTCAAGAACCACTATCCTTACGCCCTCGTCTTTGACGGCCTCGATAACCTCGTCCGCCAGATCGTTCAAAGATGCCTTTAGCTCTTTGTCAAAGGCGGTGGAGAAGCTTTTGTATTTGTAGTTCTTTTTGAATCTCGGATGTTTCTCGTCGCCGTAAGATAGCAAAACCTCGAACTTCTCCTTTATCAATATCGGCGAGACCGATTTGAGCCTCTGCGCGTGCTCTTCGCTCTCCTCGAGAATATTGTGTATCTCTCCGAAACCGGTATTGAGACTCATTACGATCTTTTCTCTGATTGGATCGATAGGCGGATTCGTTACCTGGGCGAATTTCTGTTTGAAAAAGTCGGTAAAGCTTCTTTGATGAGAGCTAAATGCCGCCAAAGGCGTATCGTCCCCCATGGAGCCTACGGCCTCTTTGCCGTCTTTTATCATCGGCTCTATTACCTGCTCTATAACCTCGTGAGTAATGTTGTAAAATCTCTGCTTATGGACGATATCCTCTATTTTGTAATCCTCCAGATTGCCAAATGGCGAATCTACGTGTTCTTGCAGATAGACCATATTCTCGTTTAACCATTTCGCGTAAGGGTTCGAATTTTTGAGATACTCGTTGATATCCTCGTTTTTCAAAACTTTGCCGTATTTCATATCCAGGGCTATCATCTCGCCGCTTTGCAGTCTGCCCCTTTCGACTATCTCTTCTTCGGGAATCTGCAAAATACCGTATTCGCTGGCTATGATAAGTCTATCGTCGGTAGTTATTATATATTTAGCGGGTCTTAGTCCGTTTCTATCCAGTACGCATCCTATATATCTGCCGTCCGTCATACTCACTGCCGCAGGACCGTCCCAGGCCTCGTAGCAGGTGCTGGTATATTCGTAATATGCCCTCAACTCCGCGTCCATATGCGGAGCGTTCTGCCATGGAGCCGGTATCAACGCTCTGGCGGCTTTGAAAAAGTCCATTCCGTTTACGATAAGAAACTCGAAAAAGTTGTCCAAACTTTTACTGTCGCTGGCCCCCTCCTCTAAAACGGGTAGTATCTTTTGCATCTCCTCTTCGCTGAAGACTTCGCTCTTTATAGCTTCGCATTTAGCCAAAACGTTAAATCTATTGGCGGTGATCGAGTTTATCTCGCCGTTGTGAGCGATCGCCCTAAAGGGCTGGGCGAGTCTCCATTCAGGCAGAGTGTTCGTAGAGAATCTTTGATGAAACAGCGCAAAACTGGCTTCGAAATCCTCGTCCGCCAGATCGGGATAGAACATCTTTATATACGTGGGCATAACCAGCCCCTTGTAAGCGATCACTCGGTCGGAAAAAGTCGGAATGTAAAAGTCTTTGTCATCTTTTAGTTCGTTCTCTATCTCTCTTCGCGTCAAATACAAAAGAGCCTCGAATCTCTTTGTGGCCATTATGGAATCGGGGGCTACGAAGATCTGTACGATTTTCGGCATACTCTTTAACGCCTGCTCTCCCAAAGCCTCCTCGTTTACGGGAACCTCTCTGATAAAAAGAACTCTCAGATCGTTGGCTTCGCACTTTTCCTCAAACAGTCTGATACTCTTTTCGTCCCTGTAAAAAACCATAGCCACGGCGTATCTGTCCGGAAGGGAGACACCCGCCTTTGCGGCCTGTTTCTCCAGAAACTTTTTAGGCAGAGAAAAAAGCAGCCCGCTGCCGTCGCCGCTCTTGCCGTCGGCGGCGATAGCGCCGCGGTGCATCATCCTTTCTAGCGATTTTATTGCGTCCAAAACGTTTTTATGGCTGGGCCTGTTGAACATATCCGCCAATAGACCGAAACCGCAGTTGTCCTTGTAACTTCTGAGAATGTCCATGCTATCTACCCCTTCCTTCAGATAGTGTTTAAACCGAATTTAAACTCTATTTTTGTATATAGAAAAATTGTTATATTTTACTTAATCTTTAGTTAATCGTCTCTTAGAAAGAGCTACAACGTGGTACGGATATAAAACTGTTAACTTTCGTAAATCGGAGAGAGATGCAAGGATACATTCTAAAAACAGCCAGAGCCAAAAACGAAGATCTGATAGTCACCGTTTTGACAAAAAGACATCTATTTACGCTCTATAGATTCTACGGGGCCAGACACAGCATCTTGAATCTCGGATATAAAATCGACTTCGAAACCGAATACTCCTCAAAAGCATATCTACCCAGGCTCAGACATATTACGCATCTGAACTTTTCCTGGCTAAAAGAGAGCAACAGAACGATGATATGGCAACAGTTCGTCTCCAGACTCCATCGCCATCTGGAACAGCTTTACGAGGTGGACGGCTTCTACTTCGATATGCTGGAAAACGCCGCCTCTTTGTGGGGAAAACAGAACCCAAAAAGAACCGCGATACAGTTTTACGTAAAACTACTGCATCACGAGGGCAGGATCCATCCTCTGAACAAATGTTTCATATGCGAAGGGAAGATCGACAAAGATCTGACATTAATCAGGGCGTTTCTACCGGCCCATCCTCGATGCGTCGCCGGCGCCGAGACCATATCGAAAGAGGGGGCCGAGTTTCTTTTTGCCAACAAAAGGACACTCCTCTTGGAGGAAGAGGAGATCGAATATCTTTGGAGTCTGCTCTTGGAGGGATTTTAATCCTCCTCCATCTCCTCCAGATCCAAATCGGCGTCCGCAAGACGTCTGCCGCCGTAATTGATTCTCTCCAGAATCGTGCCTGTTTGGGTCTCTCTTTTTAGATATAGCCAAGAGTCTATTCTCAACGGCCTAAATACGAAATCGACCCTCTCCAAATCATGATCCTCATAAGATATCCTGTCGGCCAAAACCGTATCGCAAAGCAGAGCTTCGAGACTGTTTTGTAACAATTCGTAGTTATCGCTTTCGAGGCAGTCGGCATAGCCTATCTGGAGCTTTTGCGGATCGATCCTTTTTGGTTCCAGTTCGTTTTCCAGATCCCACAGCGCTTCACCTTCCATAATTCTTACCAAAAACAGTCTTCCCTCTCCTATATCCTCAAGAAGCCTGGCCGGTTCAACAGGTTTCAAAACCGCCTCGTCCAAAACGATCCGCGCGGAGTCTGCTTTTATGCTGCAGTTTTCCGGATCGAGGCCCTCTATTTCCGTATAGTCGCCGTAAGCGTCCGCTTCGCCGCTCTCCACAAGTTCGTTGACGGACTCGAACAGCTCCTTGATATCCTCTTTGGATTCCAGATCGTAAGAGGATATATCCAATCCTTCCGCCTCGAGTCTGCTCAGATCGTAGATTTTAAAAATCCTGGCTTCGCCGTATAGGGTTACTCTCATGTTCAAGAGCTCCTTTTTTTCATACATTATAGCCAAAAGAGCCTCAATCGCCCATGTCCTAAGTCAAGTCTCCCTTTTTTTTATAAATATAGGACAATATCTTTGCCACCGCTTCGTAAAGTTCGGGGGGAATCTCGCTGTTTAGTTCCAGATCGGATAGCAGCTCGACCAGCTGCGGATCCTCTTTTATGGGAATGCCGTGCTCCTTCGCGAACTCCAGAATGTTTTTAGCTATTTCGCCGCTTCCCTTGGCGGCTATTTTTGGAGCCTTGTCCCTGCCCATCTCATATTTTAAAGCTACGGCCTTTTTCCCTCTCACGGCTAAACCTTTATATCCACCAAAGATTTGAATCCCTCCTCGAATCTGTAGCTCTCGCTCTTTAGTCTGTCAAAACCTATCTCCACCTCTTTTATAAGCCCGCTTAATAGATCCTCTTTCAAAGAGTCTATATCGCTCTTTAAAATCGCTTCAAACTCCCTGTTTTCCACTTTGAAAAAGATATTCAGTCTAAAATCCAGCATCAAAATATCGGCCGCCACGTTTCCTATGTCCTCAAAATCGAGAGCTATCTTGCATAGATAATGGTTTTTGCCCTCTCTTTTTTTGAGCGCTATCTCTCCCTCTTTCAATCTATCCCATATCAGCGGTAAAAAAGTATAAATCGCTTCGTTCAATCTGGAGAGCACCTGATAGGTCTCTATCTTGTCCAATAGCGCCAAAGCCTCCTTTTTTATCTCTTTGTCGTTAACCGAATCAGCTATTTCGTATAAAAGCGCTTTCATATCGTCAAAGGGAGGCTCCCTCTTTCCCAAATAGGCGTTTTTGAGTCTTTGCTCGAAAAATATGCCGCTTCGCTCTACGGCGCTTTTTAGCTCTTCGGCTCCGAATCTATCTATACTCAGCAACAAAGACTCCAATCTGTTTTTAAAAACCCTCTCGTTCCGAGAGTTGCTCAAAATCTCGGCAAATCGCGTCAGATCCTTGGAAACTTGTCCCGTGATCTCTTTGAAAAATCTAGAGCCGAACTCTCTGAGAAAAAAAAGCGACAGCTCCTCTTTCGCAAAAAGCTTCAGTGCCGTTTTCGGATCCTTTGCGATATTGGCAATATCCTCCTGGCGTATCGCAAATGGCGAGGATCTAGACTGAATGTCTATAAGCTTCAGCTTCAACCTGCCGTCTGTCGGCGCTTCCATCACCTTTAAAAGCAAAGAGGAGTTTTTTTCGAGGGGAATTTCGGTCTTTAGAGCCAGTTTTTGGCCCTTTATTCTAGCCACTACTGCCCCGTTGGGCAGAATATCCAAAACTTCGGCCTTTACGCTCTCGCCCGCCTTGAAGGATATCGATTTGCCCAGCGGACGGTTTAACAGTAAAAACTCTATAGGTTCTGCGTTGGGCTTAAAATGTATCATAATTTATTATAACAAAAGATCAGAGCCTTAGTCGCTCCTTATCCAAAAAAGTGTCGTCGTGGATATGCTTAAAGGAGCTTTTTATATATTTGAAAAGATCATCGTATTTCGATTCCAGTTCCGCCAAAAGAGTCTTCATCTCCTCTCTGGCGTAAGGCATCTTTATATCGAAACGCATCGACGGGCAAGCCTCGTCTCCTATTACCTCGAATCGGTTGCTTTTTACGAAAGCCTCCAGTTGTCGCTCCCTCGCCTCGATTAGCGGTCTAATAACGTAAAGCCCCTTGGAGGTTTTGTAAATAGGGGGCATGCTCCTCAACGTTCCGTTATAGAACATATTCATAAAAAAGCTCTCCACCGCATCGTCTAGATGGTGTCCAAGAGCCAGTTTGTTAAATCCTCCTTCAAGTGCCGCGGTATAGAGCGCGCCTCTTCTCATTCTGGAAAAGAAACTGCAAAAAGATGAGTTTTTTCTGATTTTCTCCTTGGCTATGTCGAAAATCTCCGTAGAATAGACATCAAAAGGTATATCATACTCCATACAGTGTCTGCGAAGATATTCGAGATTCTCTCCCATTCCGTAGGTTACCGTTACCGCCTTGAACTCAAAATCGAAAGGAGCGCTCCTTTGCATATGCTTTAAAATATGAGCTAGCGTCAAGGAGTCCTTGCCGCCGCTAAGGCCCAGGAGCACCCTGTCGCCCTCCTTTATCAATCCGTAATGGGCGTTGGTTCTACCCACAACTCTTAAAAGCTTTTTACTGATCGAAGCCTTTTTTGCCATCTAGTTTCCTAAACCATTCGATCTAGCATACTCATTACGAAATCGGCGCTTCTTTTTGAGGAGCTTTTCAAAAAGGTATCAAAATCGAATCCCGCATCCATATCGGCCGCGTCGCTAATGGCCCTGAGTATAAAAAACGGAACGTCAAAAGCGTCGCATACCACCGCCACCGCCGCGCCTTCCATCTCTATGGCGTCCGCGCCGAAACTGTTTTTAATCCACTCTTTTCTTTCGGGATCGGCTATAAACTGATCACCGGTGGCGATTACGGCCTCTTTTAGCTCTATACCTTTTCGACGCGCCACATCTTTTGCCAAAGCCAAAAGCTCAGGATCGCTCTGGATATAGATTTTGCCCTCGGGAACGTAGCCGTAAGGGTGTCCAAAGGCGGTTATGTCCAGATCGTGCTGGCACAATTTCGTTGCGGCAACGAGATCGCCTATTTTGAGATCCTCTCTAATCGCTCCGGCCACTCCGCTAAAAAGAAGCTTCTCCGCTCCGAAATGTTCAATCAAAACCGACGCCGTCAAAGAGGCGAACACTTTACCGATTTTACTGTACGCCACTATTACGTCGATCCCTTTGTATTTGGCTTCGAAAAATCTGTTGTCGGCGATATAGTGCAGCTTGATATTTTTTAAATTGGACAGAATATAATCTAGCTCGCTGTTTTCTGGATGGTGATCGAGTTTTGACAAAATAGGCTCGATCTCCTCTATCATCGCTCCCATGATAGCTATTTTCATTTTATGCTCCGATTCTGCTTAGAGCGTTTTCGAGGCTCTTCATGTCAGTTATGCTAACGGTCTCTTTTTTGGTTATTTTTCTGTTGAGGCCTCTTAGCACACTGCCGCCAAACTCTATAAATATATCACAATCCCCCTCCGCGGCCGCTATCGACTGTTTATATAGAACCGGCTCTATTAGTTGCCGATCCAGAAGTTCTAGAGCCTCTCTTTTGGTTGAGTACTTCATGGCGGTAACGTTGGAGATAACGCTCTTTTGAAAATCCTCTTTTAAAAATCTCTCCAGATACTCGGCCAAAGGCTCCTGGGCGCTCTTTAAAAGAGGACAGTGACTGGCTACAGACATATTTAACAAAATGCTTCTTTTGGCTCCGGCCTCCTTGAGCCTGGGCTCCATTTTTTCCAGATCCCGTTTGATACCGGCCAAAACGATCTGTCCCGGAGAGTTGTAATTGGCCGCCCAGACCCTCAATCCCTCTTCGGCAGCCTCGGCACATATCTTTTCTACCGTTTCGTCATCCAGTCCCAAAACGGCCATCATGCCGGCATCTATCCCTTCGCAAGCCTTCTGCATCAGTCTGCCTCTATGGCGAACCAGTTCGATCGCGTCGATAGACTCCATCCCTCCGGCGGCGCAAACCGCACCAAACTCTCCCAAAGAGTGGCCCATGGTCACCTCTATATCGGCTCCGGCCTCTTTAAAAAGCTCGTACGCCATCATGGATACTGTTAATATAGCCGGCTGCGTATATTCGGTCTTGGAGAGCAGATCGTTCTCTTTGAACATCAAATCCCTCAGATTCAAACCGAGTCTATCCTCGGCGCTTTGAAGTATCTCTTTTGCTCTTTGGGAGCTGTTATAAAAATCCTCTCCCATTCCTACGCTTTGACTACCCTGACCGGGGAAAAGAGCCACTATTTTCATTCCTTCTCCTCGTATTCCTTGATTTTTTTTCTAAGAGTGTTTCTGTTGAGTCCGAACATCTGAGCCATCTTCAGCTGGCTCTTGAACCGCTTAAATCCGGCTCTAATCAGCGGTTTTTCGTATAAAAACAGAAACTCTTTGTAATCGTTGCCGGTACCTATCCTCTCTTTGAGAAAACTCTCCATACAAGCCATGATCTTTTTCTCGTCGGCGTTGACGGCGAAATAGTGAAAATATACCGATTTTTTCAAAGAGTCGCCGTTTTGCGAAAGGTCAAAATCGACACTCTCCAGATCTATATCGATCTCTTCCGAAAAACTCTCTTTGAGCTCCTGTAGAAATTTTCCCGCCAAAGGCAATATATCCTCTTCTCTTTCGCTTAGAGGAGGCAAAAATATTCTAATAGGAAAAATCCTCTCTATAATATCGCTCTTTGTGGGAGTGGACGAAGTTGCTATGATTCTGTATCGCTTTGCCAAAGAGTCCAGAAAATGAAGATTTTTACATCTGTCTATGTTTAAAACGATAAGATCGCTCTTTTCCTCTTCGACCCGTCCGCTTTCTACCAGATCTTCGTCTATAGTGGAGGCTTCGGGGGATATGTATCTGGCGAGCGTCTCTTTTCCCGCGCCGACGGGACCTTCTATTATTACGTTTATGTTGAGACTTTTTAAAATGTTTGCGGACTTGAGAGCCTCTTTCGAGGCTCTCGAATTAGCTATGAAGTTAGCAGCAGCCACCTGTGCCACATCCGCAAGATTCGTTCGGATCGATTACGTGGCCGGTCATGGCCTCTTCCGGAGTAGCGTCTCTGACGCCTACGATCTTTACGGTAAAGAGCAGATCTTTTCCGGCAAGAGGATGGTTGAAATCGATAACGACCTGATTGTTGTCAAAAGACTTTACGGTAACCTGAACCGTTTCGCCGTTCTCACCCTGACCGTAGAGAGTCATACCCTCTTGTAGATCGATACCGGCAAACTGCTCGCGCGGCAGCGTCTGAACTGCGTTTTCGTCCTTTTCGCCATATGCCTCGGCCGCCTTTACCAAAACGTCCGCCTCTTCGTTCTCGCTCATCTCCTTGATTTTGTTTTCAAGACCAGGAATTATCTGCCCTTTTCCTGTGATGAACTGCAAAGGTTTCTGTCCCTTGTTGGAATCTATAACCTCGTTAGTAGCCGCATCTCGTACTTCATACTCCATCGATACGACTTTGTTGTCAGCAATTGCCATTTTTTACCTTTCATGTGATTATTTGGGTTTTTGATTTTAACACAATTTTCTTTCAGTTAAATTAATCCAAAGCTTTAGAGACTCAATCCAGATTCTTGAGACGTTTTTTGGCGATCTGGGCCGATTTGGATTTTGGAAATTTTTTGATAAGGTTCTCGTAAAAGAGTCTGGCCTCGTCTTTTTGTCCGAGTCTCTCCAAAGATATGGCCGTATGCAGCATCAAAGTAGGCATAAAAGAGGATTTGGAATAGATCGATACGCTCTTTTTGTAACGTTCGACAGCGCACTCGTAATCTTTCGTATAATAGCAGATCTCGCCTATATAAAAGTTCGAAGTGGCCGGTTTGTATCTCTTTTTGATAGAGAGCAAAAATAGCTCTTTGGCACGCTTATACTCCTTCTTTTTATAAAGAGCTTTGGCCTCCTTGAATATCTGAGCTCCGCTTTTGGCCGAGGCTTTTTCGCGTTTTTTGCGCTCGTTGTAGAGTCTTTCGAACTCCTCTTTTAACTCGCTTTTGCTCACGTAGTTTTTGTTGATATTGTCGATAAGTGAGGTTAGCTCTTGCAAAACGCTTCTGATTTGTTCGTTGTTCTCTCTCTGAACGGATACGGTGGTATTGAGATCCTCTTTGAGTCTCTCAATCTTTTCTTCAAGTCTTAGCGTTTCGTCCTCTTTTGAGCTCTTTAGTTCAGATAGCTCTCTTTTGATCTCTCCGACTCTCTCCTCGAGACCCTCTACCACGCTTTTTATTCCCTCGAGCTTCTCTTCGAGATTTCTAACCCTTTCCGAAACGGAAAAGGACTCTTTTTTTAGTTTGTCGATCTCCTGGCGATTTTTTAGAATATGCTTTTCGGCACTGGTCAATCCATAGGGATTTGGGCTGTCAAGATTTCCGGCCTCAAAAGCCGAAGGCTCTCTGGCGGCGAGAAAGGAGGCCGCCACCAGCGCCAGCAGAACGACTCTCATGCGGTTATACTCCGATCTTTATCAAGGCAAAAGCGTAAATTCGACCCGTCTATTCTTTTGCCAGCACTCTCTGGTATGCTCCGTACAGACCGGATTGCTCTCGCCGTAGCTGATCAGCGTCATTCTATCGCTAGCTACGCCTCTGGCCGCGAGAGCCTCTTTGACGCTTTTGGCTCTTTTTAGCCCAAGAGCGTAGTTATATTCGTCGGTTCCCCACTCGTCACAGTTTCCTTCCACTCTGATCTTGAACTCTTTGGCATCCTCTTCGTTAAACAACGAGGCGTCGTAATCGACTCTCTCCACCTGATCCGGTCTAATATTGTATTTATCGAAATCGAAATAGATCTTTTTCGCCCTGGCCTGAATAGCCTTCATTTTCTGAATTTTCATCTCTTCGCTCATCATTGAACTCTCGGGGGTAACCTCGGCTATTCCCTCACCTTCCGTCACGGTAGTAGCGCTCTCTTGCTGAGTCGTCTGAGTCTCCTCCTGCGGAGTCTCTATCTCGACGCTTTTTTTGGCACATCCCCCCAATATCAGCGCCGCCGCGAAAAGTCCCAAAACAAAAGATTTCCTCATCGTTTCTCCTTCCGTAAACTTTTTTTTATTTTAACATTTTTATCTTAAACATAACCTGCACTTTACCAGTCTATCGACTGAATCTTTCCCGCCTTTAACGGATATAGATAGTTTTTGTTGTATTTTAAGCGGATAATTCCCAACGCGCTCTGATTTTGGAACTGCTTAATATAAAGCACGCTCTCGCCGTCTATAGAGAATCTCGGAAACTGATTGACGCCGGTAGCGGTTAACCGCCTGATGTAGTCGCTTCGCGTCGATATCAGATAGAGATTAAAGCTGTTTTTACCGAATTCGTTATCGCTCTCTCTGCTGGAGTATACCACGTACTCTCCGAACGCCGTACACGAGCTGTTGTTTTTTCCGTGATAGACCAGTCTTTCAACTCCTACTGAGCCTATTTTTTTAGCGAAAATATTGGGATATCCGAGTCTGTCGGAAACAAACACCACTTTGGACCCGTTCTCCACAAAGTTTCCGTTAACGTCGATTCCAGGGTACTTCGTAATCCTTTTAAGTTCTCCGCTGACTGTGTCGAAAAGATATATATCCGGCTGATACCTCGGCGCCATAGTTATTAAAAGCTTTTTACCGTCTCTGCTCACGTCCGAACATACGACCATACCCTCGCTGGAGAGAATCCTTTTTCGCTCTCCAGTATAGAGATTGACCCTGTAAAGCACGGGCTTGTCCTCATAGGCGGTGTAATAGAAGGTCTTTTGGTTTTTGTCTCCCCATTTCGGAAAGACGTTAAATCCGCCTCTGATAACGGTTTTTTGGTAGGTCAGGGTGTAATCGCTCACTACGATTTGCGCGTTTTTGGCCGTGGTGTATTTAGAGAAAATCACGTATCGTCTCATCCAATCGACCGGTTCGGCGCCGGTATAGTCGTTTACGTCGCATACGATCTTATGGGCCAAAAAGGGATATCTTTCGGCTCCTCTGATTTTATAGCTCTTTTGAAAAGCCATCTCCCGCTTTTTCATATCAAAAAGTTTTATGGCCGCATAGAGGTTGCCGAACTCGTCAAAATCCAGTTTTACTCTCAAAATCAGATCGTTTTTCGCATAAGAGGCCAAATCGAACCCCTCGTCGAAAGAGGCTCTTTTATAACTCTCGTCCACATCAAAATGCGAGGTAACCTTCAGATCGGCCAAAACCATCTTGAAAAACTTTCTGTTTAGGCCGTCGCTAAACGACACCGATGCGTCCTCTACGCTGATAAGAGGTCTTTTTTCCACCTCTTTTACGATCTCCAACGTCAAATCGGCGGAAAAAACCGAAACGGATAGAATTAACATAAAAAAGAGCTTTCTCATATCGCCTCCGTTATTTACTCTTTGGCCTCAAAGTAGACCACTATATCTTTGCTCCCCTCTTTGGGGGGCGGAAACTTTTTGGTTTTTAAATACTCCAGATATTCTACCAACTCTTTGTTAAAAGTTTCACTACCAGAAAAAAGTAAAACGGTATAATCAAAATCCCCTTCGGGCCCTATTTTGATCTTAACCTTTGCTCTATTGCCCGCGCTCTCCTGGGAAGGAAGCCAATATTTATAGAGTATTTCGTAAATTTTAGACAGATACGGATCGCTCTCACCCTCGACCGCACGTATGCTTCTGTTGGCCAGTTCTCTGCCTATATCCTTGATATTCATACTTTTTAATATTTCGGCTGCGCTTTTTCTGTTTTTAAAACCCTCTCCCTTTAGCCTGCTGGGAGAAGAACTCTTTTTAGGCGATGTAGACCCGCTTTTTCTGGGAGTCTTGACCGATGAGAAGAGTTTTTCGATATCGACTCCGCTCTTTGCGCTGGAAGAGCCCTCTTTTTTGACCGGTTTTTCGGTTTTTTTTCTCTCGACTTTCGATTTTTTCGAGCTTTTTGAAATTTTTTGCGATCTTTTCTGCTTTGGGGGTTCAACCAAAGAGACCTCTACGCTCTTTGATTGTATAGCGTATTTTTTCAGCTCTTCGTTTTTGTTATATAAGTACCAAAACATAAACAGAAAAATTAGAAGGTAGATCGATATGGAAAGGAGTCCCGAAACAAAAAAGAGTCTCTTTCTATCCATCTGTCACCAAAGAGACCTTGGTAAATCCCGCCTCTTTGACGGTTTTTAAAACGAACATCACGTCTCCGTAAGATAGAGACCTGTCGGCTCTGATATATACCGGGGAGTTTTTGTCGTAGCCGGAGGAGATCAAAACAAAATTATCGGGAAACTCTCCAAGAGAAAAGGTGTCTTTTTTGAAATAGACCTTTTTGTTTTTATCTATTCTGATTTCTATCGAGCTGCTCTTTTGTAGGACTTTGGTTTTGGAGCCTTTTGGCAACTCTATCAGCTCTTCGTAAATCAAAGCCGGAGTGGTTACCATCAATATAGCCAGCAACACCAGCATAACATCAACCAAAGGGGTGATATTTAGCTCAGGCTTCTCTTCCCAGTCAAACATTTCGCTACCTATTCACAATTAGATCGCTCTGCATCTGGATGAGCGACACCAGCTCAAAACCCTTTCGTTTCAAAAAGAGATGATAGGTATAGGCAAAGACGGCGACAAATATTCCTGCGGCGGTAGCGACGAGAGCCTCTCCTATGGCCGGCGCTATCACCCCAATAGAAGCTTTTGAGGTACCAAGCATAGCGAAAGCCTCTAGTATCGAAATAACTGTACCGAAAAGTCCGATAAAAGGAGATGTGGAAGCGGCCGCAGAAAGAAAGGTCAGCCCCTTTGTAGCCTCGGAAGTAGCGGCATATTTGCAAAATTCGGCCGCCTCTTTGCTCTGGCGACCAGCTTCATGGAAGCATTTGGTCAAGGCCGAATCCATAGCTGGTTTTTTAGAGCCCATCATAATCTGTCGCAGAGATTCGCTCTCTCGCTTTATCCATCTTTTCAGATACAGATATCTGTAAATAAAGGTCCAGTTTACGGCTATAAAGTATAACGATAGCAGGCTAAGAACCGCTATCGTTATAAAACTGCTTCGTGTGAGATAATCAAGAAATATCTCAAAAGTTCTCATCAGAGTATCTTTGCGGCTTTCTCGATTCTAGCCTCGACTGTAGCCAACGCGGCTTTGTTTTCGCTGGCTTTTTCGATCAACTCTTTCGCCTCTTTTATGGCCTTGGCAACTTCGCTTTCGGTTTCGCCAGCAAGCGGAACGGCGCTATCGACCAGAACGGTGGCCTTGTTTTCGTCTACCTTTACGTGTCCCCAGTTTATGACGATAGACTCTTTTTGACCGTCGTTCTTTTCAAACTCGATAACTCCGGGTTTCAAAAGGGAAAGGAGCGAGGCGTGTCTGGGAAGTACGCCAAACTCCCCCTCTTCTCCCGGAAACGTGACGCTTTTCACATCGCCTTCGAAAATCAATCCGTGCGGAGTCACGATTTCCAGTTTCAACGTCTCCATCTGTATCCTTTGCTAACGGATGCTCCGTTAAGATTTTGCTTTGAGCTTTTCAGCTTTTTCAAGGGCCTCGTCGATATTGCCTACCATATAGAAAGCCGCCTCAGGAATATCGTCGTATTTGCCCTCAAGCAGCCCTTTAAATCCTGCAATGGTCTCATCCAAAGTTACGTACTTGCCGGGGGCTCCGGTAAATACTTCGGCGACGAAGAACGGTTGAGAGAGGAACCTCTCTATCTTTCTGGCTCTTTCGACGATCAGTTTATCCTCTTCGCTCAGTTCGTCCATACCCAATATCGCGATGATATCCTGCAGGTCTTTATATTTTTGCAGTACGGCCTGGACTCCCCTGGCAACCTGATAGTGCTCTTCGCCTATGATGTTCGGATCGAGCATTCTAGATGTGGAATCCAGCGGGTCGACTGCGGGATAGATACCTTTTTCGGCTATTCTTCTGTTGAGAACGGTAGTGGCGTCAAGGTGCGCGAAAACAGAAGCCGGAGCCGGGTCTGTCAAGTCGTCCGCAGGAACGTATACCGCCTGAACGGAGGTTATTGAGCCTTTTTTGGTAGAGGTGATTCTCTCTTGCAGTTTACCCATTTCACTGGCCAATGTAGGCTGATAACCCACCGCGGAAGGAATTCTTCCCAGCAATGCCGACATTTCGGCGCCCGCCTGAGCGAATCTGAATATGTTGTCGATAAACATCAAAACGTCCAGACCCATCTCGTCTCTGAAATATTCGGCCATAGTCAAACCTGTCAGCGCGATTCTGTTTCTCGCTCCCGGAGGCTCGTTCATCTGACCGTAGCATAGGGCGACTTTATCCAAAACGTTGGACTCTTTCATCTCGTTGTAGAGGTCGTTACCCTCTCTAGTTCTCTCACCGACACCCGCAAACACGGAATAACCGGAGTGTTTAAACGCAACGTTGTGAATCAGCTCCATAATAATAACGGTTTTTCCGACTCCGGCACCGCCGAAGAGACCTACCTTACCGCCTTTGGCGTATGGAGCCAGCAGGTCGACGACTTTAATACCGGTTTCGAATATCTCCTGTTTCGTGCTCTGATCTTCAAAGGCGGGAGCGCTTCTGTGAATAGACCAGTACGTTTTCGCCTCGAGAGGCTCTCCCTCGTCGATAGTCTCGCCTATAACGTTGAAGATTCTGCCGAGAACCTCTTCACCGACGGGAACTTTTATCGGTCCGCCGGTCGCCTCAACCTCCAATCCTCTCACGAGGCCTTCGGTCATATCCATCGCAATAGTTCTGACCCTGTTGTCTCCCAAGTGGGCGGCAACCTCCAAAACCAAGCTTTTTTTCTCGCCTTCAACGTCGAAATTGACATGAAGCGCTTCGTTAATCGCCGGAAGATAGGATTCAAAATCCACGTCGACGACAGGACCCATTACCTGAACGATTCTTCCTTTCATTTCAGACATTCATATCTCCTTAGCTTTCTTATTTCATTGCTTCCATACCGCTGATAATCTCTATCAGTTCGGTAGTAATTGACTCTTGTCTTGCTTTGTTGTACGAGATCGTCAGCTGCTCAACCATCTCTTTCGCGTTATTGGTAGCCGCGTCCATCGCCTGCATTCTGGCGCTGTGCTCCGCAGCGAGAGAGTCGATCAAGGCGTAATACATATTGTATTCGATATACTTTTTGACCAAGGACTCGAGTACCTTTTCTCCGTCTTCGGGCTCAAGTTCCATCATAGAGGCCACATCCTCTTCCTTCATCTCGATTTTCGAAATGTCCACGGGCAAGATATGGTCGACTTTTAGCTCTTGGGCTATCATCGATTTGTATCCGTTATGCACCAAAACTACTCCGTCTATCTTACCCGCAAGAAAATCCTCAACGGAAGTGGATATAAATTCGGCGGCCTTGGCGTAATCGGGCGAAGAGCTCAGACCGACAACCTGATCCTCCATCTGGGCGCCTTGGAACTTGAAATACTCAATCCCCTTTTTGCCGATCGCTCTGAGTCTAACT
>Ga0256834_1001318_pt1 | contig 17048 bp, 17 predicted proteins | sample 4281140metaG_FD_190536 | JGI IMG/M metagenome (GOLD analysis project Ga0256834, IMG submission 190536) | Hydrothermal vent microbial communities from East Pacific Rise, Pacific Ocean - 4281-140 | ecosystem: Environmental > Aquatic > Marine > Hydrothermal vents | place: Pacific Ocean: East...
GGCTTCACACTTTCTCCATTTACTTTAATATGTCCCTTTCTACAAGCTTCTGTAGCAATATTCCTAGTTTTGTAATAACGTATACACCATAAATATTTATCAATTCTCATATAATTAAGTTAAAATTTCTCTTTCCCTTTTGTCAAAGATAGAGAAAATAGTATCTTGCACACCTAAAAATTAGACTGAATGAAATTAAAAAATTTATTTTTTATACTAGCTTTAGGTTTTGTAATTTTTTCTTGTAAAAAAGATGATTCAACAGATGTTGTATTTGATGCAGCAGCACAATCTTTACTTGATGATGAAGCCTTAATTGAATATTTACAAACACATTATTTAAATGATGTAGATGGTGGTATTTGGGCTATTACAAATAATGAAACACCATTGATGGGGCAAGTTGAAACTCAAAATGTTTTGCACAATGATATTTCTTATAAATTATATTATTTAATACAAAATGAAGGTAGTACAATTTCACCTTCTGGTGTAGATTCAATTAATTATACATATACAGGTATGCTGTTAGATAGTACCGTTTTTGATTCAAAGACTAATTTTTCTTGGGGTAGGTCTTCATTGGATAAACTTATAGTTGGATGGCAGTATGGTTTTACAAATTTTAAAGGTGGTACTGTAGTGCAAAATCCAGACGAATCTTTTTATTATGAAAATTTCGGAAAGGGTATTTTATTTATTCCGTCAGGTTTGGGTTATGGAAATTTAGGTTCGCAAACGGGTGCTATAGGTGTAAATGATCCTTTGATTTTTGAAATTACACTTCAAGATGTAAAACTAAGAGATCATGATTTAGATGGTATTTTGTCAAAATTTGAAGATTTAAATAATGATAATAATTTTTTAAATGATGATACCGACGAAGATTTGATTCCGAATTATTTAGATGTTGACGATGATAATGATGGTATTTTGACTAGAGATGAAGATGCAAATGGTGATGGAAACCCATTAAATGACGACACAGATAATGATGGCATTCCTGATTACTTAGATACAGACAATTAAATATATAATTTTAAAAAATAAAAAACCTTCTCTTTTGAGAAGGTTTTTTTTATTAAAGTAGTATGTGCGTTTATTTCTTTTTATTAGATAAACGATACGATAAACTAAAAATAATTTGCTCAGGCCTAGAATCTAAAGTAAAAGTATCACCAGCGTTTGTCCAGCTTGCTTCATTACTGCTCAACCCTCTTTCATACCTAACATCAATACCTAATTTACCTAATTCAATAGAGGCGCCAATGTTAACACCAACAGTAAAGTCATTTTTTATAGACTGAAACTCCAGCCCTTTTAAATCATTATTTAAGATGTATTGAAATGCAGGTCCTGCAAATATATTCAGAGGGCCAATCAATTTTAAGCCTACTAATACAGGAACATCTAATTTAGATAATTTATAATCTTCTGTATTTCCTGTATTTAAAACATATTCACTTGTTGTTTTGGTATAAACCAATTCAGGACGCAAATAAATAGGCCCTAAGTCTAATTTACCATAGAATCCAATATTAAAACCAGATTTTCCTTTTCCTTCATTTTTATAAATGTTTGTTACTTCAGATGTAAATTCTTTATACTCACCATTTGAGTTGTAGCTTAAGCCTCCTTTGATTCCAAATTCGCTTTGTGCATTTACATAAAATAATGTTGATAAAAATACAATAGTTAATAAAACAATTCTTTTCTTCATAAAATTAAAATTTAGGGTTATAATGCTTTTTAAACGCAATAATGATACCATTATTTTCTTGAGATTGCTTTTTTAGTTGCTAAAACAATGTTATTGGCGGTTAAACCATATTTTTCCATAAGTTGTTCTGGGGTTCCAGACTCCCCAAAACTATCGTTTACGGCAACAAACTCTTGTGGAACAGGGTTGTTTTCTGCTAAAACACGAGAAACACTTTCTCCTAAACCACCTAAAATATTGTGTTCTTCAGCTGTTACAATACAACCTGTTTTAGCAACGGATTTTAAAATTGCTTGATTATCTAAAGGTTTAATAGTATGAATATTAATTACTTCAGCACGAATACCCATAGTTTCTAATTTTTCCGAAGCTTGTAAAGCTTCCCACACCAAATGACCCGTAGCAACAATTGTAACGTCATTGCCTTCGGTTAATTGAATAGCTTTTCCAATTTCAAATTTTTCATTTTCAGGCATAAACACAGGTACTTTTGGTCGACCAAAACGTAAATATACAGGCCCAACATGTTCTGCAATTGCTAGTGTAGCAGCCTTTGTTTGATTGTAATCACACGTATTAATAACAGTCATTCCTGGTAACATTTTCATTAAGCCAATATCTTCTAATATTTGATGAGTTGCTCCATCTTCACCTAAAGTTAAACCGGCATGTGATGCACAAACTTTTACATTTTTACCAGAATAAGCAATAGATTGACGAATTTGATCATAAACTCTACCAGTTGAAAAATTAGCGAAAGTACCTGTAAAAGGTATTTTGCCACCTATGGTTAATCCTGCAGCAATACCCATCATATTTGCCTCGGCAATTCCTATTTGAAAAAATCTTTTAGGATGATTTTCAATAAACTTTTCCATTTTTAGTGATCCAACTAAATCAGCACAAAGTGCCACAACATTCTCGTTTGTATCTCCTAACTCGGCTAATCCTGCTCCAAAACCAGATCTGGTATCTTTTTTTTCTGTAAACGTGTATTTTTTCATCTTTATTATTTATTAAAAATCGTTCAAAAATAAGGATATTAATGATACGAAACTATATTTTTAGCAATTCTTCATACAATTTATGCACAGGTAATCCCATAACATTAAAATAGCTTCCTTCAATTTTTGTAACACCAATAAAACCAATCCATTCTTGTATTCCATAAGCACCAGCTTTGTCAAAAGGCTTATAATTTTTTATATAGAATTCTATTTCGTCTTTAGTTAAATGTTTAAAATGAACAATTGTAGTATCAAAAAAAACTTTTTGAACTTTTGTGGTTTTAATACAAACCGAGGTAATTACTTTATGGTGAGTACCTGATAATTTTTGCAACATTTCAATTGCTTGTTTTTCATTTTTGGGCTTCTCTAAAGCGCTATCTTTATGCCAAACAATTGTATCTGAAGTTATTACAAATTCATTTTCGTTAATCTCATTTTCAAAAGCATTGGCTTTAAGTATTGCTAAATAATTAGTAATTTCTTCTTCTTTTAAATTTGAAGGGTAATTTTCTTCTATTTCTTTTGTTTTAATAGCAAAATCAATTCCTAATTTTTTAAATAATTCTTGTCTTCTGGGTGAAGAAGAAGCCAATATAATATGTTTATCTTTAAATTTATCAGAAATCATTTTTTAGATATTAAATGAAAAAAATATGAGTGAATTAATTCCTAAGAACATAATTATTTTTAAGATTAAACTAATTTTTTTATAATCTTTCATCGAGTTTGCAGAAAATAATTTTAATGCTACATAGAATAAAGGGATAAAGGTAAAAAGTAATAAATACAATACGGTAAATTGATATATTGTAGCATAATTTAAAATAATATACAATAATAAAGATATGGGTATTATGCATAAAATCAATGCAATTTTCTTTGTTCTTTTTTTACCAATTAAAATAGGCAACGTTCTCATATTTAGATTGTAATCTCCATTTATATCTTCAATATCTTTAATGATTTCTCTAATAATTGTTAGAAAAAAAGCAAAGAGAGACAACATTAATAAGACATTGCTAATGAGTTGTTGTGTTTTGGTTTGAATTGAATAATATATATCAAATACAACTAAAGTTATGATACTGCAAGCAACTAAAAATGAGACAACAATGTTACCTACTAGGGGTCTTAATTTTAACTTTTTAGAGTAGTAGTAGAGTAGTAGTGAAGCTCCAATAAAGATTAAAGAAAATGTTGGTTTTTCTATATTTAAAGATAAACCTATCCCTAAAATAATTCCGAAGGTGTTTAAAATTAGATAGAATTGCCTTGCTTGTTCAACTGAAAAATATTTTGTGACAATAATTTTAGAAGGCTTATTAATTAAATCTGTTTTTATATCGTAAATATCATTAATAATATATCCCGCGGCAGTAATTAGTAATATTGAAACAATTAAAATAATAAATTGAATTAGAGAAAGGTTTAATGAAATATTGAAAGAATTAAAAACCAATAGCCTAATTAAAAGTAAAGTGTATAGTATCAGCAGTAAATTTTTCCAACGTATTAACTTAAAAAATGCTGTAAATTTCATTAGAATTAATTAAAGTTCTTTTTAATTCTATCTAAGCTAATTTTACTTTCACGATCTTTAATTGTTTCTCGTTTGTCATAATTCTTTTTTCCTTTACACAGCGCAATATCTAATTTAGCCCAGCCTTTTTCAGTTAAAAACAACCTTAAAGGAACGATTGTTAATCCCACATTTTGGACTTCTTTTCGTAATTTTTTAAGTTCACCCTTATTTAATAAAAGCTTTCGTTCACTTTTAGGTTTGTGGTTGTATGAGTGTCCATATAAATATTCTTCAATAAACATATTTATAACAAATAATTCTCCTTGCTCATTAAATTCACAAAAACTTTCTGTAATTCGTGCTTTGCTTTCACGAATAGACTTAATTTCTGTGCCTGTAAGTTGAATTCCTGCTGTATACCTATCAAGTATTTCATATTCAAAACGAGCCTTTTTATTTTGTATATTTATTTTCTTCTGCATGCTACAAATGTACTATAATTTAGCGGCTCTTAATATTCAATTTTTAATAAAATAGCAGTTTTTACGCCATTTATAATAGTAACTATATACAAATTAGAATTATTTAAATCGCCAATATCAGTGTATTTTTCTTTTCCTATAATTTTGTTAACAAATTGTGGTGTAGTATTACTATGCCCAACTACTAAAACAGTTTTCCCCGTTGTTTTCAATTTAAAGTTTTCATCGTATAACTCTCTTGGATTATAGTATTGAATCTCTAAATTTTTACTGTTAGCTGTTGGTTCAGCTGTTTGTATGGTTCTATTGTAATTTGTTGAATAAATAATTTCAAAAGGAATGCTTTCAAAAACAATACTCCAATTTTTTGCTCTATTTTTTCCTTTATCAGTTAAATTAGGGTCTTTATTTGAATTATCTGTTCTATCCTTTTCAGCATGTCTAATTAAGTAATAAGTGGTAATTTCATTTTTTTCTTCTTGGGCTTTAATGGATGTTAAATTCATTAAAATTAAGAATAACGACAAATAATATTTCATATATAATTTAAATTTATGTTGAAATATATAAAAACTCCTTCAATTTGAAGGAGTTTTACAAGGATAAATAAGATTAAATATTACTTGAAACTATTTTTATAAAATTGATTTTTAATAGAATCAAGTTTCTTAATATACTGCTTAAGATCTTTTTCCTGAAGCTTAAAATTATCATTAAAAAAATGATCTGTATAAAAATCATTCATTTTAAATAAGTCATCATTAAAAAAATCACTAAATAGTATAGAATCAATATTTTGAGAGTGATTATTTAAATTTAATTTTAAATTGTCAAAGAGTTTTTTTTGCAATAAACTATCATTTTTTATAGTTGAATATACATAAGTATACGAAGAATCTACACGAATTAAATTTCCGTTTTCATCATATTCTTTGTGAACAACAATATTTGTTTTTGGTTTTATTGAATCAACATTACCTTCTTTTTTATCAGTTTTAACCTGTGCATTACAACTAGATATGGTAAGCAAAAGGACTAACAATAAACTAATTTTTTTCATGACTAAAGATTTAATTTTATAATAAAGAAAAGAGAGAATATTCTCTCTTTTCTAAGTTATTTGATTTCAATTAATTTAGCAGGTACAGGTTTTGCCTCTTCACGTTTTGGTACGGTAATAATTAACTCTCCATTTTTGTAACTAGCTGTAATTTTTTCACTATTTACAACATTTTTTGGTAAGTTAAAACTTCTTTCAAATGATTGATAACTATATTCTTTACGAGTATATTTATCATTTTTCTCTTCATTTTCGATTTCTTTTTCTGATGAAATGGTTAAGATATTGTTCTCTAAATTAATTTTAAAATCTTTTTTATCCATACCAGGAACAGCTACTTCAACTTTAAATTCATCATCATTTTCTTTGATGTTAACAGCTGGTAAAGTAGTATTGGTATTCGAAAAATTTGATAAAGACCAATCTCTAAAAAAATCATCAAAAATAGATGGCATTACAGGAATTCCGTTACTTTTTACTAACATATCATTAAAATTTTAAATTAAACATTTATTTAAATTATCTCGTTTTACATTATAACTATTTACAAAATAAATACCAAAATTTAAATACTGTCAATTTTTCATTATTTATGTCATTTTGACTACTGATTGTCAGTTGTTTAACCGAAAAAACTCCTCTTAGAAAAATCTAAAAGGAGTTTTAATTTGTTTGAGTAAATTACTTATTTCTAAATACTATTTTTCCATCAAAGCCATCAATTAAAATTGTGCTCGAAGCTGTTATTTTACCTGCTAAAATTTCTTTAGATAATTCATTTAAGATATCTCTTTGAATTACTCTTTTAACTGGCCTAGCTCCAAATTGAGGGTCAAATCCTTTTTCAATAAGTTCTTCAACAGCTTCATCAGTATAACTAAGATTAATGTCTTTTTTAAATAGTATTTTAATTAAGTTATTTAATTGTAATTTAACAATTTCACCTATTTCTTCTTTATTTAAAGGTGTAAACATTATTATTTCATCTATCCTATTTAAAAACTCAGGTCTAATAGTTTGTTTTAATAAATCAACAACTTCTATTTTAGTTTCTTCAGTAATTAGTGCACGTTTGGACATATCTATATTTTCAAATTTCTCTTGAATAATACTTGCACCCATATTAGAAGTCATAATTATAATGGTATTTTTAAAATCTGCTACTCTTCCTTTATTATCAGTTAACCTTCCTTCATCTAAAACTTGTAACAAAATATTAAATGTATCTGGATGTGCTTTCTCAATTTCATCAAGTAAAATAACAGAATATGGTTTTCTACGAACAGCTTCAGTAAGTTGTCCTCCTTCATCATATCCTACATATCCTGGGGGAGCACCAACCAACCTACTTACCGCATGACGTTCTTGATATTCACTCATGTCAATTCTTGTTAATGAGTTTTCATCATCAAATAAATATTCAGCCAACGCTTTGGCAAGCTCAGTTTTTCCTACACCAGTAGTTCCTAAGAATAAAAATGTTCCAATAGGTCTTTTTTCATCTTGTAATCCTGCGCGTGAACGCCTAACAGCATCAGATACTGCTTGTATTGCTTCGTTTTGACCAACAACTCTTTCATGTAACTCTTCCTCAAGGTGTAATAGTTTTTCACGATCGCTTTGCAACATTTTACTCACAGGTATTCCTGTCCATTTTGCAACAACTTCAGCAATATCATCACGTGTAACTTCTTCTTTAATTAATGCTGAATCTTGATTTTCAATTAATTGTTGTTGTAGTTCATCTAATCGTTCTTGTTCTTGTTTTACTTTTCCATATCTAATCTCAGCTACTTTTCCATAATCACCTTCGCGTTCAGCTCGTTCAGCTTCAAGTTTATAGTTTTCAATTGCTTCTTTAGAAGCCTGTATGTTTTCAATTACTTCTTTTTCGCTTTTCCATTTTGCATTAATTTCATTGCGTTCTTCTTTTAAATTAGCAACTTCTTTTTTTAGAAAAGCTAATTTTTTTTCGTCTTTTTCACGTTTAATTGCTTCAATTTCAATTTCTAGCTGCATAATTTTTCTATCCAAGGCATCTAACTCTTCAGGCTTAGAATTTATTTCCATTCTAATTTTTGCGGCAGCTTCGTCCATTAAATCAATTGCTTTATCAGGTAAAAACCTATTTGTAATATAGCGTTGTGAAAATTCTACAGCAGCAATTATGGCATCATCTTTAATTTGTACTTTGTGATGATTTTCATATTTATCTTTGATACCTCTTAAGATTGAAATGGCACTTTCAGTATCAGGCTCGTTTACTTGAACCTTTTGAAAACGACGTTCTAAAGCTTTATCTTTTTCAAAATATTTTTGATATTCATCTAATGTAGTGGCTCCAATTGCTCTTAATTCTCCCCTTGCCAATGCTGGTTTTAAAATATTTGCTGCATCCATTGCTCCTTGTCCACCTCCAGCACCAACCAACGTGTGTATTTCGTCAATAAATAAAATAATTTCTCCATCGGCAGAAGTTACTTCTTTAATAACCGATTTTAAGCGTTCCTCAAATTCACCTTTGTATTTAGCACCTGCAATAAGAGCTCCCATATCTAAAGAATAAATTTGTTTATCTTTTAAATTTTCAGGAACATCACCTTTAACAATTCTATGTGCTAACCCTTCAGCAATGGCAGTTTTACCAGTTCCTGGCTCACCAACCAACATTGGGTTATTTTTGGTTCTTCGTGATAAAATTTGTAAAATTCTTCTTATTTCTTCATCTCTACCAATTACGGGATCTAGTTTTCCTTCTTTGGCCAATTGATTTAAATTTCGTGCAAACTTATTTAATGAATTGTAAGTATCTTCAGCGCTTTGAGAAGTTACGTTGCTTCCTTTTCTCAATTCTTGAATGGCAGAAATTAAATCTTTTTCAGAAACTCCTTGATCTTTTAAAATTTGGGATGTAGTATCCTTGGTTTTTAGAATTGCCAATATTAAATGCTCAATAGATACATATTCATCTTTCATTTTTTTAGCTTCACTTTCTGCGATACTTAACATTTTTGAAGCATTTCTAGAAAGCATAATGTCTCCTCCAGTTACTTTTGGATAACTTTCAATTGTTCTGTCAATTAAGCTTTTTAATAATTCTACATTTACACCCAGTTTATTTAAGATAAAAGGAATTACATTTTCATCTACTTCAAAAATTCCTTTTAAAATATGTGAATTCTCTATTTGTTGTTGCTCATTACTTTGTGCAAGTTGTTGTGCTTGCTGAATGGCTTCTTGTGATTTTATGGTAAATTTATTTAAGTTCATAATTTTTAATTTTTTGTGTTTATATTTGACCCTTCAAAGAATATTCCAATTCATAAAGATAAATTATTCTTGTCATTTTGTCTCTTTTTTTACAAGTTTAACGACATATTGTCTTTGTTTAGAAGAGATTAAAAAGAGTTTTAAACTAAAAATAAATAATAAAATGGGATTATTTAGTGATTTCCTTAAAGGAAGTGATGAAGTAGAAAAACCATCAAAAATTAGATGGATATATTTAACAGAAAAGGGGCATATAGAAGAAATTATTCTACAGTCAACTACAAAACCAGTTTTAATATTTAAACACAGTACCAGATGTGGTGTAAGTAGAATGGCTCTTAAAAATTTTGAAAGAGATTACGATATTGATAAAACTGATTTAGAATTGTATTTTTTGGATATTTTAAAATACAGAGAATTATCAAATGAAGTTTCAGAAAAGTTTGGAGTTCACCACCAATCTCCACAAGTTTTGCTTATAAAAAATAAATCTGTGATTTATCATGATTCTCACTATCAAATAAGTGTTGAAACAGTAAAAGAGGCTTTATTAAAATAATTAAAATCTTTTATAAAAGTTAAGTTAAAAAATTATTTTAAATTTCTTGGAGGTAAAATTTTACCAGAACATTTTCCAAAACCTATTTTAATATTATTATTTTCACAAGAACCTCGTAAAATAATAGTATCTCCATTATTGAAGAAAGTTCGTTGGGTACCATCTTTTAATTTTATAGGCTCTTTTCCTGCCCAAGTTAGTTCAAGCATAGATCCAAAACTGTTTTTTGTAGGACCTGAAATGGTACCACTACCAATCATATCACCTGTTCTAATATTACACCCATTTATAGTATGATGAGCCAATTGCTGAGACATAGTCCAATATAAATACTTAAAATTAGATTTGCTCAATACATTTAAGTCGCCATTTTCAGTTTCTAAAATAGCCTCTAGTTTTATGTCGTAACTGCTATCCTTTCTTTCTTGCTGTAAATAGGGTAGTGGAGCTATATCTTGTTTTGGGCCTTCACATCTAAAAGGCTCCAAAGCATCCATTGTAACAATCCAAGGAGATATGGTTGAAGCAAAGTTTTTTCCTAGAAATGGGCCTAAAGGAACATATTCCCACTTTTGGATATCACGCGCACTCCAATCATTAAATAAAACCATTCCAAAAATATATTCCCAAGCTTCATTAATGGGTATTGCTTCTCCTAAATTATTTGCAGCAGTGGTTATAAATGCTGTTTCAAGTTCCATATCTACCTTCGTTGAAGGACCAAAAACAGGAGTTGTTTCACCTATAGGTAACGTTTGTCCATAAGGTCTGTGAATAGGTGTTCCAGAAACAACAATAGATGAAGACCTCCCATGATATGCAACAGGCATGTGTAACCAATTCGGCATTAAGGCATTGTCTTTCCCCCTAAACATTACGCCTACATTTGTTGCATGTTCTTTACTAGAGTAAAAATCTGTATAATCACCAACATCAATAGGTAGTAACATTTCAATATCATTCATGTCAAAAATGATGATATCTCTATGTTCTTTGTTATCTCTCAGATTTGAATTTTCAGCATCAAAAACATCAGCAATTCTATTACGCACCAATCTCCATGTTTTTCTTCCATCTGCAATAAAATCATTTAAAGAATCTTGCATAAACATATCATCGGTAAGTGGTATGCCATCAAAATAACCTAATTGGTGAAAAGCACCTAAATCTATGGCATATTCACCAATTCTGGTGCCTATAGTTATAATATCCTCTTTGGTAATAAAAACCCCAAAAGGTATATTTTGGATAGGGAAATCACTCCCCTTGGTAACATTTAACCATGATTTTCTGTCTGGATTATTGGCTGTTATTTGCATATGAACAAATTTTATTTTCAATTATTAAATATTCTTATCAAATATATAAGATTCTTGTTAATTGCGAAATGAAATTGCTATTTTTGCGAATAATTTAACTTTTAAAATTTTATACGTAATGCAACGTGACCAAGTAATATTTGATTTAATAGAGCAAGAAAGAGATAGACAAACGAATGGGTTAGAATTAATTGCTTCAGAAAACTTTGTAAGTAATCAAGTTATGGAAGCTGCTGGCTCTATTTTAACTAACAAATATGCAGAAGGATATCCTAATAAACGTTATTATGGAGGTTGTGAAGTTGTTGATATTATTGAACAAATTGCCATTGACAGAGCAAAAGAGCTTTTTGGAGCTGAATATGTCAATGTACAACCACATTCTGGTTCACAAGCAAATGCAGCAGTTTACCAAGCAGTTTTAAATCCAGGTGATAAGATTTTAGGTTTTGATTTGTCTCATGGAGGGCATTTAACGCATGGCTCGCCAGTTAATTTTTCAGGTAAATTATATAAAACGTCATTTTATGGAGTTGAGAAAGAAACGGGGATATTAAATTACGATAAAATTCAAGAAACTGCTGAAAGAGAAAAACCTAATTTAATAATTGCTGGTGCTTCAGCATATTCAAGAGACATAGATTTTCAACGTTTTAGAAAAATAGCTGACTCAGTAGGAGCTTTATTATTAGCTGATATATCTCATCCGGCAGGTTTAATAGCAAAAGGTATTTTAAATGACCCTATTCCTCATTGTCATTTCGTAACAACTACAACTCATAAAACATTGCGAGGCCCTCGAGGTGGAATGATAATGATTGGGACAGACTTTGACAATCCTTTTGGTTTGAAATTGAAGAATGGAAAGTTAAAAAAAATGTCTACCTTAATTAATTCAGCTGTTTTTCCAGGGAATCAAGGAGGACCATTAGAGCATATAATTGCAGCAAAAGCTATTGCTTTTGGAGAGGCGTTGACAGACGAGTTTTTATATTATCAAATTCAGGTAAAGAAAAATGCAGCTGCGATGGCAGAAGCTCTTGTAAAAAAAGGATATAATATTATTTCTGGTGGAACAGATAACCATATGATGTTAATTGATTTACGAAATAAAAATATTAGTGGAAAAGATGCTGAAAATGCATTGGTTAAGGCTGATATTACCGTAAATAAAAATATGGTTCCGTTTGATGACAAGTCCCCTTTTGTTACTTCAGGAATTAGAATAGGATCGGCAGCAGTGACAACTCGAGGTTTAAAAGAAGAAGATATGAAAGTTGTAGTTGATTTAATTGATGAAGTAATTCTTAATTTTGAAGATGCAAAGATTATTGAAGAAGTTGCTAATAAAGTTAATAAACTAATGGTAAATAAGCCATTATTTAAAAAATAGGAAACCTTCTTGTTATTTTAGAACTATTAAAAATCCTGCTTTTTGCAGGATTTTTAAGTTAAACCTTACTTTAAAACACTATCAATATTACTGATACTTAAATTAAATATATCAATTGTATTTATAGTTTTTCAACTTTAGTTATGGGCTACCTTTGTTATAGAAATAATTTTTAAAACATATAAATATGGAAACACAACAAGAATTTACGTCAATGCCAAGAATAGGAGATAAAGCACCAGAATTTAAGGCAGTAACTACACAAGGAGAAATAAATTTTCCTAGTGATTATAATGGAGGTTGGTCAATATTATTTAGCCATCCTGCAGATTTTACACCTGTTTGTACTTCAGAATTTATCACATTTGCATCTTTAGAAGATAAATTTAAAGAAGCTAATTGTAGTTTAATAGGTTTGTCAATTGATGGTTTATACAGTCATATTGCTTGGTTACGATCAATTAAAGATAAAATAGAGTATAAAGGAATGAAAAATATAGATGTTAAATTTCCTTTAATTGAAGATATTACTATGGAAATTGCCAAAAAATATGGGATGCTTCAACCTAATGAAGATTCAACTAAAGCTGTGAGAGCTGTATTTTTTGTAGATCCAAAAGGAATTATAAGAACTATTATTTATTACCCTTTAAGTTTAGGTAGAAATTTTGATGAATTATACAGGGTATTAATTGCACTACAAACAGCTGATGCTTTTGATGTTGCAACACCAGCAGATTGGAGACCAGGAGACGATGTAATTATTGGCCCTGCAGGTTCTTGCGGTACTGCAAAAGACAGAATGGATGGTAAAGAAGATATGGATTGTAAAGATTGGTATTTCTGTACTAAAAAAATTAGTAAAGAAGAGATTTTAGATAAGATTCTTAAAAAGTAATTAAAAAAAAATTAAAAATAAAACAGCCTTTCTAAAATTTATCTAGAAAGGCTGTTTTTTGATTATAATACTTTATTCATTTGCCCTATCTAAAATATTTTGTGGTAATGATTTTTTTGTTTTAGCCCCTAATTTCTTAAGGTTTTCAACCTTTTTAACCATGTTACCCCTTCCAGACGAAAGTTTATTCATAGCATTCTGATAGCTTTCTTGTGATAAATTTAGTGCTTTTCCTATTTTTATCAAATCTTGAACAAAACCTTCGAATTTATCATAGAGCAAACCACTTTCTTTAGCTATTTCCAATACATTTCTTTTTTGATCTTCCTGTTTCCAAATTGAAGCTACAGTACTTAAAGTGGCTAACAGGGTTGAAGTAGAGACCAATACAACGTTTTTATCTAAAGCTTCTAAATATATTTTGCGCTCTTCATTCAAAGCAATTAGTAAAGCAGGTTCTATAGGAATAAACATTAAAACGTAATCTGGAGTATTTATACCATACAAATCGGTGTAATTTTTTTCCCCTAACTCTTTAAAATGTTTACGAATACTTATTAAATGGTTTTTTAAAGCTATTTTTTGAGTAGCTTCATTTTCGGCATTAAAATAATTTTCATACGCTGTTAGTGAAACTTTTGAATCAATAATTAGTTGTTTATTATCGGGTAAATTAATAATAAAATCGGGTTTTTTTAATAAATCATTTTCATCTCTGAAGCCTCCCTGAGTTGTATAGTGAAGCCCTTTGGCTAACCCTGCCTTTTCAAGTAATACTTCCAATTGTATTTCACCCCAATCACCTTGGGTTTTAGATTCACCTTTTAAGGCATTTGTTAAATTAATGGCATCTTGGCTCATTTGCTGATTTAATGATTCAAGAGATTTTATTTTTTCAATAAGGGCTGAATTTCGCTGTATATCCTCCTTGTTTGTGTCTTCTACCTTCTTTTCAAAACTTTGAATTTTTTCTTGAAGAGGATTCAATATCGTTTCTAAATTTTCTTTATTCTTCAATGTGAATTTAGCAGATTTTTCTTCTAAAATTCTATTTGCTAATATTTCAAAATCTTTACTAAATTTTTCTTGAAGTTTTCCTATTTCAGACTTATTTTCTTCTAATTTTTTTTCTAAATATTTTAACTCAGAAATTTTATTTGCGAGTTCTAAATCTAATGCGTGTTTTTCATTTCTTAAAAGTTGAATATCTTCATTTAACTTACTAATTGTAATGGTAGTAGAATCTTTTTCTTCAAGTAATAGTTTATTTCTAGTTTCTAATGCTGAAATTACTTTACTGTAAGAACTTTTAGCAAGTAATTTGCTTATGAAAAATCCTATTAGTAAGCCTGAAATTAAAATAATAATGCCAATAATATACGGTTCCATAGCCTAATTAAAAGTTATAAGTTGATAGCCATTTGTTTGGTATTCTATCAATACAGTTAAAGCAGAAAGCGCGAGTTTTACTTGGGTAGATTTTTCATTCATCTGGTATTTATGTGCAACATAAGATTGCCCACAAACAAATAGTTTTGCATTGGCTTTTGTTAATGCTTCAATTAAAGCTGTGTTTGGATTACTAATTTTAAAATGTTTTTGATATGAACTATCATTCAAAGCATTTTTGGTGGCTGCTCCGTGTAAAACAATAACAACATTCATGTTTTTTAAAGGAACACCTTGTTGTGCGTGCATATTTAAATACCTAGCAACAGTATTTAGTAAAGGGTTTACACTGTTTCCTTCAGATTTATCGGTGTAAATATCAAAAATCACATTATATACTTTATCTGTTTTAAGTAACAACTCTGGGTTTGCAATTTGAAATACTTTGCCGTAGTTTTCAATAATTGGTCCCATTTTCACATCGGTATTTTGAGCATTTATTTTTGTAAGACTAAACAATAGTACTAAAAGCATTATTTTTTTCATAAATGGAATTTTTGAATTTTTATCGATTATAAAAGTAAGATTTTTATATTTGCTGAAATAACTTGAAGTTTAAAAATAAAAACGGAGTTATTAACAATTATATGAAAACACTTACACGATTTATTTTATATACCATTTTAGGCTGGAAAACGGTTGGGAAATTCCAAAAAGATTTAAATAAATGTATTATTCTTGGTGCTCCACATACGCACTGGCTTGATTTCCCTCTGGGAATTGCCATTAAATTTGCAGAGGAAGTACCAGCAAATTATATAGGTAAGGCATCATTATTTAAGCCTCCTTTTGGTTTTATTTTTAGATGGCTAGGAGGAACACCAATTGATAGAAGTAAAAGCAACAACAAAGTTGATGCTATTATAAATATTTTCAATAGTCATGAAAAATTTATTTTAGCAATGTCTCCAGAAGGAACGCGTAAAAAAATAACCAAATGGAAAACCGGATTTTATTACATAGCTAAAGGGGCAAATGTACCTATTGTTATGATAACCTTTGATTTTGAAAATAAACAAGTTAAAGTATCAAATCCTTATTATCTAACGGGTAATATGGAAGAAGATTTTAATTTTATTTATGACTTTTATAGAGATGTAAAAGGTAAAGTTCCAGAAAATTTTAATTTGTAAGCGATACTATATTCCGTTTAAAAAGTGGTATTGAAATAAGTAGCATTACAATACCTATCAAGCTTAGAACACCTATTCTTGGCAAAATTTCAAAAGTAGAAAGGTTTCTCCAAAAAATATCATAATATCCTTGAATACCCCAGTAATTTAAGCTTATTACTGCTATTTTTCGCATGATACTTGGCATCACAAATAAAGGAATCATACTTCCTCCAATGGCAGACATCAATAAAATAATAATGGTACTTAAATTTTGTAATTGCTGACGCGTTTTTGATACAGAAACTAAAAATACTCCAAAGCTTGAAACTGAAAAAGCAACGGCTATTGTAAGTAAAATAAGACTTATTAGATCTTTAAATATAGGTAAATCAAAGGCTATCCAAGCAAAAACAAACATTGTAAATAATTGTAACATTGAAATAAATAATGTGGCTAACATTTTACCATATAAAATACTTGTTGTTTTAATAGGTGTGTAAAGTAAGCGAGACAATGTTCCCGATTCTTTTTCTTCTAATAAACCTCCACCAACTCCAGAAATACTAAATAGTAACATCATAATTGCAGTACCAGCAACTGCCTGAATTAATCCTAAATTTCCTGTATTAGAAGATTCTTTTATGACTGGAACAGCTTTTATAATTGCTGATGTTGAGGCCTTATTTTTAAATGAAACTTGTGAAATATCGGTTAAAATACGTTGTTTCAGGTTGTTTGGCATAGTTTTAAACTCTGTATTTATATAGTTTTCTACTTTACGTATATATAACTGACTGCCAATTGTACTCATAATCACTCCGGTAATTATAGATTGAAGCATTTTTGCTTCAAATGGATTTGAAGCATCATATTTATATGTGATTGGTAGCTTTTTAGACAAAAGTAATGAATCTTTAAGTCCTTTATTTAATATTAAAAAACCAGAGTATTTTCCTTTTAGCAAAGCATTACTTCCTTCTTCCAAGGTAACTTGCATCAAATTAACCGCACTTATTGTATCTAGTTGCTCTTTTATTTTTTTTGAAGTTGAAGAAGAATCAAAATCGGCATACAACAGTGTAACTTGCTTGTCTTCAGAAGACTTAGTTGAAATACCTCCAAATGCAAAAGCAAACAATGATATCAATAAAATTGGTATTAAAAAGGTTAATACTACGTTCTTTTTATTTGAAAAAAACAACTTTAAATCTTTTTTAAATATGGTGGTTATCATTTTTATATGTTTTAATA
>Ga0256834_1001319_pt1 | contig 17047 bp, 14 predicted proteins | sample 4281140metaG_FD_190536 | JGI IMG/M metagenome (GOLD analysis project Ga0256834, IMG submission 190536) | Hydrothermal vent microbial communities from East Pacific Rise, Pacific Ocean - 4281-140 | ecosystem: Environmental > Aquatic > Marine > Hydrothermal vents | place: Pacific Ocean: East...
CCGCTCCTCCCGCTTGTTGCCTGGCGCGATGCGCCGGGGAACTAGCGGGTGTTTAACCCGCGCCCCCGTTGCCTCGGTAAGCGAAGCGTCCGAGGCAACTCTTTATTCAATGAACATATTACCATAAAAACACCCTATAGTATAAATAACAAACAATTTAAATGGATGTTATTTACTAAATATAGTGAAAAATATGACAATTTGTCATTATTTTGTTCTAAAAGAGAAAAAATAGATATTATCCTTAAAAAATATGTGTTCTTTTAATGCTTTAAAAGCAAATAACAGAACACTTTGTATGTTATTTGGAAAATAACCCATTAAAAGATCACTATGTTCCTTAAACGAAAGGTTGTATTTATGAGTGTAAAAAAGAAATTATTGGATATTGTTCGTGACAAAATAAGATTTAAACATTATAGTATTTCAACTGAAAGAACTTACATACATTGGATAAAATGTTATATATTTTTTCATAATAAAAAGCATCCTATAGAGATGGGTAAGTTAGAGATTGAGCAATATTTAACAAATTTAGCAGTTAAAAATAAAGTTTCGCCCACAACTCAAAATCAAGCTTTTTCTGCATTACTCTTTTTATATAAAGAAGTTTTAGGTATAGATATGAGTGATTGGAATATTCAAGCATTAAGAGCACAAGAGAGAAAACATATACCAGCTGTATTAACTCGTGAAGAGGTTACTAATGTTATTGAAAATATAAAAGGTATATATAATCTTGTAGTTTCTTTAATGTACGGGTGTGGTTTACGCATGAATGAAGTTTTAAATTTAAGACTAAAAGATATAGATTTTGGATTTGATAAAATTTATGTGTGGAATTCTAAAAGTCTCAAAGATAGGTCTATACCATTACCAATTAAATTAAAGCAAAAGCTGATTATGCAGGTTGAATTAGCAACAGATATACATAAAAAAGATTTAGCAGATGGTTATGGGAGTGTATATATGCCATTTGCCTTAGAAAAAAAAACTCCAAATGTTAAATATGAAACAAAATGGCAGTTTTTATTTCCAATGAACAATGTTTCAAAAGACCCGAGAAGTGAGACTATAAGAAGGCATCATATTCATCCTGCTACTTTAGGTAGAAATATAAAACAAGCTTCAAATAAGACTAACCTAAACAAAAGAGTGACTTCACATATATTTAGACATTCATATGCGACTCATCTACTCCAAGCAGGGATAGATTTACGCTCTATTCAAGAGCTTTTAGGTCATAAGAGTGTTGAGACAACTATGATTTATACACATGTAGTTTCAGAGATGAATAAAGCTAAGGTTATCAGCCCTTTAGATTTTTAGTTATTTAAATTTTTTAACAAGCACTATTCCAATACCAACAAGCACAAATATAGCACCAATACTAAGTGCTATAAATGATGGCTCAACAGGTAAAGAAAAATTAGGCATTATGCAAGAACCTCAGAACATCTTTTGCATGTGGTGTTTTCATCTTTCGCTTGATATTTCCAACATCTAGGACATTTGTATGCAGTTGCTTTTGAGATGATAAATGTATCTTCATCAACTTTGAAACTACCTAACTCTTCATCTGTTTTTGAATCACAAACAGATGAAACAACAAACCAGTCCTCAGCATCTGCAGAGTTTATTTCAAGAGCTACTTTAGAATCAGTTGAGATAACTAACTCTAAAGTATTTTTGATAATTTTTTCTTTTTTAAGTGCATCAACAATTGTTCCAAAGCCAACTCTAGCTTTAGTCATATACTCTGCATTAAACGATGTTTTGCCAGCTTGAATCTTTTTATAAGTTAAATCAAAAATAGACTCAGCATCATCTTTAACAATAGAGGGAGCATGTTCAATTATTTCATCAGCAGTGTATGTTAAAATTGGAGCCATTAGTAGAAGTAAAGATTTTGTTATTATAGCCATTGCACTTTGACTTGCCATTCTTCTTGGATCATTTTTTGCATTACAATAAAGAGAATCTTTAGTTATATCGATATACATTCCACTTAATTCATTTGCAATAAAATTATTTAATGTACTCATCCCATTAACAAAGTTATACTCTGAAAATGACTTATGAACTTCTCCTAGTACATTTGATGCAACATCTAAAATCCATTTGTCTAATTCACCCATATTTTCATAGGAAGTAAGGGTTTCAAGGTCGTTAATGTTTGCAAGCATAATTCTAAAAGTATTTCTTAGTTTACGATAGTTTTCAGAGATTTGTTTTAAGATACCTTGAGAGATTTTTAGGTCACCTTGGTAATCACTTGAAGCAACCCAAAGACGAAGAATCTCACTTCCGTACTCTTTTAAAACTTTTTCAGGTGCAATAACATTACCCTTACTCTTTGACATCTTTTCACCCTTGTCATCAACAGTAAAACCGTGAGTTAACACACCTTTATATGGTGCTTTATGCTCAATCGCACAAGATAAAAACAAAGAAGACTGAAACCAACCACGATGTTGATCTGAACCCTCTACATAAAGGTCAGCTTGATATTTTCCAGCGTCGTAGTTACGAGATTTTAAAACTGAGTTCCATGTTGAACCACTATCAAACCATACATCTAAAATATCTGTTACTTTTTCAAGCTCATCAGCTTTATATCCAGAACCTGGATATAGAAGTTCTTCAATTGACATTGAGTACCAAGCATCACTACCTCTCATCTCAAAAATCATAGCTACATAGTTTAAAACTTTTTCATCAAATATTACTTCATTAGTCTCTTTTACACGAAAAAATGCGATAGGTACACCCCAGTCACGTTGACGAGATATACACCAATCAGGACGATTTTCAACCATAGAATTTAATCTATTGCGACCAGTCTCAGGAATAAAAAGAGTTTTTTCTACTTCACTAAGAGCAATATCTCTTAGAGTTTTATCTTCACCTTCTGGTTTTTCATCTACAGAGATAAACCATTGTTTGGTAGCTCTAAAAATTAGTGGAGTATGACTTCTCCAGCAATGTGGGTATGAGTGGATAAACTTAGATTCACTAAGTAATGATTCTCCCAAAAGTTCTAAGATTTTATCGTTACATTTAAAGATAAGTTTACCTACAAATTCTTCAGGGTTTGGAAGAAGTTTTTCATGAATTACAGTCTCATCAAAACATCCAGTTTCATCAACTGGCATAACAACTTCTAAGTCATATTTTAATCCTATGCGGTAATCATCTTCACCATGACCAGGAGCAGTGTGCACACCACCAGTACCACTATCCATAAGAACATGATCACCTAGAACAATTTTGGAAGTTCTACCATTTAGTGGATTAATTGCAAGTTGATTTTCAAATATTTTAGAGTCAATATCTTGTGCAATTTCGCCTTTAACAATTCCTTGTTCCAGAAGTGATTCAAATAAAGCTTTTGCAACTATATAACCATCAGTAGTAAGTATATATTTTTCTTCTGGATGAAGTGAGATACCTGTATTTGATGGAAGGGTCCAAGGTGTAGTTGTCCAGATAACTAAAGCTGCTTTTTTTCCAGCTAAATCAGAGGCAGCTTTTGCTTCGTCACTTAGCTCAAATGCTACATAGATAGAGTGAGATTCTTTGTCTTCATATTCAACTTCAGCTTCTGCAAGTGCTGTACGCTCAGCCCAAGACCAGTAAACAGGTTTGCTACGCTCTATCAAAAGTCCTTTTTTAGCTACACCACAAAGTGTCCTATAAATATTTGCTTCAAATTTAAAATCCATAGTTACATAAGGATTTTCCCAATCAGCTAAAATACCAAGTGTTTTAAACTCCTCTTTTTGGATATCTACAAATTTGCGTGCGTGATCACGACAAAGTTGACGAACTTTTGAGACCTCTAGTAGCTCTTTTTTCTTTTTACCACCAAGTTTTTTTTCAACTTGTTGCTCAATTGGTAAACCATGACAATCCCAACCTGGAGTAAAACGAACAGATTTACCTGAAAAATAGTTATGTTTAACAATAATATCTTTTAAAACTTTGTTAAGAGCATGACCAATATGAATATGACCATTTGCATATGGTGGTCCATCATGAAGTGTAAAGCTTGGTGCATCTTTATGGTTTACCTTCATTTTTTCATAGATCTTATTTTCATCCCATGAAGCATATCGTTTTGGTTCATTGTTAATCAAGTTTCCACGCATAGCAAAGCTAGTGGTTGGTAAAAGTAGTGTGTCTTTGTAGTCCATTTGTACCTCAGGTAGTAAGTAATTACTTATAATTTTAATAAAAGTTTTGCATTATACCTTTTTAGTGATTAAAAGTAGTTAAAAATAGATATAATGTTGTTAAAAAAAAATTAAAAAAGGTTTATGTTCACATGAAAACGCATCTATTGCTTATTGGGAATAAATTTATTTATAACAACTCGCTAAAAGAATATATCATTAGAAATATTCATAATAATATTGATTTTTTAGATAATATTAGTTTTTTTAAAGAGGGTGATAATACACTTTTTGAGCATTTAGACTCATTGCTAAATACACAAAATAATGTAATTATAGTAACAACTAAGCAAAATTTTTCAACTATTGGTAAAGTTATTTGTACTGTAACTTTTGACAATCAAATACTAAAAAACAATATGTTAATACCATCAGAATGTGATTTATATGAGCAAGGTACATATCTTTTAAAGTATGAAAAAAGTGTTGTAAATGTAATACATGTTGATGAGATGCAAGAGATGCCAAAATGTTTGATATATAAAGAGATATCCCATCACACCATAAATATATTTAACGAACAAAGTGATAGTTTAAAAATAATCCTAGATCCAATAGCTCAAACATATGATGTGCATATAGATATAGTAAATATAATCGATGGATGGACAAAAGTAAATATTACAAGCAAAAAATATGGGAATATATCTCAGTTTATAGGTTCAACTAAGCAGCTCTTACCATCAAAAATTATTGAAACTTCAAATATAGTTAAATATATCATTGAAAGATTGACCCATACAAATAAAAAAATAACTTTTGCTGAGAGCTGTACAGGTGGGTTACTAAGTTATTATTTTACAAAAGAAAATGGAGCATCAAATATATTAGATGGTTCACTTGTTACTTACTCAAACCTCATTAAAGAAAACTGGTTAGCTGTTGATGAAAATATTTTAAAAGAAAATGGTGCAGTAAGTGAAGAGGTAGTATCTGAGATGTCTGATGGTGCGATTAATGTTAGTAGTGCGAACTATGCTTTATCTATTAGTGGAATTGCAGGGGAGGGCGGTGGTACACAAGAGAAGCCAGTAGGGACAGTTTATATAGGTGTTAGAACACAAGATAAACATGAAGAGATACATTTATCTCTTCATGGAGATAGAAATTACATACAGTCTCAGAGCGTTTTATATGCTATAAAATTACTTTTGTTAATAGACAAAGAGATGTTTTTTGAAATTTAAGTAAAAATATCTTGACAATATAAACCTATTTGCCTATAATTTCGACCTCTAAACAATAGAGGAAAAAATGTCTTGTTAGCTCAGCTGGTAGAGCACGTCACTTTTAATGATGTGGCCGATGGTTCGAATCCATCACAGGACACCATTTATCAAACTAAAAAATATTCATGCGGTGGTAGTTCAGCTGGTTAGAATACCTGCCTGTCACGCAGGGGGTCGCGAGTTCGAATCTCGTCCACCGCGCCATTATTTTTTAGTTTTACTTTTTAAAAATGGGCGCTTAGCTCAGTTGGTAGAGCGCTACCCTTACAAGGTAGATGTCACTGGTTCGAGTCCAGTAGTGCCCACCATTTTTGATTATTTGCACTAAAAATTTATGCTCATGTACTTTTGGTACACTTTGTAAAAATTTTAAGCACAACTAATTTAAAAAAGAGGCAATAAAATACCTTTTGTTAAATGAAAGTGACCCTTTCGTCTAGTGGCCAAGGACACTATCACTTCATGGTAGGAACAGAGGTTCAAATCCTTTAGGGGTCGCCAATTTTGGTGTTTTAGGGCGTTTAGCTCAGTTGGTAGAGCGCTACCCTTACAAGGTAGATGTCACAAGTTCGAGTCTTGTAATGCCCACCATTTTTAAAATATATGCACGAAGCTTTTGACTCACGTACTATTGTACGCTTTGCCAAATTCTTAGCACATCTATTTCAAAAACAAGTTTTTTAATTAAAACAAATCTTACAATTATGCGCGGTGGTAGTTCAGTTGGTTAGAATACCTGCCTGTCACGCAGGGGGTCGCGAGTTCGAGTCTCGTCCACCGCGCCACTTTTATCCAATAAATGCAATCATAACTATTATTTTTTGGCTAGAGCCTAATAAATAACAATAAAAAATTATTTATACTATTTTAGCTATAATAAAACAAAATATATTTTAATATTAAAAATAAACCTAGATTATGCAATAGAAATTTCATAAAATTATAAATACTTACAAAATTATGCTGGGATAATTATTGATTTATATTGAGTATCAAGGATATTTACTATGTTTTTTATATTAATATTAATAATTTATAGTATATTTAAGTTTAAGTTTATTTTTCATGAATATAATGATACAGGTCAATAATACCTTAAGACAAAATAAAGGGATTAGAATGTTAAAAAAACTTTTGGTTATAGTTGCAATGGCAACAATGTTATTTGCAGGAAGTGAGTCTAGTTATCCATCTGATTGGAAAAATTATGAGAGTGTATCAACACCCTTAGCAACTATAGGAGCTTTACCAGATTGTAATGCTGATGTTTCATCTTTACCTGTAATATATCAAGAAACAGTTTCAACTTACTGTGCAGTAAAGCCAGGTGGACCAGGTGCAGTTGAAATTTTAGTAAACTCTGTTGGTAAAAGTGCGTTTACAAAAAGAGATGGTAATTATCCTGATGGTTCAGTATTTATTTTACACTTAAAAGATTTAAAAGTTTTATTTATAACAACTTATGAAAATAATAAACCTTTATATAGTATATATACTGAAGATGGACAAGATGCTGCTAATGTACCAGGAAGTGGACTTAATCCAAATGATTGTAGGACATGTCATACTGGTTATGGTGCATTCTGCCTAAATGGTCAATGTGCAACATTACAATAGCTAAGGGGAAAGATTGATAGAAAATAAAAAATCTATTCGAGATATAAGATTAATATATAAAATTCTAATCCCTTTTGTGCTATTTTCTACCTTATTTGCTTTATGGGTTGGTTATATTATTTTTGATGGAAAGTATACTTCTGAGACTAAAGGTATGAAAGGTAAAGCAAAAGCTTCTTTTTCAGCCTTTATTCCTTTAAGTGAAGTATCTATATCCGGTGCAAATATTATGAAACTAAAATCCAAAGATATGCAATCTATTATAGATGCATCGGGAGCTTTGTTTGTTGATATAAAAGGTATGAGTAACAAAATACCAAAATCACTTTTTGCTCAAGAACAACCTCCAAAAGAGATAAAATATCAATATATTATAGACAAAAGTTTTACTACTGATAATATTGAAAGATTTATTGAATTAATTAACTCATCATCAGAAAATATTATTATAGAAAATGGATTTTTAATTATAAAAGAAAATTTAAAAATAAATAATGGTGGTAGTGTTATTGCTGTTTTTGATGCTTCATCTCTTGAAACAATACCTTTAGAAATAATCAAAACTATTATGATAAAAGTACTGCCTGCTTTGATAGTGTTTATGTTTATTTTAATATATATTATTAGGATGTCATTAAAACCTGCTTCAGAAATTTCTAGTGTATTATCTAGTGATGTTAATGATTTAAGTAAAAGACTCACAGTTATAAATAGAGATGAACTTGGTGAAATCTCTCAGTGTTTTAATAACTTTTTATCAGAGATTGCAGGACTTATTACAAATATTAAGAGTAGTGGAAATCAAAACTCTACTCAGGTTGAAGATTTATTACAAACATCTATCACTATGCAAAAGCATATGGCAGAGATGGCTAAAGCTGTTGAGAATAGTGTTGAGTCTAGCAATAGTGTTAATAGGGTTTTAGAAGAGAGTAATGCTGATTCAATGGCTACTAAAGAAAATATTATAAGTGCGCAAGATTCTTTAGTAGTTATGGATAATGAAGTTTCAAATATGAGAGTTACGATTGAAGAAGGTTTGCAAAAAGAGTTGGCTATAGTAGAAAGGTTAGATTCTTTAGCAAATCAAATAGACGGTATGCGTAATGTTGTAAGTTCAATAAATGATATAGCAGATCAAACAAATCTTTTAGCACTTAATGCAGCAATTGAAGCAGCTCGTGCTGGTGAACATGGACGAGGTTTTGCAGTTGTTGCTGATGAAGTTCGTAAACTTGCGGAGAAAACTCAAAGCTCTTTAAATGAGATAAATAGTGTTATCTCAGTATTTATGGAATCAATTACAACTACAAGTTTAGAGATGAATCATAAGAAAAAAGATTATGAACAACTTGTAAAGACCTCTATCAATGTCAATGAACAAACTAAAGTTGTTTCAAGTGCTATGTGTAAAGCAGTTGAGATGTCAGAAAAATCTTCTGATGTATCAAAAGAATTATCAAGTCAAATTGTTGGTATTATCTCTGAAATAGAAAAAATAAATGAGTTGTCAAACTCTGATTTGAAAAGCGTTGACAATATTGCAAACATAGCAAAAAGCTTAAAAGATACGTCTATAAAATTAGATAAACAACTATCAGTATTTACCATTTAAAGGATTATTATAGCTTTGTCTTAAAACTTTAAACTTTAAGTTCAAATGAGTGTTTATCATAAATTTTTCCGTTTATCACTAAAGCAATATTGTGTTCACCTTTATAGTGTTTTCGAGTTGAAAAATTTGCTAATTTATGTTTTTTACTTATATTTATAGTTTCATTTGCTTTAATAGTTTTAGATGAAAGTTTAAATACTTTTGGAGACAAAGAGCCATTTGCTTTTTTATAATAGATAATAAAATCTATCATTATCTTAAGTGGTTTAACCTCTTTTGAACTTATTTCTACATTAAAATCTAGATTTTCCCCTAGATATATTTTAGTAGCGTTAAGTGTAATAGTTACATCAAATTTATCACTTTGTTTATACCCTAGAAGTGATAGTGCATCAACATTTCCATCTTTTAAAAGTGTACGAAGTGCATGTTTTGTTAACCATCTCATCTCTTTAGTATCATCTTGCCATGATATAAGAGTTTTTATCACTACATCTGGATTGTCTTTAGAGATATCATTTAGGTTGTTTGCAACTGAGCGTCTAACATAAAGTTCAGGGTCGTTTTTTAATTTTTCTAAAAGTTTTAAAATAGGTGTAGGGTCTTTTTTAAATCTATTTAGTGCAAAAGCCCAAGGTAGACGAGGGCGACAGCCCTCACTAACTAAGCGTCTAACATGTGGGCAGTCATCCATGCACCACTTCTCTAAAATTTGCATAGTTTTTTCATAGTGTTCAAGTATAAAAAACCTTATATGAAACTCTGCTGTAAATCTTCTAGTTATTTCATAAAATGCATTCATAGATAACTCAAAATTTTCCATACCACATCTAGTTACATAACCCGCTTGAGGCATAAGGATAAATCCATCATACCCAAAGTTTTCAGTATCTATAATTTCATCAGGTAAAATCTTTAGGAGTACATCTACACCCCTTTGAAAAGGTTTAGGTAAAAAAGATACAAGAGCATCCTCAATAAGATTTGAACGCTTTTTTAATTCTAATGAATCTAGTTGTAAAAAAATAGTATTTAAAAATTTATCATATTCAAACTCTAAATATACATCTATAATTGAATCGGCTAGGTGTGTAATATTTGCTTTGTTAAAAGCAACAGATTTCATATCAAATTTTTCTTTCATTTTTTATTATCCAGTTATTTTTAAAAATTATAGTGAAATTTTTTATTAATTGCAGTAATACCTACTTTTTAATGGGGATTGGTATAAATATTTCATTACAAAATTATGATATTATAACATCATAATAAAATTCTCAATAAGCTTGAGAATGATGGAGTAAATAAATGGAACAGTTTTTAAGTAGAGCAAAAGATGCAAGTAGAGTTTTATCTACTATTAGTGGCAAAGAAAAAAATAGAATTTTAAATGAGATGGCAGCGGCTCTTAGAAGTAATACTAAGGATTTAATAGAAGCCAATGCTAAAGATATGCAAGCTGGTAAAAAAAACAATCTAACATCTGCACTTATGGATAGACTTCTTCTTGATGAGGGACGAATAGATGCCATGGCAACTGCAATAGAGGAGATAGCTAACTTAAAAGACCCAGTTGGAAGAGTTCTTGATGGTTGGATAACTGAAGATGGATTAAATATTCAAAAAGTAAGTATCCCTATAGGAGTAATAGGTATTATATATGAATCTCGCCCAAATGTTACCAGTGATACAGCGGCACTTTGTTTTAAAAGCTCAAATGTATGTGTACTAAAAGGTGGTAAAGAAGCTCAAAATTCAAATGAAGCTATTGCTAAAATACTCCAAGCAACACTCAAGAAAAACAATCTTCCAGAAGCTTTGATTTCGCTAATTCCTGATGCTTCAAGGGAAGGTGTAGATAAACTTATCAAGATGGATAAATATGTAGATTTGATTATTCCCCGTGGTGGGGCAGGGCTTATCAAACATGTTAGTGAAAATGCAACTGTAAGTGTAGTAAAACATGATAAAGGTCAATGCCATACATATATAGACAAAGATGCAAAAATTGACAATGCAATAGCTATTGCACTAAATGCAAAAGTGCAACGCCCTGGTGTATGTAACGCTATGGAGACGCTTTTAGTAGATAGAGAGATAGCTTCAAAAATATTACCTGATTTAAAATCTAAATTTGATAATGAAAAAACTGAATTAAAAGGTTGTTTGGAGACTCAAGCCATTATAGATGTGATATATGCTACAGATGAAGATTATAATACTGAATACTTGGCAAATATATTAAATATAAAAGTTGTAGATGGAGTTAGTGGAGCAATTGAGCATATAATCAGGTTTGGCTCTGGTCACTCTGAAGCTATTGTTAGTGAAAATATCACAACAGCTGAGAAGTTTTTAAATGCTATAGATGCAGCGGCTGTATATGTAAATGCTTCAACTCGTTTTACAGATGGTGGAGCTTTTGGGTTTGGTGCAGAGGTGGGAATAAGCACAAATAAGCTTCATGCTCGTGGACCAATGGGGATAGAGGGACTTACTACATATAAATTTAAAATTTATGGAAGTGGTCAAATTAGGTGACTATGAGTATATTAGCCTATTTTGATATTTAAATTATTTGATTGGTTAATGTATTATACTAAGGATAAACATGGGCTACTTTCCAACATTTATAAAAATAGATGATAAAAAGACACTTATTGTAGGTGGTGGAAATATTGCTTATGAAAAACTTGAAAAATTATTAGATTTCACACAAAATATATCAATTATATCACCTAAATTTTCTGATAAGATGATAGAAAAAATCAATAAATATAATTTAAAGTTTGAAAATCGAGTATATAAAACTGATGATATAAAAGAGTTTAATATAGTTATTGTTGCTGTTGATAATATTAATTTACAGGGACAAATATTTGAAGAATCAAAACAATATAAATGTTTATGTAACTGTGTTGATTCAGTGGAGTATTGCGATTTTATATTTCCATCATATATAAAAAAAGATGATTTAACCATCGCTATATCAACATCTGGAAACTCTCCTGCTTTAGCCAAACACTTAAAAATATATCTTAAAAAATTAATTCCAGATGGGATAAGTGATTTTTTAAAACAGATGAAAGATTTCAGAAAAACAATGCCAAAAGGCAAAGAGAGGATGCAATTTTTAGATAAAAAAGCTAAAGAATATATAGATGAATGGAATAAAAAGCAAATATAAAATATACTCAATCTAAAAGATAAAAACAAATTTACCTCCTTTTAACCACAAAAAAGATATAATCGAAAAATTATTATATAAATAAGCATATTATATTCTTAGGACCAAAGGATAACCATGAACATTCGTAAAAAAGCCCTGACATTTGAAGATGTACTTTTAATTCCAAAATACTCTGAAGTATTACCTAAAGAGGTAGATCTTAAGACAAAACTAACAAAAAATATTTCGCTAAAGATTCCTATTATCTCAGCTGCTATGGATACTGTTACAGAATATCGTGCAGCTATCGCTATGGCTAGACTTGGCGGAATTGGAATTATCCATAAAAATATGGATATAAAAGCTCAATGTAAACAAGTTACTAAAGTAAAAAAAAGTGAAAGTGGAATAATTATTGACCCAATATTTGTCCATCCTGATGCTACTTTAGCTGATGCAGAAAAATTGATGAGTGAGTATAGAATATCTGGTGTTCCTGTGGTAGATGGGCATAATAAACTTTTAGGAATTCTCACCAATCGTGACATGAGATTTGAAAAAGATATGAGAAAACTAGCAGGTGAAGCTATGACTTATATGCCTTTAATAACAGCTAAAAAAGGAATTTCCCTTGATGATGCTGCTGATATTATGCATAAAAATAAGATTGAAAAACTACCAATAATTGATGCAGATGGATTTTTAAAAGGTCTAATTACAATTAAAGATATTAAAAAACGTATTGAATACCCAAATTCAAATAAAGATAGCTTTGGTCGTTTAGTTGTAGGTGCTGCTATAGGTGTTGGACAAATGGATAGAGCTAAGGCACTCGTAGATGCTGGTTGTGATGTTTTAGTTCTTGACTCTGCTCATGGACACTCAAAAGGAATTTTAGACACAGTAAAAGAGATAAAAGAGACTTTAGAGATAGATGTTATTGCAGGAAATGTTGCAACTGGTGAAGCAGTTGAAGCTTTAATAAAAGCTGGAGCTGATGCTGTTAAAGTAGGGATAGGTCCTGGATCAATTTGTACTACTCGAATAGTTGCTGGAGTTGGAGTGCCTCAAATTTCTGCTATTGATGAATGCGCTCAAGCTGCACGTAAACATAATATACCTATTATTGCAGATGGCGGGATTAAATACTCTGGTGATCTCTCTAAAGCTTTAGCTGTTGGTGCTAGTTGTATCATGGCTGGCTCACTTTTAGCTGGAACTGAAGAGAGTCCTGGTGAAACTATTATGTATCAAGGTCGTCAATATAAATCATACCGTGGTATGGGTAGTATTGGAGCTATGCAAAAAGGCTCAAATGATAGGTATTTTCAAGAGGGAACAGCAGCTGATAAGTTAGTTCCTGAGGGGATAGAGGGTCGCGTTCCATTTCGTGGCTCAATTGCAGGAATAGTTCATCAAATGATGGGTGGACTTCGTGCATCTATGGGTTATTGTGGAAGTAAAGATATACCTGCATTTTGGGAAAAAGCTGAATTTGTTGAGATAACAAGCGCAGGACTTAAAGAGAGTCATGTGCATGATGTAATTATCACTCAAGAAGCACCTAACTATCGTGTGTAATGATTAAACCTTGTTAAAAAGTTGAAGATGAATTTACAGAAATATTCTGACGTTATCTTAATAAAAGAGAAGAGATGCGAAAATTAAAAGATTTTATCGGTAAATATATTGAACTAACAGATGAAGATTTAAAACAATTTTCACAGCATGTTAAAATTAAAAAATATAAAAAAAATGAAATAATACATCATATTGGAGATGTATTTAAAAATATCATGTTTATTAATAGTGGTATTGCTAGATCATATATTATCAAAGAAGATGGAAAAGATTTTACTTGGTATATTCATTTCTCAAATGATAATAGTGCAAATCTAAAAAACTTTTTTATAGTTGATTATGCAAGTTTTACACATCAAGAACCATCAAAAATGAATTTTGAGGCATTGCAAGATTGTGAAGTATTTATTATTGAATATGAAGTCTTAGAAAAACTTTATAACTCAGATATTAAGTGGCAATTTTTAGGAAGAATAATTGCACAAGAAGCGTATCATTTAACTCACCATAGAACAATATCTCTTTTAACTTTAACAGCTAAAGAAAGATTAGATAACTTGATTGAGGAATATCCTAATATTTTTGAGAAAGTTCCACATTATCATATAGCTTCTTTTTTAGGTATTGCTCCACAATCTTTAAGTAGATTAAGAAAACCCTGAACAAATGTTAATGCAAATATTTTAAGAAAGTAGTAAAATATCTAAAATTCTATACAGGATGTATTATGAATAGAAGAAATTTTATCAAATTCTCAGCTATTGCTACTTTGACACCTAGAACTTTTGCCAATACTACAGGTGAAACATATATAAAAAATCATGCGCTTAAAACGATAAAAGATGATTATCTTGGCAATAAAATAAAAGATAATATATTTCAAAATCCCTATGGAAAATCTGGACAAAAAAGTTTTATCGATTTATTGGGATGGAAATTTTCAGAAAATCCGCAAGAAGGTATTAAAGAAACAGAGCAATATTCATTAAATGTTATTAATGATAAATCTGTGTTAGATGATAAAAAAGATTTTATATACTGGTTGGGGCATGCTTCATTTTTAATACAAATTGATAACAAAAAAATCATAACCGACCCTTGTTTAACTTCACCACCTTTTGTTAAAAGACATACTAAGTTACCAATACCTATAGAGAATCTAAAACCAGATTATATTTTAGCAACTCATGGACATTTTGACCATCTTGATGGTGACACGGTAAAACATTTTGATAATTCAATGGCACTTATACCTTTAGGAATGAGTGAGTTAATTAAAGATATGAACCCATCAATAACAACACAAGAAGCTGGATGGTTTCAGCAATATGATATTGCAGAAGATTTTAAAGTTTTCTTTTTACCATCTCATCACTGGCATAGAAGAACACTTTTTGATACTGATAAGATATTGTGGGGTAGCTTTATCATTCAATCAAAAAATAAAACCATATATTTTGCAGGAGATAGCGCTTATTCAGAACATTTTAAAGAGATTGGTGAGTTATTTGATATTGACATAGCGATATTACCAATTGGAGCATATTCGCCTGATTATATGATGAAATCATCACATATAAATCCAAATGAAGCTTTTAAGGCATATAAAGATTTAAAAGCAAAAAAATTAATACCTATGCACTTCGGCACTTTCGATATTTCAGATGAACCGATGAGTGAACCAGAGTTTTTAATGAAAAAATTAAGCAAAAATATCAATATTCAATTTTTAGATATTGGAGAAAAAGACTTATTGAGTTAAATATATTTCAGAAAACAATCCATTACAGTAGTGCTTTATGCTATAATAATTGTGATTATTATTTAGGAGTGTTATTAAATGATTTTAACAAAAAAAGAAAAATCTAATTTTATTAATACAGCCATTATTCAAGATTCAAAAAAAATTCTCATAGACATTAGTCCTATTAAAAATAATAATGGTATATTTTTAGATGAGATAAACAAAGGTAATATTGTTTATGAAAAATGAAATAAGATATGCTGGGTTTTGGATTAGGTTAGTTGCATCTTTTTTAGATACACTATTTTTGGCCGTGCCAATAGGAATTTTGATTTATGTTTTGAGCGGTGGAGAGTGGTTTGACTTTTCACAGTATCAACAAAATATACAAGCTGCAATGTCTGGAAATGTCAATAAAGCTTTATCTGATATGCCAAAAATGGATAGGACTTGGGATATTATTAATCTTATTATTTTAATGACTATCTCCATAATTTTTTGGCGAAAATATAATGGGGCTACTCCTGGGAAAAGATTTGTCAAGATTAAAATTGTAGATGCAAAAACTTTTAATAATATAGATAATAGACAAGCAATTACTCGTATATTTGGATATATTGCTTCTGTTCTTACATTTTTTATTGGATTTTTGATAATTGCTTTTAGAGAGGATAAAAGAGGATTACATGACCTTTTAGCTGGAACTGTTGTTATCTATGATAAAGATTAATTATAGTATGCTAATATTATAATATTAGTTTTAATTATATAACTTTACTAAAGGAAAAACAATGGATTTACAAACAAAAGCTATTCATTCTGGTTATGAAAAAGACTCTCAAGGGACAATGGCTGTTCCAATTTATATGACTACAGCTTATGAGTTTCGTGATGTTGAACATGCTGCAAACTTATTTTCACTAAAAGAACTTGGAAATATATATACACGTCTTAACAACCCTACAACTGATGTGTTTGAGAAAAGGTTTGCGGAGTTAGAGGGTGGAGAGGCTGCACTTGCTACTTCAAGTGGGATGAGCTCTATTTTTTATGCTATAGCTAACTCTGCTGAGGCTGGCGATAATATTATTTGTGCCAACCAACTTTATGGTGGAAGTTTAACCTTAAGCGCTCATACCTTAAAAAGATTTGGAATTGAAACAAGATTTTTTGATGTTCACAAGCCTCAAGATATAGAAACCCTCATAGATGACAAAACTAAAGTTATTTTTTTTGAATCATTAACAAACCCAAGCATTGATGTTGCAGATATAGAAGCAATTACCTCTATTGCAAATAAACATGGTATTTTATCGGTAGTTGACAATACAGTAGCTACCCCTGCTTTATGTCGTCCTTTTGAATTTGGTGCTGATATATCTGTTCATAGTACTTCAAAATATACAACAGGTCAAGGTCTTGCTATTGGTGGTATTTTAGTTGAGAGAAAAGGTTTAGTTGAAAAACTAAAAGCAAATCCTCGTTATCCTCAATTTAATGAGCCTGATGCATCTTATCATGGCTTGGTTTATGTTGATCTGCCTCTACCTCCATTTACCCTAAGAACTAGACTCTCTCTTTTGCGTGATATTGGTGCAGTACCTTCACCTTTTAACTCTTGGTTGTTTATCCAAGGAACAGAAACATTATCTCTTCGTATGAAAGAGCACTCTTCAAACGCGCAAAAGTTAGCTGAATTTTTAGAGTCTCATCCAAGAGTAAATAAAGTGAATTATCCTGGATTGAAAAGCAACTCTAACTATGAGAACGCACAAAAATACTTTGATGATGGAGCTTCATCTGGATTGCTTAGTTTTGAAGTTGGCTCACTTCAAGAGGCTACAAAAATTGTAAATG
>Ga0256834_1001320_pt1 | contig 17034 bp, 18 predicted proteins | sample 4281140metaG_FD_190536 | JGI IMG/M metagenome (GOLD analysis project Ga0256834, IMG submission 190536) | Hydrothermal vent microbial communities from East Pacific Rise, Pacific Ocean - 4281-140 | ecosystem: Environmental > Aquatic > Marine > Hydrothermal vents | place: Pacific Ocean: East...
AAGCGGTGCCCAATATAACGCACCACCGCTCGATAAAGCCCTTGCCGAATAAACACCGGAAGCGCCAATAAAGGCAACAATACAACCGCCATCCAATAGGTGTTGAGCGAAAAATCAAGCTCGCCTAAACGAACCGAGATGGCTAACGATGCAATCAACAACAGCCCCACCACATCCACAAAAGCCGAAATTAAACGCTTTTTCCAACGCGCTAACTCTAATAAACGTGACAGTTTAAACACGAACAAGACACTCCATTTTTATGATAATACACTCTATTTTAACCTACCTAATCACGCCATCCACGCGTGAGCCAAATGGAATAGCAATTCTTCAGCAAAAAATTGCAGATAACTCTGCTTTGATAAAAGCACTGTCTACGATTTTTATTGTAATGCAGTGATTACTTACGACTTGATTGAATGTTTAACATAATCCCGTAAATAGGCTATTAATTAATAGTCTGATACCTGTCAAAAAATCATCCCATTCAGCTTTTTATTCAAGTTTTCCCATATTCTTTTCGCTCCTTATTCAAACGAAAATAACTTCCCTGCACTCTCTTAGTTAAGAGGTAATATATCAACCACAAAGGCAGGTAATAACTAATATACTTGCTGTAAGCAAAAAATAGCTTAAAAAGCCCTCCTAATGAGAAACTCCGTCACTTTTTACAACCTTAACAAACGTGCGCCATAAAATATAAAAATCAAACCAAAAATTCTGTTTATTCATATATTCAACATCTAAAACCACTTTTTGGGGGATAGGCAACTCATCTCGGCCATTTACCTGTGCCCAGCCTGTTAAACCGGGTAAAATTTTATCCACTCCTTTCTCTGTTCTTAATGCAATCAAATCATCCTGATTAAACAGCGCAGGCCTTGGCCCCACAAAACTCATATCACCTTTTAAAATACACCAAAGCTGTGGAAGCTCATCTAAACTCGATTTTCTTAAAAAATCACCAATAGGAGTCAAAACACTTTTAGGATCTTGTAATAAATGCGTTGCAACAGCAGGCGTATCCACCTTCATACTTCTAAACTTGGGCATTTTAAAAATTTTATTGTCTTTTCCTACTCGATCAGACCAGTACAAAGCAGCCCCCTTAGATGTAAGCTTAACCAATAACGCAACCACTAAAATAGGAAGCAATAATATAACGCCAGAAAACATAGCCAATACAAAATCAAACACTCTTTTCATTAATACTTAGCCTTAACCATCTTTTGTAACTGTTCATCCATTGTAGTAACAGGCTTCCAGCCAAGTAAATTACGTGCTTTACTGCTGTCTACCTGCAAAGAACCAAATAATCGATTCGCCACATCCTCTTTACCTACTAACTTGGCCACAGATGTCATCCAAGAGACAGGAACAGGAATCAACCAAGCCCGCTTACCTTGAGCTTTAGCCACTTTTTGCAATAACTGAGTGGTTGATACATCTTCATTATCTGAAATTAAAAATACCTGATTAGCCGCTTTAGGGGATTTTTCTCTGTCTGCACATAACGCAATAAAATCAACTAAATTATCCAATGCAACCAAAGAACGTTTATTATGAATGGCTCCGAAAGGTAAAGGAATGCTTTTTCTCATCCAATTCATCATTGATGCAAAATTGGCCTTAACATTTGGACCATACACTAATGGTGGGCGAATAATAACGACTTCCATATCCGTCTCTTTTGCCAAAGCCAATAAACCTTGTTCAGCTTCATATTTAGATAAACCATAAGCATCCTCAGGAATAAGTGAATCATTAGGTATAAAAGGAGAATCAGGCTGGGTCATTTCACCATTTACTTTAATCGAACTTATAAATATAAAACGTTTAACACCTGCTTTAGCAGCCATTCCTGCTAAAGCTAAAGTACCATCTCTATTTACTTTCCTAAACTCAGATAATGGATCCGATGATTCATCGAGCATTACATGTACCCGTGCGGCAACATGAATAACAGAGTTAACCCCTTCAAAGACACTGGATAATTGTTGAATTTCTTTCAGCTCGGATAAATCACCTAACACAATCTGCTGAACAGGCTCAGGTAAATTAGCTAGACTCTTTCTAACAGCGGCTAACACGCTTACATCATCAGAAAGCAATTTAGTGACCATTGCACTACCTACAAACCCTGTTGCTCCTGTTAATAAAACATTCACTTATTTACCTCTCTGCCTTGGATCAAATTTCTTAGATAATTTATAAATAAAATGCTCTAAACTTCCTGGTAATAATGAACGCACTAAAGGATAAAATGCAGCAATACTTTTCCATAAAGGTTGATTTAAATTACGCACCCCACTAAAGCCAATCTGTCCTTGTTTTAACAAATTTTTAGTTGATTGTCGTTTATGTGTTTCACCTGAAAATCGATAAAGAATTAATGTATCTGGTATATTTTTAAACACATATCCAGCTTTTGCACAACGAAACCAAAGCTCGTAATCTTGTCTGCGATTTAAATCAGGATTGTAACCACCAACATTAAGAATAGACTTCTTTTTATACATAACGGTAGGATGAATTAAGGGGCAAGAAAATAAGTTTATATAGATATCTTCATGAGTAGAAGGCATAACTCTTATATTACCAACGACACCGTTTAAACAAATTTCTTGAGCAAACCCTCCTAAGATATCAAGTGATTTTTTTTCGCCAAACTCAATCACTTGTTTTTCAAACCTTTGGGGAAGCGCCACATCATCTGCATCCATTCTAGCTACTAAATCGTGCTTACAATGCTTAAGCCCTTCATTTAGAGCAACTGCCAAGCCAGAATTTGTTAATAACTTTACTGAAATAACGTTTAATAACTCTCGATAATCATTAATGACTAAGTTTAATTCATTCGTTATTTTTCCATCTTCAACCAAAACTAACTCATCGGCAACTAACGTTTGCTCCAATAAACTTTGCAAACATTCTTTAAGAAAATTCGGCTGATCTTTTGCATAAACAGACATTAAAATTGAAAATTTCATAAATTACGGCTTGCCCATCAATATTTGTTCAACCTCAAACTCAGATAAACCATGAGAAAGGCAATAGCCATAAAAGTTATGCAATTCTAAATACGCTCTTTGTTTAACCGAACTTGAAAGCAAAAATGACCCATCTATTTTATCAATCATATGCTTAGGCACTAACTCACCCAATATCTCATTCTTAAAAAAGACCATGTCTAAATCAAAATAAAGATCCACACCTCTTTTTTCTTGCTTCCAATCTATTTTATTTTCTAATAAAGAACGCAGTAGCAATTTATTTTTAAGGTTTTTAAAATCAAACTTTGCTGAGAGCGGTAAATTAAAACAATACTCAGCTAATGAAGCATCAGCCCAAGGAAATATAACATCAGAAGATAAATATTTTGCCGTTGCAATCGTTTTGCCCATCATACACTGATGATCGTGAAACGCCCCTCTTGAAAAAGCTCTAAAATCAATAAACTCTAGCTCATCTAATGACTTAGGAATTTTTGAAAAAAACTTATTTAAATCATACGATTGTCCAAAAGGAAAGAAAGCGGCTAATGCTGATAAGTCACCATGAGATTCAGAAGGAGATCTAATATACCACCTTAAAGCAGGTATTGATCTAGGTAAAAGCTTCCACAATCCCAGCCGAGACAATGAAAACGATTGTAATTGTTTTTTAGATGCCAAATATCCAAAGTACTCATCATTTCCCAAGCCATCCACAATAACATAATCATTTGGATTTAATTCCTCTCTTTCAAAGAAAAGCTTACAGCCAAATAAAAAGAAAAAGAAAGCTTGGTCGAGAATTGGCGTATCCATTTTTTGGCAAGCATCAAGAAATATTTTTGTATCATACTTAGCCTGAATATCATCTACTATTACAAAATAAGCCTTATGTCCCAATTTTTCAGTTACATCATTAATGTATTTTTTCAATTTCAAATCGGAATTTCTTAAAAACGTAAGTGTTTTACACTTAACTCCCATTTCAGACAATGCTAATGCCAAACCCATCGAATCTTTGCCATCACTAAGTAACAATAAAGGCTCTTTAGAAGAGGGTAAACTATGCTTTAAAGCATTCTGGATTTTTATTAATAACACTGAAGAGTCAGCACAGCTATTTGCTCGGTAGCTTTTAGATAAATGTCTAAATTTATATTCTTCGAAGTATTCGATACCTTTTTCAGAAATACAAGTAAGACTTTTTTCCTCTATAGCTAGAGCATCCAATGGATTGACCATGAACTCTCCAAATGTTGATAAACACTTAATTTTTTTGAACGTCATACCCTATATCCTAACCATTTAATTCCAGACCAAAACACTACTATAAGCACCGTAATTTTTTACAAAAAGAACAAATAATAAATGAATTAAAGCGTATACAATTACACCTATAAAACACAACAATTTATTTTTAAAAACTATTGCAAATAATAACGGTACTATGATTATTTCTACAATACCCAATAAAGCAGAAGTTCTTCCAATAATAAAACCTAGCTCATGAAAACCTATTCGTAAAATAATAGTACTTAATAAGAACCATACAAGCATATCAAAATGTTTAAATTTTAAACTCAATTTATTCCAAAAAATATAAGTAAGAAACGCAAGTATCAAATATTTTAAGTTTATCATTCCAAGGAAACTAAGGCTTTGTCCATACGATTCATCATTCATATAAACTTCTGCAGAACTTACCCTTGGTAGCCAATCTAACATAAAATAATTTAGAATCACTCCCCCGATTTCAACATAGCCCATAATCAATGCCAGACCAAGCGTTAACAATACATAGCTTCGTTTTAACTTAATAAAAGATAAAAAATACGGCAAAAAAAGTACTATAGCTGCAGTATGCAGCGTCATAGAAATCAAAATCAAAATAAAGGCAACTGTATATTTTTTGTTTGAAATTTGTAATAAGACAAATAAACCCAACGTACTAGCTAGACCAAAGCGAATTGCAACCATATAATTTGTGAAAAAATCATATGAATAAAAAATAAGAATAGCTAAAACAGGAAAAACCGTAAGTTTTTTAAGTGTAAAAAACAACAAAAATGAAGTTAACAACGAAATAAGAATTAAAAAAACGACGAAATTAGCGGTAAAGCTTTTAATTATAACAATAAGGAACGCAAAACCAGGCTCAAAAAAATAATCGTCATTTAAAACCTGCTGAAAACCACCATCAAATACCCCATCAAATTGACTAAATATATCCTTATAACTTTCATAATCAGCAGCCACGTCACCAGAGCGTATACCAGAAAAAATAGCAATAACAACTAGACATAATGCTACCAATAAACCGGTGTAATGTCTTAATTTAGGCTCCATTGAAAATAACGCCATCAAAGCCAATAAAATAAATACAACAAAATAACTTAACAAAAACCTTTACCTAATTTAAGACCTTGAATTCTTTAAATTTCAAGTTATGCGGATGATTTTTATTCACTCCCCTTAAAACTTGATCAAAAGCTCTTGAGGTTTCATAAGCCCAACGATTAAATTTAAATTTATGCTTAGGCATTTTAATGTTTTTCAATTCATTCCTTGACGCTTGACAGGCCTCATTTGTAAAACTTTCAATATGCCTATATTTTAACTTTAAGCGTTGTGTATCAGAGATGCAGATATATTTTAATATTATTTAGTCAATATCAATCATGTCTAATACTAAACCTTTAAGCTTGCTTGAACTCGGATAATAATTCACTATAAATAGCCTGATAGCTATTTGACATCACGATAGAACTTAATTTATCAAATACAAGACTAATAGAATTCGTTGACTGAAAATCATGCAGCTCTAGATTTACATTTAGCAGAGCACTGATTAATGAACTTTCTAAATTTAAAGAAAAAAGGTAAACACTATTTGGGCTCAAGCTATATATTTCTTTGTGCGGTTCTATATCAGACAATAACACTGGTAATCCACAAGCCATCGCTTCTAGAACTGCATTTGGCATACCCTCAGCTTTAGAAGCTGAGACAAAGTAATCAGCTAAGTTTAAAAAAACTTTAACATTATCAACTTTTCCATAAAATTTTATTTGCTTAGAACCCGCAGCTAAAGACTCACAAACCGATGATTGTTGTCCTTCTCCTATCAAAATCAAATAATGATTAGGTTTTTTTTTCAAAAAACCTAAAAAACTCTTAACCACATAATCTGAATTTTTTCGTTTATCCTTCCCTAATGATGATAACCAAATGATGGCATCCCTTGGTAAGCCAAAGTCATCCCTAATTTGCACTTTCTTAGCATGGTCTATAGAAGTATACCTTTGAGTATCAACACCATTTAGAACTGTTTGAATATGATTAATACCGAATATTGTTTTTAAGTTATCGCAAACGGCTTTTGACACTCCACAGCACAAATTTAACTTTCTAAAAGCACTCGTCTGAGCTTTTGTTAGATACCAACCTAAAATAGCCCCATAAGTCATTCTATAGTCATCTTGAGGGAAGTTTCTAACAGTACAAATTTTAGGAATATTAAGGTACGTCAATTTAGAAGAGATAATATCTGCCCTCGCACCCTGTGAATGAATAATATCAGGGTTTATTTCACTCACCTTCTTTTTCAACGCTGGAAGAGAAAAAAATAGCCCTTCAATGCGAGAAAAACCTAGCGACGCCATCTGAAACCCAAGTGACTCATAAGCAAACCAAAGAGAAGCTTTAGGCTCAGGAGATAAACTAATTAAATACGGTTCAAAAGTGGTACGATCCAAATTTTTAATAATATTAAAAAGTTGATTTGTAGGTCCACTCTTTTGCAGAGTGCTAACAATATAGAGTATTTTTTTCATAATCAATTTGCCTAATAGGGCCTTTTATTTGGTATCGTTATTCTATGGTCAACCGTTTATAGGTCATATACAATTTCTTGTGGTAAGAAGAGGGCATTCTATTTTTAGTTGGCCTTTTTCTTACACGTTAATTGCACTTAGTATCTATGATTTTTCTGAAAATTGATATGTGCGCCTGCCCTGAATCCCTAGGAGGCTTATGGTCAACAACTGGAGGACATATAGAGAGCTATCTCTGGCACAGGAACTATTGTAGGTACTGATTATTATTGTACCAAGCGCTAATTAAGTAAATTCGATATACGCAGTAACTTGACGACTTAGCTCCCCAGCCCTTCCCTCTCATTCGCATATGCAGCCTATTCAAAATTTTAACTACGCCTAGTTCGTGCCAAAGAGTACAGCCGTATATTTCTTCGGTCATGTAGTTCCAATTTTGCAAAACGAGACTTTTAGCATCATAACTAAATCCCATTTTTCCGATAACATCAGAATCTAATACCATACGATTCTTTAACAACGCTCTTAGAATCAATTTATTTTTAAGTTGCTTACGGTCGAACAAGTAAGCTTCTGGCATTTTGGCAAAGTATTCGGCGACTTGTTGGTTTGCAAACGGCAATATAAGATTAGAGTTAATCGAGCCTGCAAAGTTTCGTGCCTTTCGAATATGTAGCTCTGCTGCGGTGACTGTTGTTAGAATATCTGTTTTAAAATCAAAAAGGTCCCAGTCTTTACGTAAACAGCTTTCACCTGACCAGTACGGATAAACCGATTGGTTATTAGCAAAGATATGATTTGCATCTTTTAAACTTAACCCACCCATTCCACACCATTCTGCGGGCGTTCTTAGCAATGGGTTAAACAAGCTTTCAGAACTTGTGAATTGACGCACAAAAGAAAACTTAGAGGTCAATTTGGATAGAGGCAAAACCTTTAACTCTCTTTGGCTTGGCGGCGTCATCATATGACTGTCATTACCACCTCCATCAATAATATTGGCACCTTTTAACTCTGGAATTTGCTCTGCGTATAAAGGATAGGCTAAAGTAACATTGTCGGTACAGGGAAAAGGGGCGTTGATAAAGTACTCATCAATCGCTTGTTTATGCGAAATTTGTAGCTGATCAACTTCATGCAATATTTGATGTTTAAAGCCAAGCTGTTTAGCAACTTTTGCGCTAATTTCACTTTCATCTGCAGCACCTTTAGACTTATGCGTTATCAAAGTGACTTTATTCTGCCAACCCGCTTCAGCAAGCGCCAAGGCAATACTATTACTGTCCTTACCCGCACTATGAAACAAATAACTCGGTTTGGATTCATCAATTCGAGAAATCGTCGCTTCAGCCAGCATTTGTAAAATCAAATCCTCGTCTGGTTGCATATCATCTGCGTGTAATCGATTAGCATTCATAAATGGAAATTTGTGCTTAAAGGCGACTTCAACCTTACCGTTCGCAGTTGCCACCTCTGCCGTATCCCCAATGCCAACAATATAAATATCCTGATAGGCTGTTTTAGGCGGAGGCACTACCCCACTTTGTAATAAAAATGAAATGCCTTCGTCAGACACCTTTAATGGTTTAGGGACTCGAGCATCATCCAATATATCTATAATAGAGGTAGAGTAAAGCAAAATTTGCTTATCCTCTGACCAGTAAATATAAATAGGAAACTCACCCGCTAAATCGGATTGAATGTTCAGATTTGGTTGATAGGGAATATATTTATTAATCATTATTTACGTATTTTTTAATTACTCGACCAGGATTACCAGCAAAAACAACCCTCGCTGGAACATCAGCTGAAACAACGGTATTCGCCCCAATTATTGAACCATTTCCAATCGTAACACCAGGAAGAATAATTGCATTTATACCAATCCATACGTTATTTTCAATAATAATTTCTTTGCCTTCATCGCGAGTATTAATGCGCTCTCCAACATTATCAAATGAAGCCTCATGACCGTTTGAATCAAAAATTTGTACATTAGCTGCAATTAAACAATTCTCACCGATTTTTATTTTTTTATAAGCGTGAATACAAGCTCCATTAATTCGAGTGTTCGCACCTATTTCAATTCGTGCATCTGGCCGATCGGCCATTAACTTAACGGAGGAATGCATATTTGCGTGATAACCATAGTTTCTTGAGTTTAAAGTTACATTATTACCGACCTTTATACAGGCACCTTTTGACACTTGTATTGCTGGTAAACCTTTTACAACACAGTTTTTGCCTAAAAAAACATTTTTATTGCATAAAATTAATATACTAAAATAAAGGTCACTTACTTTAAAAGTTATTTTTCTAAGTGAATTTACAAACACATTCAATCCTTCTTTTTATAAAACCAAAATGATAAATATGCCATTAAAAAACGTGCTATTAAAATTGAGCCAATAGCACCATAAACACCATAAAAACAAATCAAAACTATTGCGTTAAAAAAAGAAAATAAAGAAACATACAAAGAAATATTTTTAGCTATTCTCTCATTACCGTTTAACATCAAATAATTCGTATTATACGTTAAATATGCAAATGTAAATAAAATACTAAAAGATAACCATTGAACATATATAGCTGCCTCTTGGCCAGCTACACTAAATAAAAAATCCGTAATATTACCAGAAAACATAAAGATTATTAATGTTAAGAGGCTACCTGAACCAAGCATCACAACCTGAAATAACTTATGTTGATTAAGACCACGTGATAAGTAAGGTAAAAAGGTATTAGATAATATATAACCAAATGAGACTGCCGCACCAATTATTGTAGTTGCTGCCGTATATAAGCCAACGGCTATATTATTTGTAAACATTCCTAATAAAAATACTGCTGAGTTATTGTAAAGGTTTGGTGCTAGTTGACTTACAAATGCATACCACCCCTCTTGATAGATGGTTTTAACTTCTGTCCAGTGCGATATTTTAAAGTTTATTTTAAATTGTTTATGAATCACTACTATAGTAAGCACAAATGTTATCATCGCCGCTATTGCCTGCAGTAAAGGTACTAAAAAAAAATCTTCTTCTCGTTTAACAAATAAAAACAAAGAAATTAAAAACATCAAACTTGTACCCATGCTTAAAAATGCGATGTACTTCATTTTTTCTATGCCTTGAAAAAACCAGATAGGGAACAGACTTTGAAATACAACAAAAGCCAATGTAAAAAGGTATAAATTTAAGTAAGCATTGAACTTTTCAACGGTTAGAACTATTAGAATAAAGAGAACCGCACTGATCAGTGCCAAAATAACTGAAGCCGTCAGAGTAGCTGAGTAGATCTGTGCTAACTTACTTAAGTCATTTCTATGTCTTGCTATTTCGCGTGTTGCCGTAATGCCGAAGCCAAACTGTATAATTGCTCCAAAATACATACCGAGTGACAAAGAAAAATTGACCAATCCAAAATTTTCCATACCAATAGTTCTAACTAAATAAGGCAGGGTAATTAATGGAATTAAAAACTGAAAGCCACGTAAAACTGAAAGTGACATGAAGTTACTCATTAATCGCTTTTTATTTTCTGTATCTACCAGTTTTTTTAATCTAAAAATCACTCTTAATAATACCCTTTATACCAGCTCATAAATATATCTATCCCATCTTCAATACTTGTCTTTGGTTTAAAACCAATATCAGCAATTAAACTATCAACATCAGCATAGGTAACTGGCACATCTCCTGCCTGCATAGGCAATAAATTTTCTTTTGCTTTTTTACCACAAGCCGACTCAATCGCCGTAATAAAACGGCGTAAAGTTACAGGTTGATTATTCCCGATATTATATATTTTATAAGGTGCTTGTGCTGTGGTAACTTTTGATTTTTGAACTTTAGGAATTGTATCTATCACACGCATCACACCTTCCACAATATCATCAATATAGGTAAAATCTCTTTTCATTTTGCCATTATTAAAAACATCAATCACTTCATCATTCAGTATTTTTTTAGTAAAAGAAAAGTAAGCCATATCAGGCCGGCCCATCGGCCCATAAACCGTAAAAAACCTAAGGCCTGTTGTTGGAATATTATATAAATGACTATAAGTATGTGCCATTAATTCATTTGATTTTTTAGTCGCTGCATATAAGCTAATAGGATAGTCAACACAGTCTTCTGTACTAAAAGGTTGTTTACTATTCATGCCATAAACAGAACTTGAACTGGCATACACCAAGTGCTTTACTTTTGAGTGACGACAACCTTCTAAAATATTTACAAAGCCCACAAGGTTAGAATCAACATAGGCATTTGGATTTTCAATAGAGTAACGTACACCTGCTTGTGCTGCTAAATTAACTACTGTATCAAAATTATTTTTTTTAAATAATCCTGCAATACCTTCTCTATTGGCTAAATCTAGCTGAATAAATTTATAGTTTTTTGCACTTTCATGACGGTCTAATACTGCCAAACGATCATGCTTTAGTTGTGGGTCGTAATAATCATTTAAATTATCAATCCCAACAACTTCATGCCCTTGATCAAGCAATTTATTAATCAAATGAAAGCCAATAAATCCTGCCGAACCTGTTACTAATATTTTATTCACTTAATCAATCCTTACCAAACAAATCACGAGTATAAACCTTATCGGATACATCGTGCATTTCATCAACCAAACGGTTGGCAACAATAATATCACTTACTTGTTTAAACGCCTTTAAATCTTGAATCACTTTAGAGTTAAAAAACTCGCTCTCTTTTAAAACAGGTTCGTAAATAACGACTTCAATTCCTTTAGCTTTAATTCGCTTCATAATACCTTGTATGGCACTGGCTCTAAAATTATCTGACCCTTGTTTCATTACTAAACGATAAATACCCACCACTTTGGGATTTTGTTTAATGATTTGCTCTGCAATAAAGTTTTTGCGTGTGGTATTTGAATCTACAATCGCTTTAATAAGGTTATTGGGTACGTCTTGATAGTTTGCTAATAGTTGCTTGGTGTCTTTTGGTAAGCAGTAACCACCATAGCCAAAGCTAGGATTATTGTAGTGGTTACCGATTCGGGGGTCTAATCCAATGCCTTCAATGACTTGTTTTGAGCTTAGTCCGTGTGTTTCACAATAGCTGTCAAGCTCATTAAAATAAGAAACTCGCATGGCTAAATAGGTATTTGAAAACAGTTTAATAGCCTCTGCTTCGGTTGAGTTCGTAAATAATACGGGAATATCTTTGGCTGGTTTTTGTGCACCTTCTACCAACAGTGCCGCAAACCTTTCTGCTCGTTCAGACTGTTCACCGACCACAATTCGAGAGGGGTGCAGATTATCATAAAGCGCTTTACCTTCCCGTAAAAACTCTGGTGAAAAAAAGAAGTTCTGGCAATTAAACTTTTGCTTCATGGCATCCGTATAGCCCACAGGAATCGTTGATTTAATAACCATTACGGCATTTGGGTTTATTTTTAATACCTCTTGAATTACTGATTCTACTGAACCTGTATTAAAGGTATTTGTATCACTGTCGTAGTCAGTTGGTGTGGCTATCACAACAAAATCGGCATTTTTATACGCTAATTCTTTATTCAATGTGGCCGTAAAATTTAATATTTTATGTTTTAAAAAATCACTTATTTCATCGTCAACAATCGGGGATTGCTGGTTATTTAGTAAATCAATTTTTTCAGGCACAATATCCAGCGCTACCACTTCATGATTTTGGGCAAATAAAATGGCTAACGAAAGCCCTACATAGCCTGTTCCTACAACAGCAATTTTCATAAAATTATTTACTCTTTAATTGTACTGAATGACTCAAGGCTGTATCTCTCGTGCCATATTTAAAAGTGCTTCTTGATTTAACCATTCTTTATTACTGCCTGAATTATACTCAAATCCTTCTTTAACGGGTAAGCCTTTTTCCCCTAGATTATTTTTTGTAAAATTACATTGATTGGTAAATTGGATGGTTGGGCAGATCACGTAGTGGTCTTTAAACTCTAAAGTTAGGTGACTGTCATCAGCAGGGCACATGATTTCATGCAGTTTTTCACCAGGGCGGATGCCCACTATTTTTTGAGGTAAATTTGGCGCAATGGCCTTGGCTAAGTCGGTCATATACATGGATGGAATTTTGGGAATAAAAATCTCCCCCCCCTGCATTCGCTGAAAGTTTTTAAGTACAAACTCAACCCCTTGTTGCAAGGTAATCATAAAACGTGTCATATCTTTATGAGTAATAGGCAATTCCGTTGCACCATCAACAATTAGCTTTCTAAAAAAGGGGATAACCGAACCACGTGAGCACACTACATTACCGTAGCGAACCACAGAAAACCGTGTATCTCGTGTGCCAACCATGTTATTGGCTGCAATAAACAACTTATCAGAAGCCAACTTGGTTGCGCCGTATAAATTAATAGGATTTGCGGCTTTATCCGTTGAGAGCGCAATGACTTTTAAAACCCCATTTTTTATAGCGGCTTTAATCACATTTTCGGCACCGTATATATTGGTTTTAATGCATTCCATGGGATTATATTCAGCAGCGGGTACTTGCTTCATGGCAGCAGCATGAATGACATAATCCACACCCTCCATCGCCTCTTCAATACGAGAAGCGTCTCGAACATCGCCAATAAAATAACGCATACAAGCTGCACTGTAGACTTGCTGCATTTCAAACTGCTTTAGTTCATCACGGGAAAAAATAATAATTTTTTTAGGCTGATACTGCTCAAGAAGCATTTGAGTGTATTTTTTACCAAACGAACCTGTGCCACCTGTAATTAAAATCACTTTATTATCAAGCATAGTTGCTCCTGTTGTGACTGCAATAAGACAAGACCACCCTTGTCTGGGAAGGGCGTTTAAACAACTATTTCTCGACCGCTTGGATCAAGTTTAGTGCAAATTATTTAAGCTGTGTTTGCGATTCATAAACTCGATTAATCGCATCAGTTAATATCTCAATCGATTCTATATACTCATGAACCATCTGGTTTCTTAACTGCCTTATTACGAGCCATTTTTCAGCCGAATCAAGTAAATTAAATTTTTCGGCCATCATTAAGTTTTCTGTCACCGTTTTTATTTTTTCACCAGAAGCAAGTAACCATGCAGGTAACAATTTATCACCTACGGTATCCTGTAATCTAGAAAAGCGACCTGAAAAAGCTTCTAAATCTGAGGAAAAAGATGGATTTTGTAACAATGCCTTAAGTGTTTCTACTGTAATAGGTTGGGAAAAAACTTGATTAGATGAGTATTCTAAATGCTCAATTTCTTTTTAAACTACCCTAACAAGAAACGCTAACCTCTCCTGCAAACCTTGCTGTGTCATAACGGCACACCCTCTCTTAACCTATGCCATTGCTCACAGGACTGAATTAATTTTAATTTTTCCAATTTATTCAAAATATCAATAAAGGGAATACCTTGCACGTCTTCTTGAAGAAACATTAAAATTGTTTTAAAAAAACGTTGCCCGATGGCATCTTGTAACTTTGAAAATCTAAATAAAAATTGATCAATATGCTCTATATCGTCTTCGCCTAATAAAAGATACGTTTTCAATTTTGCGATACGCAGATTCAATTCTTAATTTTTGTTTATCACATTCAACAATCAAACGGTTAAGTTTATTCTGAATCATATCTGACACAGCACAAGCCCCTTTCTTTTTATCTCTTTTTTAAGCTCCAAGGATGCAAAAGAGGATAACACAAGGTTAACCTTTTGGTTTCCTATTCTATTTTTTAATTTAACTAAAAATTCAATTTTTAAGTTAAACAAATCCTGAGTATTTTGTTTGGTATCAATAAAAAGATCGATGTCTCCACCTCGCTCCATATCATCTACTCGGCTACCAAAAAGAATCACTTTACCGTGAGTAAAGACCTACTTAAAGACAGCCTTAATTGCTTTTTGTTGATCAATCGTTAATCGCATTTAACACACCTCTAAAGATTAAGCGTCCAAACCCTTACTGCATTACACCCTATATTTAGAAACTTGCAGCCTACAAACCAAATACAAAAAGAGATTTTACAACAAAAAATGCTTAGCCATGAACCAGTCTTATCACTGAATTCAAGGTCTAAGCATTTTGAGCTCGTACTTTTAATAATACCCAAATCCCCAGATAGAAAATACATTTCTATCTGGGGATTTGGGTAATAATAAAACTACAATTCCTCGTCACAATTTTGCTCAAGCCGCTCAATTGATGTTAACCGTTTACGGGTGGATTGCGCCAACGCCTCTACTTCTTTTACGGTATCGTGCAATGCAGTAGATATTGCTTTGCCCAGTGCCGCTTCAATCAATATATGCAACTCTTCTAAGCTCTCTTTTCCCAATACCTTTAACTGTTCATCACTTAAACTTTTTTGAAAGCCATCCACTACTTGATAAGCGTGTGTTTCAATGTTCATATTTGTACTCCTCGCTTTAATCGTTTATCGCTGAGATTAATCGACCTGAAAAATATCTTCACCTGAGCTGATAATTAAGGGGTCATTGCTTCCAACCACCGATTCATCTTTACCCTCATAAGGTACCATGTTTAAAAAGTATCGCATGGTTTCTAATCGAGCGCGTTTTTTATCATTGGATTTCACCACCGTCCAAGGCGCTTGTGTGGTATTGGTGTAAAAAAACATGTCCTCTTTGGCCTTGGTGTAATCGTCCCACCTATCCAGTGAGGCTAAATCCATAGGACTTAATTTCCACTGTTTTAATGGATCATTTTTACGTGAGTTAAAACGGCGCAACTGCTCCTTTCGTCCAACCGAGAACCAAAACTTCATTAGCTTAACACCGTCCTCGGTAATCATTCGCTCAAATTCTGGTACTTGACGCATAAACTGCGTGTACTCTTGCGGCGAACAAAACCCCATTACGCGCTCAACCCCTGCACGGTTATACCAAGAACGATCAAACAGCACAATCTCACCCGCTGTAGGTAAATTTTGTACATAACGCTGAAAATACCACTGGCCTTTCTCAATTTCACTGGGTTTATCCAGTGCCACAACGCGCGCACCACGAGGGTTAAGGTGCTCCATTATACGTTTAATGGTTCCCCCTTTGCCCGCAGCATCACGTCCTTCAAATACCAGAACAATCCGCTCGTTATTTTCTTTGACCCATTTTTGCAATTTCAATAATTCAATTTGCAACAAACGCTTGGTTTTTTCATACTCTTTGCTATTAATTTTTTCACTGTAAGGGTAGCCACCTTCACTCGATTTTACTTTTTTCATTTTTCCTCCAGGTTGTTTGGTTTAAAAAAATTTGGTTTAACCTATTTAGTATACGCCTATATTGTTTAAACATTGTACGACCGAATTCAATCCTTTTTATAATAGGTTAACAAAAAAACTTATAAGAAAAAACACTCATCTAAAGCCAGCAGGGTTTGTAACGAGTTCTAAATAAAAACGTTTATAATAAGGGCTTTACTTGAGTAGATGCACGATAAAAAATGACTGACCCATCCCCTTCTCTAGCCGCTCTCACGCAACGCTACCAATCCGTTAAGCAACGCATTCAAAATGCATGTTTACAGGCAAACCGACCCATTGGTTCGGTTGCTTTGCTTGCGGTGAGTAAAACTAAGCCCATTAAGCAAATCAACGTGCTTGCTCAATATGGACAAGTTTGCTTTGGTGAAAATTATTTACAGGAATCTTTAACTAAAATCGCACAATGCCCAGAGTTAGAGTGGCACTTTATTGGACCGATCCAGTCCAATAAAACCAAAGCCATTGCGGAACACTTTCAGTGGGTTCACAGTGTTGATCGTTTAAAGGTTGCACAGCGTTTAAGCCGTCAACGTCCAAGCGAGGTGCCGCCTTTAAATATTTTACTGGAGGTCAATATCAGTGAAGAGGAAACAAAGGCAGGATTAACACCTTCCGAGGTGTTACAGGTTGCGGCTGAAATTGCGACACTGCCCAATCTTAAATTAAGAGGGTTGATGGCGATTCCACAGAAACAGACAAACATTGAAGCGCAACGCCTGCCTTTTCGTCAAGTTAGAGAGCTGTTAGAGCAGTTAAATACGCAGCACCCTGAATGGAAACTGGATACATTATCCATGGGCATGTCAGGAGATTTGGAGGCGGCAATTATGGAAGGAGCAACTCTGGTTCGTATTGGTACGGATATTTTTGGTGCGAGAGAGGATCGTTCAAATTAATTTTCTCCCCCCCCCTTCTTTCAAAAAAAG
>Ga0256834_1001321_pt1 | contig 17026 bp, 14 predicted proteins | sample 4281140metaG_FD_190536 | JGI IMG/M metagenome (GOLD analysis project Ga0256834, IMG submission 190536) | Hydrothermal vent microbial communities from East Pacific Rise, Pacific Ocean - 4281-140 | ecosystem: Environmental > Aquatic > Marine > Hydrothermal vents | place: Pacific Ocean: East...
CAATGACAATATATTGTTAATCAATATATTAAATAACAAAGTGTGTCATTTCGAACGCAGTGAGAAATCTCATTCTATTGGGTAAAAGATTCCTCAGTCCATTGATGTAAATGATAACAAAGCACAGCAAAGTCAATCATTTTATTTTGTATAAAACCGCGCAATCGGATTAAAATCTACGAAAAAAAATCTGCGTTCAAATTATACGAAACGAGTTGGTTTTCGACTATTTTTCTAACAATAAGTACAATATTTCTTTATTTTAACAAAATAATGTATTTTTGACCAAAAAATTTAGAATTTCCATGAAAAAACACACCTTTACATTAGCTTTGTTTATTATTGCGATTTTTAATACATTTTCCCAAAATCTTTATAACGAATTGTTTGACAATAGCGGTGGAATAAATGCGGGATACGGAAGTTGGGGAAACTACAATTATATACGTGAAACTCCCATTGATGTTCCCGATAAAGGCACCATTACTTTCTATCACCCCGCAATTGCATCGGTTCAATTACCTACTTTAATATTTATAAGCGGTTGGGGACAAACTTACCAATCTTATGATAAATATTTCAAATTTGTGGCTTCATTGGGTTATTCGGTTATCAATATTTACAATTTGCATCCCGGTTCAATCAACACAAGTTATCCTAATTCCTTAGATATGATACAACAAGCCGTTACTACTTATTTCTCATGGATTGATACATCGCGTATAGGTTTAGCCGGACACTCTTACGGTGGAGGTGCTACGGTTTGGTTAGGTTATCATTTGTTTGATCCGGACGGATTGAATTGGGGAACCAATGGCAGATTTATCATGATGTTTGCGCCTTGGTATCCTTTTTTGATAGAAGATTTTCAATTGCAAAATTATCCCGTCAATGTCAAATTGGTGGTTTTACAAAGCCAAGATGATATTCATCAGGGAAATATTTACAACACCGATCCGCGTATTTTGAGAGCCATGTATCAGTTGATAAATATTCCCGATAGAGACAAAGATTACATCAGTGTTTTTTCAGATAATGATATTTTACATCAATATTCATACAACGGTAATACTTTTTCTTATGAGGCTAATCATTATATTGTTTATACCGATTTGGTCGATGGGTTGAACAATCCGTATGACAAAATGGACGTTTATATTTCCAACAGGCTGACACATGCTATGTTGTCTTATGTTTTTGAAGGTGATACCTTAGCCCGAAATGTTATTTTGGGCAATGGAACACAGGAACAAATAAACATGGATAATTTGCCCGATTTGGCGGTAACGGATTATTATGTTACGACACGGTCACAAAGTCAATTTGAATACAAATGTGCCGCAGACCCCAATGCTTGGTCAAGTACCGATATATGGAAATTGTCAAATTACTGCGACGATAACGACCATGACGGACATATAGATGTTCTATCTACAACAAATTTCGATTTGAAAAGTTTAAGAATTTATCCTGTTCCGGCTACCGATTTTGTTGTTATTAGACTTGATAAACCTATTAAAATTGATAAGTTGGAGATTTTTGATGTTTCGGGCAAAAAACTTTATGAAAATTCCGATTTTCAATTTCAACCCATTGATATTTCAAAATGGATAGCAGGAATTTATTACATAAAATTGTCCGGTTTAACGGTTGAATTTTTCGGCTCTTTTGTCAAACAATAGTTGTTAATAATGCCTTATATCAAAATGATATGGGCAATGGTGCGTATGTGAGGCGTTGGGCGCTTTATTGCTCCAATTTTTCAATTTACTATGTCGTTTATTAATGTTTATATCCTTTAATTTTACCACTTGTTACGCAATGTCTTAAATACATTGTTGTAGCTCGTTTCTTTTCATTTTTTAAAAATATGTTTTTACTGCAAATTCAAATTATTCAATACATATTTTTTTGAAAATTTTAACATTATTTTGTTCATAATATAACAACATTGCCTTTTTATAATCCATACTCTCAACAGTTTTATACGAAATCGGACAATATTTGTGATTTATCAATATTGCATTACTCACTATTCTTGCTGTTTGTTTATTTCCATATACAAAAGGTTGAATATCAATATTTTCAAATAATTTATAAAAAGCCGAAAGTTTACATCTGGTCGATTTTCCTCTACCGATGGTTGAAACTAAGTTTTCGGATATAAGTTTTGATAAAACTCTTTTTATTGTAGCTCTACTTTTCTTTTCTTCAATATTTTCAAAATCTGATTTGAAGAACTTTCGGGATTACTTTTTAAAAAGTCTAATATTTGTTTTTCAATATTCATTTTTTATCTTTTAGCTTATAAATATAAATTATTTGGCTCACAGAGTCAAACAAAATGAGTTAAATCGTCTTTGTAAATGAGCTACAACGAGCGAATAACAGTAAATATCATTGAAACAAACAGATTTTTGTTATATTTTTACAAATTGAAACATTAAAGGTAAATTTGAATGAATAAATGGATAAAATTAAGTATAGAATATGCAAATCAAAGGTCATATCTTGACGACCTTTTTCAAGTGTATCCAACAATTCCGGAAGGTATCAGAGAAATAAATCAAGTAATTTGGAAAGAAGTAGAAATCGCTTTTGAGAAAAAAGATAATCTTACATTAGTAAAAGAATTACTGAAATTAGACTTATTTCCAATAAAAGACAGTTATATTGCTTATTTAAAACGAGATAAAACTGCATTAGAAAGAAATCCCAAAACAATAAACAGAATAAGCGGTAGATTATATGAAATGGGATTAAATAAAATTTTTGAAAGATGCAGTGAACCAAAAGAAACCAATCGTCAAATAGGACCAATGTTTAAAGATTGGTTAAAAAGAAAATCATTAGGCATTATGCCTGTTCCAATTGATAAATTTGTGGCAAATGAAAATGATGCAATCCTTGATGCAGGAGATAAAGCAATGATGGATTTTGCCAAAGAGCATTTAAACTATAAACACAATAAAGGACTGGATTTTGTAGCCAGATTTAATAAAAAATACGTTATTGGCGAAGCAAAATTTTTAACCGATTTTGGCGGACATCAAAACGCCCAATTCAACGATGCCATCAGCACTATTCAAACAAAAAATGTAAAAGCCGTAAAAATTGCCATTCTCGACGGAGTATTATGCATAAAAGGCAGAAATAAAATGTATAAATCAATTACCGAAACATACAAAAATCACAACATAATGAGTGCTTTGGTATTACGTGAATTTTTATATCAACTTTAATAAAGAATGGAAATATGAAAAATCTACTCATTAAAGGCGAAAATATCGAAGCATTAGAATATCTTTTGAATGAAAGACATTTAAAAGGAAAAGTTGATTTAGTTTATATCGACCCACCGTTTGCCACAGGTGGAAATTTTACCATTACAGACGGACGAGCATCTACCATAAGTAATTCAAGAAACGGACAAATTGCTTATTCTGACAAACTTACAGGACCGGATTTTATTGATTTTTTAAGAAAAAGATTAATATTATTACGGGAATTATTGTCGGAGAAAGGCTCGATTTATCTTCATATAGATTATAAAATCGGACATTATGTTAAAGTGATGATGGACGAAGTCTTTGGTATAGAAAATTTCAGAAATGATATTACAAGAATAAAATCCAACCCGAAAAATTTTAATCGTATAGGATATGGCAACATAAAAGATATGATATTGTTTTACACCAAAACATCAACACCGATATGGAATGAGCCAAGAGAAAAATATACGGAAAAAGACCTTAAAAAATTATTTCCGAAAAAAGATAAAAACGGACGTAGATATACAACCGTTCCAATTCACGCACCGGGAGAAACACAAAACGGAAAATCCAATCAAAAATTTAAAGGAATGCTACCGCCAAAAGGCAGGCATTGGCGAACAGATGTAGAAACACTCGAAAAATGGGACAGCGAAGGTTTAATTGAATGGTCATCAACAGGAAATCCAAGAAAAATAATATATGCCGATGAAAGAGAAGGTAAACGAGTTCAAGATATTTGGGAATATAAAGACCCTCAATATCCAGATTATCCGACAGAAAAAAATCAAAACATACTGGATTTAATAATCAAAACATCTTCAAACGAAGATAGTATTGTGTTAGATGCTTTTTGTGGTTCGGGAACAACTTTAAAATCAGCACATTTATTAAAAAGAAAGTGGATAGGTATAGATAAATCGGATTTGGCTATTAAAGCAACCAAAGAAAAACTGAATTCAATTAAAGGAGATTTATTTATCCAAAAACCTGATTATGAATACATTGAAATAGACACACTGACCATAACAACAGCTATAAGCAATGCGGGGGTTGGAGCAAAATAGAAAGTGAGCGGTTTAAAATAACGATAAAAACTTTACTGCTCAATCCGATATCGATAGAAATAAGTTCATTTTATACTCTGTTATTTTTTTAAGGGGTGCTGAAAATCCGGTTTGCAAGGAATAAGCACAAGTCTATTCCTTGCAATGACAGATAATATATTCTTTTGAGAAAATTTCTTATTGATATTTGTAAGATTATTGCACTATGATTTTTCCGGTTTGAGATTGTTCGCTGGTATCCAATTTATATACATAAACGCCCGCAGGCAAATTATTTTGCCATAAAATTTGATATATTCCGGCTTTTTGTTTTTTATGTAAAACGGTTTCAACGGTTTTGCCGGTCAAATCCATGATTTGTAAACGAACATCGGCTTGATTTTTTAATTCGTAAACAAACTTGGCTTTTGTTTTGACCGGATTGGGATAAACTTTTAGTTTAAAAATATCATTTTGGTCGATAGAATTGGAAGTAACCGTTTCAAAGACCAAAGTTTTTAGTTTACTTACATTGTTGTTATCTTTCACAACAAAATCGATATTCCAAGTATTGACTTCATTGGGGGCGGTTCCTTGAAAAACACCGTCGGAGCTTATAAACATTCCGTTGGGATAGGGGACGGCTTCCAATTTTTTTTGTATGTTATTGGGATTGGCAACACCGGAGTTATCCAATATAACGTAACTGCCTTCGCCGTTTGAGATACCGGCAGCCCAGTTTAAGTCGGGTGTGATATTGTTGCCGTAATAGAATTTGATATCACCGTTGGGATAGAGCGTTACAGCCACATCGATATTTGCCGATTGATTGCCATAGAGGGAAGTTTTCCAGCGAAATGTGGCATGAGTAGTATCGCCTTCATAAAAAATACCGTCGCCATCGGCAGGGAACATCATTAAGTCGGAAGCAAAAACCGAAATAACTTTGTAATTTTTTATGGCGGTTTCTGAACGAATATAAGGAAAATCAGGTTCAAAAATAATTGAACCGTCGGTGCTTACATACAATTGGTTATAGGTTTGTCCGTAAAACGGAAAGTCAAAATCCAAAGTCTGTGCACCGTATCCGTCATCGTCGTTGTTGGTAGTAACCGGATTGGTAGATATGTCGGGATAGTTCTCATTGATATTAAATTTGTTATAGTGTTGTAATACCTCCCACATATAATCGGGGGTACCGTTGCTTGCTTGCAAGGTGTAACTATAATTGGTATTGATTTGTGCAACCGGAAGTTGTGTGGTGGTTATTTGCGGACCGTTATAATCGATAGAGGTTGTAATAGACAATAATGTATCGTCATTGTTTACAAGATTGACATTGTGTTGCGGACATGTATATTCTTGACCGGTATTACTGACCAAAGCAAAGTCGATAATATGTCCGTTGGAAACGCCGTTTTCATCGTTTTCGGTTACGATAAGGAAAAATTTTGTCGGTGTATCGGGTGTAACATATTGCAAAAGAGGCGATATGTCCATAGAAAATTCATAAGGATTGTTATCAAATCCATTCATTGGATATTCACCGCCTTGGTAATTAAACAAAGGAAATTCGATACGATGTTCGGGTTCTGTGGCATTGATGTCGGTAGCAACTCCGGCAGCAATTTTAATATGTTTTCTTTTGGTGTAAATCATTTTAACTCGCATTTTTAACTGGGGAGTTTGCGAAGTTTTAACCCGTATGCCGAAAACTTTGTTACCAACTATTCCTCCATGTATCATATCTTCGGCTAATGTTTTATACATAACGTAAGCTTTGCCGTTTTGTCCCCAGCTTAGTCCCCACGAATTCACCATAATCAAAGCGCCGCGTTCCCAGTCGCGCATGTCAATTACACCGTCGTTGTTAATGTCTATATTGTTTGTGATTTGTCCGTCGTTATTATAATCGTATTCAATGGTATCATCCCAACCGACAAAAGTCATGGCGTGGTTGGCAACAAATCCCCAACTGGTTATGATATGGTTATTGGTTTCGTTGTAACCTATATTGCCGATACCGGCGGCAAAATTAACTAAACTTCCGGTCGAAGCTCCTTCCAAATGGTCATATAGCCAATGTTTTAAGGTTTGCAATCCTTGTGGGGTGCTGACATCTATTGAAAAATATTCTTTAATGCGATTGTTCATACTTGTTTCAAATTCGTTATAGCCCGACATCCAACGACGCGGACCGCCGGTAGCGATTCCGCCGCCATAAGTAGGAACATTGGGGCAACCGTTGGCTTTAATAATGTTCCAACCGTCGGTGTACCACGAACCGTTGTCTCCGCTTCCATCGTTCAAAAAATTATAAGTGTAGTGCGAAGGGTATTGATTATCGGTTATTTGTGCCGAAGTTCCTCGTTCTCTGTTTATTTCATACGTAAAATTGTATGCTATACCGCTGGCTTGTGAACAACTGCCATCCGATTGATTAAAAATAGGACGAAAATATATTTCTTGTGTATTGTCATGTCTGGAAGGCAGTGTTGTTTGAATACCGCGCAAATAATTTTCGGAAAGTTCAATGGTAGGAATACGGGCAAGTTCGTTTTTGTCGGGAACACGTAAGCCGCCAACATACCATGGTTCACCGTTGGGGTCGGGATTGAGGTTAATTAGTTGGGAAAAACCCGTTTCAAATAATAATAAAATACTGATTAAAATAAGTTTTTTCATCGATTTGGTTGTTTTTTTATAATTGTGTTTAGTAATGGAACAACTAAGTATTATAAATACCTATGGTAAATTTGTGATTCCGTTACAAAAATATCATTTTAGCTTGTTCATTGTGTTAAATTTATCAAAAAAGAAGGTGTTGGACTTGAAAAATTAACATTTTTTGTAAAATAAATTTTAAATTGAACTGGAAAGTGAAGATTATTTAAAATTTTAAGTGCAATTTTACATTAAAAATACGTCCTGTTAAATAGTTTTTGACGCGGTAAACTTTTTTGGAATAAATGTCGCGTATCCATATATTGGAAATACTGTTTTGAACATCAAAAATATTTAATATTTCGATGCCGAGATCGGCATATTTGAATTTTTTCCAAAAATTACCGGTATTTTTTTTCTCCGTTAAAATATAGAAAAATCCCATATCGGTTCTAAAATAATTAGCTGTTCTAAATTGGTATTCATAAGGGTCGGCATAAGAAGGTGAACCGGTTGGAATACCACCGTTGAAAACCAAGTTTAAATACATACGCATATTGGGTATTTTGGGCACATAATCTTGAAAGAGCATGGCAAATTTAAAACGTTGGTCGGTAGGTCGATAAATATAACCTCTTTTGTCAATATTTTCCATGGTTTTCATCAAGGCAAAACTAAACCACGATTCAACGCCGGCAATGAATTCGCCGTTAAGTCTGCTTTCAAAACCATAAGCATAAGCCGTTGCGTTGTTGTGAGAAAAGTATCGGATACGCACATTTTCCAATGTATATGGATTGACGTCCCATAAATATTTGTAATAAATTTCGGAAGTGAGTTTGAAGGGGCGTTGCCACAGGTCAAAATACCAGTCGTTTGCCAATGATATGATATATGATTTTTGTGGTTTAACCGAAAGGTTTAATATCCCTTGCCGGTTTCTGAATTCTTTGTAAAAAGGCGGTTGCTGATACAAGCCTGTTGCCAAGCGAAATTCCATATCGGTTTTGTTCCAGTGAGGTTTAAAACCAATCAATAATCGCGGACTTATAATGATTTCTTTGTTTTTTTGATTGTTAATTTTGTCTTCTACGCTATAATATTGACTGCGTATCCCTATATTAGTCCAAATATTGTGTTGTTTGATTTTTATTTTTTTTCGCCACAAAACAAATCCTGTTAAACGTTGTATTTGGGCATGATTAAAGCCTTTGGTGCGTTGGTAGGGAAGGATAGGAGCCGTATCGACATCATAAGGTTCTTCGATATGAAAGTTACCCGGCGGATACAAACTAAATCCGGCTGAATCGATTACTTGCCATTCGTTGATACGGTCTTTGATGTCTTCCAAGCCGAATTTTACGCCGGTTTCCAACCAATTGTTTTTGTTATATCTATGCCGATATTTAAGACTGATATTGGTAATCAGTGCATCGAGGTCGTTTCGGGCATGATTGATTTCGCTACCGAGACTTTCCAAATTTTCGGGATTTCCGAAATCGTCGCTGGTAAGGTCGGGGTTGGGTTCACCTACGGCGTATTGTCCCAAAATATCAAAATATTCTTCTTCTTGTGTATTGTATATTGAAGTTATAAGGTGCAGTTTGCTGTTTTTGTGCGGAGTAAAAGTTGTTTTTATAGCTCCGAAATAGGTTTTATAATTGTCTTTTTCTTGTCCGTTGTAATTGACCACTACCACTTTGGGTTCTTGATAGGAACCGAAATTGGTTACTTTGACCAAAGGACGGTAATTGTATAAATTTTGAGAAATATTGCCCAAAAATTGCACATTCCATTTTTGATTTAGGTCATAATTCAAAAGACTTTGTATATCGACAAAAACCGGTTGATAATCTACTTGAACATCTTTACTATTGACTAACAAACTGTTATTGCGATAGCGAATACCGGTTAAGCTGCTGATTTTTTTTCGGACTAGTTCGTTTGAAATACTTCCTCCCAATAAACTGAGTTTTAAATCGGTTGAATTTTTTTCGGGTTTTTTGTAAGTGATGTCCAATACAGACGAAAGTTTATCACCTTTGTCGGCAGCAAATCCGCCCGGATAAAAAAAGATATTTTCGACCAAATCCGAATTGACAAAACTTAAACCTTCTTGTTGTCCGCTACGAATTAAAAAAGGACGATATACTTCGATATCGTTTATGTAAACTTGATTTTCGTCAAAATTGCCACCGCGCACCATATATTGCGAACTCATTTCGTCAAAGCCGCTGGCAGAAGGTAGCGTTTTGAGCAAGTTTTCGACACCGGCTTGTGCCCCCGGTGTTACAATAATGTTGAGCTTGCCTATTTTTACAGCTCCTTCTTTTTCTTTTTTGGTTTTGCCGGTTATTATAATTTCTTTGATATTCTCATTTCTTTTTTGCAAGTGTACATCGAGTTTTTTTGTTTGATTGCGACTAAGTCTGACCAAATAGGAAACGGGTTGGTATGAAAGATGCGAAAATTTTATAATTGTTTTTTTATCGGAAGGTATTTTGATTTGATAGTATCCGTTTTCGTTACTTATGGTGCCGTTTTTACCTGCCAAGATATTTACTTGTGCAACCGGAAGATTTTGTTCGTCATATATGTAGCCTTCAACAACTGCTGTATATTGGGCACTGACAGTCAAAGTAAAAAACAGTATGGCTGATAAAAGTGTTTTTTTCAAAACTATGGAACTTTGTTGTTTTTTGAAACGTAAAGATACAATTTTTATTGTTTTTGACTGTTTGTGTTAATTACTTATTCGGAAAGTATGGAAACGGCACGGGGTAGAACTTCAATTTTGACCGGCAATTGTCCCGTAATTTCTCCGTCGGGGGAGATGATTTTATGTTGTTCGGAATAAAAATTAATCTTTTTAACTTGTTGATAATTGACATAAGGGCTGTTGATATAGCTGCCGTCAAATATTTTAGGAAAAGTTTTGAGCAAATTTAACCGGCTGATTTTGTTTACGATAACTACATCTAAAAGTCCGTCGTTTACTTTGGCATGCGGGGCTATCAAAAAATCGTTGCCTGTATATTTTGAGTTGGAAACCGTTACAAACGTATTGTAAACTTGTTGTTTTTGTTTGTCAATTTCTATTTCCAACGGATAGGTTTTGAGTCGGAGCGTATTGAGGAGTACTCCGATAATATATGCTGCACTTTTAAAAAATTTGTATTTATTGGCTGTCAATGTTACATCGGTTGTAAAACCAAATCCCATCATATTGACAAAGTAATAGACTTGTTGTGAGGTGGTTATTTTGCCTATATCGAATGTTTTGCTGTGTCTTAGTTTTATGAGTTTAACAAAATTTTCTAAATTGTTGTTTTTCAGGTTATTAATTACATCACGAGATAAAGAATTTCCGGTTCCTACGGGAATAATTCCCAACGGAACGGGTGTGTTGTAATGGTATTTCATATAGCCGTTTAGTAAATCGAAAAAACTACCGTCGCCACCGGCTGCAATTAGTGCGTCGTAATTATTGATATTTTTTTGTGCCAATATTTCGGTACCGTGATGCGGGTATTGTGTTTGGACGATTTCGGCGTTAATTTGATATTTTATAAACAATTGTTTTATGTGAGACAATTGTTTACTTGCTTTTCCGCCACCGGCTTTGGGGTTGAATATGCACAATACATTCACGGCAATTTATTTTATTCTTTGTAACCGAAACGGCGAAGTTGATCTGCTTTTTTGCGCCAATCTTTATTGACTTTAACATAAAGTTCCAGATAAATTTGCTTACCGAAAAATTTTTCCAAATCTTTGCGGGCTTCGGTTCCTATTCGTTTTAATCCGGCACCTTTGTGTCCGATAATGATTCCTTTTTGCGAATCGCGTTCAACATAAATTATGGCTCGTATGCGTATTTTGTTGTTTTCTTCTTTAAATTCTTCGGTTTCGACTTCAACCGCATAGGGTATTTCTTTTTTGTAATGTTTTAGTATTTTTTCTCTGATTTTTTCATTAACAATAAAACGTTCGGTTTTGTCGGTAAGTTGGTCTTTGGCAAAATAGGGAGGAGAGAAGGGCAAAAGTTCCAAAATTCTGTTCATAACTTGGTCGATACCAAAGCCGTGAAGTGCCGATATGGGAAATATTTCGGCGTTGGGAATTTTATTTTGCCAGTATTTAATCATTTGTTCCAAGGCTTCTTGATTGGTATTATCTACCTTATTAATCAGGAGTAAGACCGGTACTTCGGCTTGTCTTATTTTGGCAAAAAATTCTTCGTTTTTTAAGTCTTTTTCTCCGGCTTCGACCATATATAGCAATATATCGGCATCTTCAAAAGATTGTTTGACAAAGTCCATCATGGCTTCTTGCATTTCGTAAGCAGGTTTTATGATTCCCGGCGTATCGGAAAACACAATTTGATAATCATTACCGTTTACGATGCCCAAAATACGATGTCTTGTGGTTTGAGCTTTGGGGGTTGTAATGGCTAAATTTTCACCTACAACGGCATTTAAAAAGGTAGATTTTCCGACATTGGGGTTACCTATGATGTTTACAAATCCCGATTTGTGTTTGGTTTCCGGTTGATTGCTCATGTTTTTTTGTTTTATTGGACATAAAAAAAATTAAATGTTTTTATGCTGTGCTTTTATATCTTTTTTTCGTAATTCAAAATTTTGTCCCAAATAAACTTTTCTGACCAGTTCGTCGGCTGCCAGTTCTTCGGGTGTTCCGTGTTTAAGTATTTTTCCTTCAAACATCAAATAAGTTTTGTCGGTAATGGCTAAGGTTTCTTGTACATTGTGGTCGGTAATGAGTATTCCGATATTTTTGTCTTTAAGGTGCGCTACAATTCGTTGAATATCTTCAACGGCGATAGGATCGACTCCGGCAAATGGTTCGTCAAGTAGGATAAATTTGGGGTTTGAAGCCAAAGCTCGGGCAATTTCGGTTCGGCGTCTTTCACCGCCGGATAATAGTTTTCCCAGTCGTTTTCGTTTCTCGGTCAATCCGAATTCTTCGAGTAAACTTTCGAGTTTGTTTTTTTGTTCATTTTTGGAGAGCGGGGTAAATTCGAGTGCCGCTTTAATATTGTCTTCTATGCTTAAATCTCTAAATACCGAATCTTCTTGTGCCAAATATCCGATACCTAATTGGGCTCGTTTATACATGGGATAATCGGTGATGTCTATATCGTCCAAATAAACATGACCGCTGTTGGGTTTTATCAGTCCGACTATCATATAAAAAGTAGTTGTTTTGCCGGCACCGTTGGGTCCAAGCAGTCCGATAATTTCGCCTTGATTGACTTCAAGCGAATTGCCGCGAACGACTTCTTTTGAACCGTATTTTTTAACAAGGTTTTCTGCACGTAATTTCATTAGATACTTAGTTTTCGGGATTGGTTAAATCGGTGCTGTATTTTTTGCCTACAAATTTTGCAATATATATACTTGCTTCGTATAATATCATCAAGGGAATTGCCACAATTATTTGACTGACAATATCGGGAGGGGTAATAATGGCAGCCAAAAGCAATACCAATATCAAAGCATATTTTCTGTTTTCGCGTAAAAAAATATCGGTTATCAATCCCATTTTGGCTAAAAAGAATATGATAATGGGTAACTCAAAAACAATACCGTTTGCGAGCACCGTAGTGCGAACCAGCGAATTGTATGAAGATAAATCGATATTATTTTGTATTTCGCTGGTTACGAAATAATTGCCTAAAAAATTGACCGATAATGGTGTAATGATAAAATACCCGAACAAGATACCCAATACAAACAAAATACTGCTAACTATGATAAATAACAAGCCGTATTTTTTTTCGTTGTCATACAAAGCGGGTTTGATAAACTTCCACAATTCAAATAAAATATACGGAAAAGCCAATATCACCCCAAACACGACAGAGGTCCAAATATGTGCCGAAAATTGACCTGCCATTTGTCTGTTGATAATATGTATGGGGATTTCTTTGATGCACAACGCATCACTGATTTTGCAAAATAGACGATAGGTGATAAAATCGGGATTTTTGGGAGCAAAAATAATTTTATCATAAACAAATTGAATATTCAAACCAACTATAACCGCCCCCGCCAATACACCAACTGCCGAATGAAATAAGAATTTTCTTAAATCGTTGAGGTGGTCAATGATGCTCATTTCTTTTTGCGGTTCCGTCATTATTTTATTTTTTTTATTTTTATGTAAATAATTGATTGACAATTTGTTATTAATATATTGCAAAGTATTTTGTAAATTTAAATAATACCTTCTTTCAACAAATCGTGCAAATGTATCATACCGGTATATGTGTTGTTTTGGTCCGTAACAATTAATTGACTGATATTGTTTTCTTTCATTTTTTTAAAAGCATCGACTGCCAATGCTTTGTCGGCAATGGTTTTTGGATTTTGTGTCATAATATCTTTGGCTTGTATGCGTGTAATATCCATATTGTTTTGCAGCATACGTCTTACATCTCCATCGGTAATTATTCCCAATAATTTATCATTTTCAATAACAGCGGTAGCACCGAGTCGTTTTTTGGTAATTTCTATAATGACGTCTTTCATTAAATCTTCGGGTTTGGAAACAGGTTTTTCGTTTTGTTTAATAACGTCGGTTACTTTGAGGTATAATTTTTTGCCCAGTGTTCCGCCCGGGTGATATTTGGCAAAATCTCGGTCGTTAAAACCTCTGTTTTCGAGTAGTGCAACAGCCAAAGCATCTCCCATAACCATTTGCAAAGTGGTGCTGGTGGTAGGAGCCAAATTGTTAGGACAAGCTTCTTTGTGCATGGGAGTTAGCAACAAATAGTCGGCATTTTGAGCCAAATACGAATCTTTGTGAGCCGTTAAACCGATAATCGGATTACCAAAGTTTTTTATTAGCGGTATCAGTACTTTTATTTCGGGTGTATTGCCGCTTTTTGACAACATCATAACGATGTCGTCGGGTTGTATAATACCCAAATCGCCGTGAATGGCATCGCTGGCATGCATAAATACAGCCGGTGTACCTGTGGAGTTTAAAGTAGCTACGATTTTGGTGGCAACATTGGCACTCTTGCCTATTCCGGTAAGAATTAATCGTCCTTTGGATTGTAATATTTGCTTTACAACCAACGCAAATTGCTTGTCGATAGAAGCCGACAATAGGTTTAAAGCTTCCGTTTCAATTTGAATGGTTTGGCGTGCAGATTGTAAAATTTTGTTATTATTCGGATTTTTTTTCAATGAAACTACTATTTTTATTGTTGAACTTTCAAAAAAAAAACTTATATTTGAAATAAATATTCTTTGCAACTTTATTGCAAAGTTACTATTTAATTTTAGAAATACCGGATTTGAATTATTAAATTTTGTATTTTTATACCATTATTATATATATGACACAAACAGAATCAAAAGCATTAAAGGAAGCCTTAAAATATTATTTCGGCTTTGATCAATTTAAAGGTTTGCAAGAACAGGTTACCGAAAGCATAATGGACGGTCATAATACTTTTGCCGTTATGCCTACCGGTGGCGGTAAGTCATTGACTTATCAATTGCCCGCTTTATTAAAAGAAGGGACGGCAATTGTTGTCTCTCCTTTAATTGCTTTGATGAAAAATCAAGTTGATGCTCTAAGAGGTATTTCCGAAAATCCGGGTATTGTTCACTTGTTAAATTCCACTTTAAACAAATCGGAAACCCGACAAGTAAAAGAAGATATACGCAACGGGATTACCAAATTGCTTTATGTGGCACCCGAATCGTTGAAAAAAGAAGAAAATGTAGAATTTTTACGTTCGGTCAAATTGTCTTTTGTAGCTATTGACGAAGCACATTGTATTTCGGAATGGGGGCATGACTTTCGTCCCGAATATGGCAATTTGCGTAAAATTATCAACGAAATAAACCCCGATTTACCCATCATTGCTTTAACGGCAACCGCAACCACCAAAGTGCAAGAAGATATATTGAAAAATTTGCATATACAAGATGCCAACGTATTTAAAGCTTCTTTTAACCGTCCCAATCTTTTTTACGAAGTAAGACCCAAAACCAAAGATGTCGATAAAGATTTAATCAAATTTATCAAACAACGCGAAGGACAATCGGGGATTATATATACCTTGAGCCGCAAATCGGTCGAACAATTGGTACAAACACTTCAAGTAAACGGTATCAAAGCCATTCCGTATCATGCCGGACTGGACAGTAAAACCCGTGCCCGACATCAAGATATGTTTCTTATGGGTGAAGCCGATGTAGTAGTGGCAACCATTGCCTTTGGAATGGGTATAGATAAACCCGATGTTCGTTTTGTCGTGCATTATGATATGCCCAAAAGTTTGGAAAGCTACTATCAAGAAACCGGTAGAGCCGGTCGCGACGGAGGTGTGGGATATTGTTTGGGTTATTATTCTTACAAGGATATGGAAAAACTTGAGAAATTTATCACCCAAAACAAAACCATTGCCGAAAAAGAAATTGCCATGGCACTGCTCAATGAAGTAATAGCTTATGCCGAAACATCTATATCTCGCCGTCAGTATTTATTGCACTATTTTGGCGAAGAGTTTGATCCGGCTACCGGAGAAGGCGGCGATATGGACGATAATGTTCGTAATCCCAAAAAGAAAATTGAAGCCAAAGAGGAGGTTTTAAAAATACTAAAAGTTGTTAATGAAACTCGCCAAATTTACAAAGCAAAAGAAATTATCAATACGCTAATCGGTAAAGAAAACGCTCTGATAAAATCACATAATACCCACCAACAGCCTTTTTTTGGTTTGGGTAAAGAAAAAGACGAACATTTTTGGATGGCACTTATAAGACAATTGTTAGTAGCCGGTTATCTCAAAAAACAAATTGAAAATTACGGTGTTTTGCAATTGACCGAAAAAGGAAAAGAGTTTTTGCACAATCCCGAATCTTTTATGATGACCGAAGATCACCGTTTTGACGAAATGACTACCGGCGGTGCCAATGTCGGAAAAACGGCTGTTGCCGATGAAAAATTGTTAAAGATGCTCAAATCATTGCGCAAAGATGTTTCCAAACAAAAAGCAGTGCCGCCTTATGTGATTTTTCAAGAACCTTCGTTGGAAGATATGGCTTTAAAATATCCTGTTACGATTGAAGAACTGTCAAATGTTTACGGAGTAGGCGAAGGTAAAGCCCGAAAATACGGAAAACCTTTTGTCGAATTGATAGCCAAATATGTCGAAGAAAACGATATAGTACGTCCCGAAGATTTTGTAGTTAAATCGACTGCCAGTCGTTCGGCGCTCAAAATTTTTATTATAAAAAGTGTTGATCGCAAAATCCCCTTTGAAGATATCGCTGCCGCAAAAGGATTAACTATGGACGAATTGCTAAAAGAAATGGAACAAATCGTATATATGGGCACCAAACTCAATATCGATTATTATTTGGACGAAATATTTGATGAAGAACAACTTGAAGAATTATACGACTATTTTATGGAAGCCGAATCGGATAAAATCAGTTTGGCTATGGAAGAATTTGACGGCGAATATGAAGATGAAGAATTGCGTATGTATCGTATCAAATTTATCAGCGATATGGCAAATTAAAAGACCGTTTTTTTTTAAAACTTGTAAAACTTTCAACAAGAATTCTTTTCTTTTGAAAGTTTTTTTGTATATTTACCTATCTTAGTAACAAAAGTAACTTTACTTTATTAAATCTCGTATTATGAATGAATTGTTTTATTTTGTTCAACAAAATATTCAGATGATTTATATCGTCGTTTTGATGATTTTTGTCGGAATTGAACTAATCGGTCATGTTCCGGCGGTTTTGCATACTCCTTTAATGTCGGGAGCCAATGCCATACACGGTGTGGTTATTATCGGTGCCATTTTGGTTATGTTGCATATCGATCCCGAAAATATTTTCGGTTTGACGGTAGGCTTTATTGCCGTAGTGCTCGGAACTCTTAATGTTGTCGGCGGGTTTGTTGTAACCGACAGAATGTTAGATATGTTTAAAACCAAAAAATGATGAAAACAGCAATACTTGATCTTTTATATTTGATAGCTTCGGTAGG
>Ga0256834_1001322_pt1 | contig 17022 bp, 17 predicted proteins | sample 4281140metaG_FD_190536 | JGI IMG/M metagenome (GOLD analysis project Ga0256834, IMG submission 190536) | Hydrothermal vent microbial communities from East Pacific Rise, Pacific Ocean - 4281-140 | ecosystem: Environmental > Aquatic > Marine > Hydrothermal vents | place: Pacific Ocean: East...
AGCTCATTCTGTCAATTTAGGTTGTTTTTTCTATTTTGCAAACATAGGATCACACGCTTTGTTATTTAACATGCTAATTAACAGTGTGTTGTCATTGCGAGGTGCGAGGCACGAGCGCCGTAGCAATCTTTTGATTTTGTGTCGGTCTATTGAATTAGATTTTTCACTTTGCTGTCGCTTCGTTCGAAATGACACGACACTGCTGTTAGCTCATTCTGTCAATTTAGGTTGTTTTTTCTATTTTGCAGACATAGGATGACACACTTTGTTATTTAATATACTGATTAACAGCGTGTTGTTATTGCAAGGTGCGAGGCACGAGCCCCGTGGCAATCTTTGTTTTTGTGTCGGTCTATTGAATTAGATTTTTCACTTTGCTGTCGCTTCGTTCGAAATGACACGACACTGCTGTTAGCTCATTCTGTCAATTTAGGTTGTTTTTTCTATTTTGCAAACATAGGATCACACGCTTTGTTATTTAACATGCTAATTAACAGTGTGTTGTCATTGCGAGGAGCAAGGCACGAGCGCCGTGGCAATCTTTTGATTTTGTGTCGGTTTATTGAATTAGATTTTTCACTTTGCTGTCGCTTCGTTCTGTATGACAACACACTTCGACAGACACTATTAACCGTTTTAATGAGTATCTTATGAAATATATCTTGAAATATCGGCATATCTCCCGAAGTATCGGGACATCCTTTCATCGATTCATCAATTCATCAGTTCATCGATTCATCAATTCATCGATTCATCAGTTCATCGATTCATCGGTTCATCATATCATCAGTTCATCGATTCATCGATTCATCAGTTCATCGATTCATCAGTTCATCATATCATCAGTTCATCGATTCATCAGTTCATCGATTCATCATTTCATCGATTCATCAGTTCATCGATTCATCAATTCATCGATTCATCAGTTCATCGATTCATCAATTCATCGATTCATCGGTTCATCATATCATCAGTTCATCATATCATCAGTTCATCGATTCATCGGTTCATCATTTCATCGATTCATCAATTCATCGATTCATCAGTTCATCGATTCATCAATTCATCGATTCATCAGTTCATCGATTCATCAGTTCATCATATCATCGGTTCATCATATCATCAGTTCATCATATCATCAGTTCATCGATTCATCGGTTCATCATATCATCAGTTCATCGATTCATCGGTTCATCATTTCATCGATTCATCAATTCATCGATTCATCAGTTCATCAGTTCATCATATCATCGGTTCATCACTTCATCATAAATTATCCACTTATGTAACAATAGAATCGGTTATATTATTCACATTCTTAGGTTCACTAAATTTTTTCCTTATTTTTGCTTTCAAATAAATCACAATATGCCTCAAATAACTTATACCTTATCCGAAATTGACCGTGCGGCAAAGTTTGTATTAGATCATTTAACTTCAAATATTGTATGGCTCGAAGGCGAGATGGGAAGCGGTAAAACCACTTTGGTTAAAGCTATTGTTCGTTTGTTAGGTTCAAAAGATGAGGTTAGTTCGCCTACTTTTGCCATTGTCAATGAATATGCAACTCCAAAAAATAAAATTTATCATTTTGATTTATACCGTTTGGAAGACGAAACGGAAGCTTTGGATTTTGGTATTGAAGAATATTTTTATGATAATAATTCTTATTCGTTTATTGAATGGGCTAAAATAATTGAAACTATTTTGCCCGAACATTCACAAAAAATTCGTATTATTGTTAAAGATTTTCAAACCCGTGAATTGCAAATAGATTAATTATATGTTAAGACCCTTTTCCAAAGATATATTGATACCGCAAGAAGAACGTTTGGCTATTCAGTTTAGAAAAAGCGAATTGCAAATAGGTATTCCCAAAGAAATTCGTTTGCAAGAGCAACGAATTTGTCTTACGCCCGATGCGGTTGGCACTTTGGTTGCCCACGGACACAAAATAATTATGGAGAGCGGAGCCGGAGAAGGTGCCAATTTTTCTGACCAAGATTATGCCGAAATGGGTGCGCGTATCACATACGATACCGAAGAGGTGTTTAAAAGCCACATCATTTTAAAAGTTGAACCGCCCGACCTTAAAGAAACCGGTTATTTGCAACCCGAAAGTATTGTTATTTCGGCCCTACAAATCAAAACCCAAAAAAAAGAGTTGATTGAAAGGCTCATTCAAAACAAGATAACCGCCATAGCTTACGAATTTTTAAAAGACGAACAAGGTTCGTTTCCCATTGTGCGGGCACAAAGCGAAATTGCTGGAACGGCTTCAATGCTTATAGCTGCCGAACTTTTAACCAAACCGCATATAGGCAAAAATTTATTATTGGGTAATATTAGTGGAGTTCCGCCGGCATCCGTTGTTATTATAGGAGCGGGAACCGTCGGTGAGTTTGCTGCCAAAACCGCTTTGGGATTGGGGGCTGCAGTTAAGGTTTTTGACAACTCGGTAACCCGTTTGCGACGCCTCAAAACCTTGTTGGGAAATCAGGTTTATACTTCTACTATTAATCCCAATGTTATTTTAGAAGCCTTACAACGTACCGATGTTTTGGTTGGAGCCATCAGAGGCAAGTCGCGAACGCCCATTATTATAACCGAACCTATGATACAAATGATGCAAGAAGGTTCTGTTTTTATCGATGTCAGTATAGACAGAGGAGGTGTAAGCGAAACTTCCGAACTAACCACACATTCCGACCCCATTGTAGTGAAACACGGAGTAGTGCACTATGGGGTGCCTAATATTCCGGCTCGTTATGCCCGAACGGCTAGTTTATCGTTGAGCAATATATTTTTGCCCTATTTGTTGGAGTTGGGTGAAAAAGGCGGTATTGACGGAGCTGCCCGTTTCAACAGAGGCTTACGAAACGGAATTTATGTTTACAAAGGAATTTTAACCAACAAATCGGTAGCCGAATGGTTTCAACTCAATTACAAAGACATTAATCTATTCTTTATATAGACAAGTATGAGAGAAAGAGTTTTTATCAAAAAAAATAAAGAAAAATGGAAAGTATATGAAGATTTGCTTTATAACCGACAGTATATTGATCCCGAAGAATTAACCGTAACCTATTTGGATATAACCGATGATTTGGCTTATGCCAACACATATTATCCCGATAGCAATACAACAAAATATTTACATCAATTAGCCGGTTTTGCCCATCGAAAAATTTACAAAACCAAAAAAACCGGTAGAAATGCCGTTTTGCGTTTTTATATGCACGATTTTCCTTTAATGTTTTACAAATACCGCAAATATTTGATTTTTTCTTTTTTTATTTTTTTGTTGTTTGCCGCAATCGGTGCTTTTTCGGTATCGCAAGACGGCGATTTTGTTCGCCTTATTCTCGGTGATGCTTATGTCGATATGACTCTCGAAAACATCAATAAAGGCGACCCAATGGCTGTTTATAAACAAGCCAACGAAGTTGATATGTTTTTGGGTATCACCATAAACAATATCAAAGTTGCTTTATACACTTTTATGATGGGTATGCTGCTCGGATTGGGAACTTTGTATTACTTGATGAACAATGCGGTCATGTTGGGTGCTTTTCAATATTTTTTCTTTGAAAAAGGATTGGGTTGGGAAAGCATAAGAACCATTTGGATACACGGGACCATTGAAATTTCGGTTATAATTGTTGCCGGAGCAGCCGGTTTTGTCTTGGCAAGCGGTATTTTAATGCCCGAAACTTATACCCGCAAACAAGCTTTTATTCAAAAAGCCCGCGACGGTTTAAAAATAATGATCAGCACCATACCGTTTTTTATTATTGCGGGTTTTCTCGAAGGATTTGTAACACGTCATACCGAAATGCCCGATTGGCTTGCCATTATCATTATTTTAATATCATTGACAGCCATTTTGTATTATTATTTTATTTTGCCTAAACAATTATTTACCAAAAAACATAGACTATGAAAAAATATTTTGAATTTAAAAAACAACGCAGTTTTGACAATATCGTCGAAAGCACTTTCAAATTTTTTAGAAATCACATCAAACCCATGATGTTAATTGTTTGGAAATACAACAAAATTACGCTTATCGGTTTGGTTTTGAGTTATTTTTTGTATAGTTATTATTCTTATAATATGCTTGGTAATGTTTGGGGAGCTTTGCTCAAACAAGATACAACCGAAGCTTTGACAAAAAATACCAATCCTATGGTAAGTGTTATCAATTTGGTATTTTTAATTTTTTCATTTATATTCTTTACACGTTTTACCCTAACGGTTTACGCTTACATTAAGTCATATATCGAACACAAAGGACAAATTAACGAGCGTGAAATTATGCGGTATGTTTCCGATAAATTTTGGCCTTTTGTTGGTGCATCGATTTTACTGGGCATTTTGTTGTTTTTTGTTATTTTGGTAGCCGTTTTGATTTTTGCCGGTCTTTCGGTAGCCGGAAGTGTAGGGGTAGTGATAGGCGTTCTTTTGTTTGTCCCTTTGTTTTTTTATATCTTGGTTTTTGCCAATTTGTTCTACTCGGTTTATCTTCTCGACAATGTTCAAGCAGGCGATACCATTTCCATAACCATGAAATATTTAAAAAACAAGTTTTGGTTTAGTTTTTTGGTGTTGGCGGTGATTTGGATAATTATTTTAATGTTAGGTTCGGTATTTCAAGCTCCGTTGTTTATAGTAGGACTGAGCAAAGGTTTACTGGCTTATAAAGACCCGCAAAGTTTTGACTTATCCACTACCGAAAACTTAGTAATCGCTTTCTTTTCGGTAATCTCTTTGGCAGGACAAACCATTTTAAAAGTCTTGTCGTTAATTGGTAGTGCCATATTGTTTTTTACCTTAAAAGAATATCATACCAATGAAGGTTTGTTAGAAAAATTAGACGAAATTGGAAATACCGATGAAGAAAACACCGACATATAAATTGAATTTTATAATTTTGTTGCTGATTTTGGGCTTACTTTTGCCCCTGATGCCAATCCACGCCCAACAAGATGAAATAAAAATTCCCAAAATATCAGTCGAAGAATATAAAGATAAACCTGTATTCAATTACGAACCCCAAAAGGCACAGCAAAATATTTTTGTGTTGGCTTACGATTGGCTCAAAAGAAAATTGATTTATATTCTTAGCAAGTTACTCGAGTGGATTTTCGGACAAGAAAAAGCCGGACATGCTTTGGTATATATCCTTAAATCATTGCCTTATATAGCAGTTCTGTTATTTGTGTATTTGATATTTAGGTTTTTGTTGGGGGTCGATTTAATTCGTTACAAATCACAATCGCAAAGTTTAGGCAACAAAGTTTATCTCACCGACGAAGAACGTATTATACACGAAGAAGATTTGTTGCAACTTATACAACAAGCCATTGCCCACAAAGATTTCCGCTTGGCGGTGCGATATTATTATTTGTTTACCCTTAAACAACTCAAAGACGCCGGATTGATACAATGGCATGCCGACAAAACCAACAGAGATTATGTAAGAGAACTATCCAAAACCGAATTAAAACCCTTGTTCAAAAATCTTACTTTCATCTACGACTATGTTTGGTATGGCAATTACAGACCCAAAGCAGAAGATTTTGAACATATTGAAGCCGATTTTAAACGTTTTAACGTGTAAGCCTTACATCGATGTCAATTTGTCAGTTTCAACAATTGGCAATATATTTGCAGTTTGAAATGTCGAAAGCAAAACAGGAAGATTATGAAAAAACAAAGCAAAAAAAACAAAGCCGATAAAGAAAACAAAAAGCAAAACAAAAATATAGAAAAAAATAATCAACAAGCCGAAAAACAGCAAGTTGAAAACAACGATATGCAAAAAGAAAAACAAGAAATTGATACGCTGACACAAAATCTCAAAGACGAAAAAGATAAATATTTACGATTATATGCCGAATTTGAAAATTATAGAAAACGAACCGCCAAAGAAAAATTGGAATTGTTTGATACGGCAGCCGAAAAAGTCATCAAAAACCTGTTACCTATTTTAGATGATTTTGAAAGAGCCATTGCCGAAATGAAAAAGAACAAAGAAGATGAATTGGTAAAAGGGGTCGAATTGATTTATGACAAATTTAAAAAAACCCTTCAAAAAGAAGGATTAAAACATATTGAAGTAAACAAAGGCGACGATTTTGACCCCGAAAAACACGAAGCTATTGCACAAGTGCCGGTAGAAGATAAAAAAATGAAAAATAAAATTGTTGATGTAGTCGAACAAGGATACCAATTGGGAAATAAAAACATACGTTTTCCCAAAGTTGTAACCGGCAGATAAATATACATTGAACATGATTGTAACAACTGTCATAAAAAGTCATGAGACTTTTTGTGACAGTTTTGTTGTAAAATAATCAAACAAAAACGCATGAAAAGAGATTACTACGAAATTTTAGGAGTGAGCCGAAGCGCAACAGCCGCCGAAATTAAGAAAGCTTACCGCAAAATGGCAATCAAATATCACCCCGATAAAAATCCGGGTGATAAACAAGCCGAAGAAAAATTTAAAGAAGCAGCAGAAGCTTACGAAGTTTTGTCCGACCCTGACAAAAAGGCACGTTATGACCGCTATGGACACGATGCCTTTCAAGGAGCCGGTGGTTTTGGTGCTCATCACATGAATATGGAAGATATTTTTGCCCAGTTCGGAGATATATTCGGCGATATATTCGGTGGGGGATTTTCGTCGCAAAGCCGTAGCCATTCGTATAGTTCGCATCGAACCGTTCGCAGTAGAGGAACCGATTTGCGGGTAAGATTAAAAATTACTCTTGAAGATATCATCAAAGGAGGTGAAAAGAAAATAAAAATAAAACGAAAAGTAAAAGCACCCGGCACCCAATATGCCACTTGTCATCAATGCGGAGGAACCGGACGTATAAGCCGTATTACAAATACCATTTTCGGACGAATGCAAACCACAGGAACCTGTAATGTATGTCACGGAACAGGTCAAATATTGCACAGTAGAGAACATGGATCAGATGCCAACGGCATGCTGACCAAAGAAGATATAGTAAGTGTTAAATTGCCCAAAGGCGTACGCAACGGTGTTCAACTCAGAGTGGCAGGAAAAGGAAATGAAGCACCGAGCAACAACGGTATTCCGGGAGACCTTATTGTGCAATTAATTGAAATAAGCGACGATAAGTTTAAACGTGAAGGAAATAACCTCCACCACGATTTGTATATCTCAATACCGGAAGCCGTTTTGGGAACCGAAAAAATTATGGAAACACCACACGGCAAAATCAAATTAAAACTCGAAGAAGGTATTCAACCCGGCAAAATACTTCGCCTGAAAAACAAAGGTGTACCCGACATCGACGGATACGGTTACGGCGATATGTTGATTAATGTCAATGTGTGGATGCCCAAAAAACTTGATAAAGAACAAAAAGAATTTTTTAAAAAATACTTTAAGCACCCCAATTTTCAACCTAACCCGGGAAAATCCGAAAAATCTTTTTTTGAAAAAATTCACGATATGTTTTCATGAAAATTGTGTGCTTGCAAACCTGTTTTTCTCAATAATAATTTATTACATGGCGAAATAGCTTATTTTACTTTATAACGGTCTTATATCAGATGTATTAGCACAAAATACTTATCTTTGTTGGGAAAAAACTACAAAAATTAACTTAAAACCGAACTAAATACAATAAACAATGAAAAAAATACTGATAATTGAAGATGAAGCCGCCATTCGCAGGGTGCTGAAACGTATTTTGGAACAAATGGATAAGACTTATGCAATAGAAGAAGCAGCCGATGGCATGGAAGGTATCGAACTTATAAAACAAAATGACTACGATTTGGTGTTGTGTGATATAAAAATGCCCAAAAAAGACGGTATTGAAGTTCTCGAAGAAGCCAAAAAAATAAAACCCGAAACTACATTTGTAATGATTTCGGGACACGGAGACATCGATACCGCTGTTAAAACCATGCATATAGGCGCCTTTGATTATATACCCAAACCACCCGATTTAAACCGTTTGATGACTTCGGTCAAAAATGCTTTGGAACATAAAGAATTGGTGGTTGAAAATATTCAATTGAAAAAGAAAGTCAGCAAAAAATACGAAATGATAGGTGAGTCTGACAAAATCAAACATATCAAAGAAGTTATAGACAAGGTAGCCCCAACCGATGCTCGCGTGCTTATAACAGGAGCTAACGGAACCGGTAAAGAGTTGGTTGCCCATTGGATACACCAAAAAAGCCAACGCAGTAAAGGACCTATGGTTGAAGTAAATTGTGCCGCTATTCCTTCCGAGTTGATCGAAAGTGTGTTGTTTGGACACGTAAAAGGTTCTTTTACAGGAGCTTATAAAGATAAAAAAGGCAAATTTGAACAAGCCAACGGAGGAACCTTGTTTTTGGACGAAGTAGGAGACATGAGCCTTTCGGCTCAAGCCAAAGTATTGCGAGCCCTACAAGAAAATCGCATCAATCGGGTGGGAAGCGACAAAGATATCAAAGTTGATGTGCGTGTAATTGCCGCCACCAACAAAGATTTAAAAAAAGAAATTGCCGAAGGTCGTTTTAGAGAAGATCTTTACCACCGTTTGGCGGTTATTTTAATTAAAGTACCTTCTCTTAACGAACGACGTGAAGATATTCCTTTGTTGATAGAACATTTTTCAAAAAAAATTGCCCAAGAACAAGGTATTCCCGTAAAAAATTTCTCGGACAAAGCCATTAAACTCTTGCAAAATTACGATTGGACAGGCAATATCAGAGAACTGCGCAATGTAGTCGAACGACTAATTATATTAGGTGGCAAAGAAGTATCCGAAACCGATGTTAAAATGTTTGCCAGTAAATAGTTTATTTTGTATAAATGATTGATAAACAACAAGATATGTCGATTAGTCGATATGTAAGTTCCTCAAAAGTATAAAAATGTAATTTGTATAAAACGAATCAATAAAGAAAACTTCGTATATAAAAAAAACTTCATGAAAATATTAATAATAGGCGGTGGTAATATGGGACAAAGTTTTGCCAAAAGTTTTGTGCAAAATTATATAACCGATGCTTCGCACTTTGCCGTCTTGGAAAAAGATACCAATAAATTTGAAGCTTTAAAAAAGATCGGTATCAATCATATTTATGAACAACCCGATGTGCGTTTGGCACAAGCCGATTTGGTTGTTTTAGCCGTTAAACCTCAGTCTTTTTCGGATTTGGCTCGTCAAATTAAACCTTATATCAGCAACGAACAAGTATTTTTATCCATCATGGCAGGTATTGATATAGCCACAATTCAACGGGCTTTATCGGTTGATAAGGTTATCAGAGCCATGCCCAATATAGCAGCGCAAATAGGTGAAGGCATGTCAGTTTTTACTTCATCCGACGAAGTTACTCGCATCGAACTGGTAACCGTGCAAAATTTGCTCGAAAGCACCGGAAAAAATTTGTATGTTTCCAACGAAGATTTAATTGATGCCGGTACGGCGGTTTCGGGTTCGGGACCGGCTTATGTATTGTATTTTATGCAAGCGGTCATGCAAGCTGCTGTTGAACTCGGATTTAGCAAAAAAGAAGCCGAGATGCTGACGATACAAACCTTTAAAGGTATAGTCGAATATTTTCAAACTACTCAAGATTCTTGTAGCGGTTTAATAGATAAAATTTCGTCCAAAGGCGGAACTACCGAAGCGGCTATAAAGTATTTGATTGATAATAGGATAGATAAAAAAATCAAGACAGCTGTGCAGAAAGCCTATACCAGAGCCAAAGAATTGGGTGCTTTATCTACAAATCGATAGGCAATTTTTGTTTGAGTTGCAATACCTTTATAAACAAATCACCTTTTTCTTTTACTCGTTCGGGAACGGTTTTGAGAGTAAAATCAGAAGGTTTTATTTTTCCTTCGGCAACTTCTTCCCAAGTAATCGGAGTTGATACTGTCGCGACGCTATTGGCTCGTGCCGTATAAACACTTGCCGTATTGCGGGTTATGGTGTTTTGTCTATAATCTATTACAACTTTGTTGCTGTCGTGTGTTTTGTTTTGTTTTTGTGGCAAGGCAAATATGTCGGGATATTGTTGCTGTAGGAGTTTGCCTATTTGTGCCAACCAGTTTCTGACTTGTTCAAAAGTATAAACAGGTGCAACAGGTATGTATATGTGCAATCCTGAACCACCTGAGGTTTTGGCAAACGATTGCAGATTTAGAGACAATAAATATTCGCGCAAAATTTGTGCGGCTGTCAAAACTTTCTTAAAAGGAGTTTTGCCGGTTATATCCAAATCGATAACAACCCATGTAGGGCGGAATATATCTGTAATGAGTGAAGCCCACGTATGAAATTCGATGCAACCCTTTGAAGCCAAGTATATCAAACCGGCACGACTTGCTACAATCGGAACATTAATGGTTTTGTTTTGACTGATTTCTTTGTATGGATAAGTTTCTATCAATCCCGTAACAGGGTGACTGTAATCTCTTTTGTAAAAAGAAACTTTGTGAATACCGCGTGGAAAATAATGTAAGGTAACCGGACGCAATTTTAAATAAGGCATCATGATGTCCGCCATATCACGATAATATTGTACCAGTTCAATTTTGGTAATATTTTCTTCCGGCCAAAACATTTTACCCGGATATTTTATTTCAATATTATGTCCGTCAATTTGCCAATGAACAGGTTGTCCTTCTTGAGGTTTCATCATTAAAAGGCTTTCGTATAACGTTGTTTAATTTCGCGTAGTAAGTCCAATGTGATTTTCGGTTTATAAATTCGAATCATATCTTTAACGGTATCATCTTTATAAAATATTCCTTTGACTACGTCAAAATTATTGTTGCTGACATTGTGTTTGACATGTTCGGTCATAGTTCTGAAATTTTCCCACGACAAATAATCGGGTATTTCGATATAATACATATCATCGATGCACTTGTCTGCATATATGGCTTCGTCCAAAGATTTAATGTGAAAAAATTTACTGATTTTGATAGATACGGGTCTGTCGGTTTTTATTTTGGTCGATTTGAGCAATTCAAAACCCAAATTAAGAAATTCCTTTTGCAAATCGGGGATTTGGTCATAGCTATTCAAACCTTTTATTCTAATACCGTAATAAATTTGTTTGCCGACTTTGAGTTTGGCAAAAGAAGCGTTTATATGCCATGGTTCTTTATGGTTTATTCTTTTTTGAGCTCTTAAAATTTTGGCAAATGAATAGAGTTTTTGGGTGAGGATAATGATAGAACGCGGGTGAGACGAAAAATCATATCCGGAACCGTGATAACCCGGAAAAGGGTGGTCAATGTTGATAACGACGGTATTGGGTAATAAATGATGTTGTATTAAACTAATTGTTTCTTCTTTGATGACATGTCCGATAACTTCTCTTGTATTTTCCATAATAAATAATTTTTCCCTAAAATTAATCATTTTACTTCAAATAATCAAGTAATTTTTTTGCTTTAACATAATATATTAGTTTTCAATTTAAAACCTTAATATCTCGATTGCTTCATGATTTACTACTGTTTATTGAAATACAAAAAAATAACTTGACAAAGGGGTAGGTGATGTTGTATATTTGCCCGCTATTTGTTGAAATTGTATTTTATTAATAAAATCTTTTCAACTTCAATAAAAAAATAAAGGTATATGAAATTATCAGAATTTGATTTTAAACTCCCCTCCGAGCTATTAGCCGAATTTCCCGCCGATTGCCGAGAAGAATCCCGTTTGATGGTGGTGCATCGTAACAGTGGAAAAATTGAACACAAACTTTTTAAGGATATCATCGATTATTTTGACGAAGACGATGTTATGGTATTGAACAATACCAAAGTTTTTCCTGCCCGTTTGTATGGCAACAAAGAAAAAACCGGTGCCAAAATTGAAGTTTTTTTACTGCGTGAACTTGACCCCGAAACCCGTTTGTGGGACGTAATGGTCGATCCTGCTCGTAAAATACGTATCGGTAACAAACTTTTTTTTGACGAAAATGAAACACTGGTAGCCGAAGTTATTGACAATACTACTTCGCGAGGCAGAACGCTGCGTTTTTTGTATGACGGAACTTATGAAGAATTTAGAAAAAAATTAAAAGAACTCGGACAAACCCCTTTGCCCAAGTACATAAAAAGACCCCCGACAGATGACGATAAAGAACGTTATCAAACCATTTATGCCAAACACGAAGGTGCCGTAGCCGCTCCTACCGCCGGATTACACTTTTCAAAACATTTGTTAAAAAAATTGGAAATTAAAGGCATACATTTGCCCGAAGTAACCTTGCATGTGGGTATCGGAACCTTCAATCCGGTTGAAGTAGAAGACCTGTCAAAACACAAAATGGATTCGGAACAATTTTTTATTGAAGACCGCGTGGCTGAAATTGTAAACAAAGCCATTGACGAGAAAAAACGGGTTTGTGCAGTAGGCACTACGGTTATACGTTCGTTAGAATCTTCGGTTACTGCCGACAATTATTTGAGACCCTTTGAAGGCTGGACCAATAAATTTATTTTTCCACCCTATGATTTTAAAATAGCCAATGCTTTGGTAACCAATTTTCATACCCCTAAATCGACTTTGCTCATGTTGGTGGCAGCTTTTGGCGGATACGATTTAATAATGGAAGCCTATCGAGAAGCCATTAAAGAAAAATATCGCTTTTATTCGTATGGCGACTCGATGTTGATAATATAAATTTTACAATATTTTGACATTAAAAAAGTGTTGCCCGGCGAGGTAACACTTTTTTTATATGAAATAAGTTGAATAAATAATTGTCAAATCGGTTTATAATTTGAAACAATTAATAAAATGATTGGGATAATTTTGAGTTATTAGTAAAAAAACGTTAAAATAATGACATTTATCACCCAATAACGGCAAAGCAAAAAAAAAGCTGATAAGTTTATGATATTTGTCATTTTTTTGTTACATTTGTGGCAAATAAACATAAAATAACTCAATTAATATGGCAAAAGTTGTAGTATTAGGAGCCGGTATAGCCGGGCATACAGCCTCGACATACCTTAGAAAATGGCTCGGAAAAAAACATGAGGTGATTGTAGTTTCACCCAATTCCAAATACCAATGGGTTCCTTCCAATATTTGGGTAGGCGTTGGTAGAATGAAACCCGAAGAGGTTTATTTTGAATTAGCCCCTAAATACAAAAAATGGGGTATTGATTACAAACAAGCCAAAGCAACCTCTATTCATCCCGAAGGAGGTAGCGGGCACGAAAAACCTTTTGTCAAAATCGAATATGTGGCAAAAGGCAGAGAAGGTGAAGTGGAAGAAGTAGAGTATGATTTTTTGGTCAATGCTACCGGACCACAATTGCGTTTTGATAAGACAGAAGGTTTGGGACCGCAAACCGGCAATACGGTGTCTGTCTGTACCTACGACCATGCGGCACACGCTTGGGAAGAATTGCAAAAATCCATAAAAAAAATGGAAGCCGGCGAAAATCAAAATATCGTTATAGGTATTGGACACCCGGGGGCTACTTGTCAAGGTGCGGCATTTGAATACATATTAAATGTATATCACGAAATTAATCGTCGCGGTTTGTCAGACAAAGCTAATATAACTTACATCACCAACGAATATGAAGTAGGTGATTTTGCCATGGGGGGTGCTTATATCAAATACGGCGGTTATATTACACCAACCAAAGTCTTTACCGAATCGTTTTTTGCCGAAAGAGAAATTTTTTGGATTAAGCGTGCCGGTGTCAAAAAAGTAGAAAAAGGCAAAATTCATTATGAAAATTTAAAAGGTGAGTTCAAAGAAATTCCGTATGACTTTGCCATGCTTATTCCGGCTTTTTCCGGCCCCGGCATACAAGCCTTTGACAAAAACGGTGAAGATATTACTTCAAAACTTTTCAAACCCAATGGTTTTATGGTAGTTGATGCCGATTATACCAAAAAACCTTATGAAGAGTGGAAAGCCAGCGATTGGCCCGAAGTCGTGCAAAATCCCGATTACAAAAATATTTTTGCACCGGGTATTGCTTTTGCTCCTCCGCATACCATATCCAAACCCTTTACATCGCCCAATGGCACTACAATAGTTCCCGCACCTCCAAGAACCGGTATGCCTTCGGGAGTTATGGGTAAAATTGTTGCCCAAAATATTCGTGATGTCATCAAAGGAAAAGCTACTTTGGATAAACTCAAACACCGCGCTTCAATGGCTAAAATGGGTGCTGCTTGTATCGTTTCGGCTGGTTATGGTATGACCAACGGTATGGCAGCCACTATGACGGTTTATCCTATTGTCCAAAATTGGGAAAAATACCCCGAATACGGTCGTTCTTTGACTTATACCATGGGTGAACCCGGATTGGCGGGACATTGGCTCAAATGGTTTATGCACTATATGTTCTTGCATAAAGCCAAAGGTTACCCGTTCTGGTGGTTATTGCCCGAATAGTCTTTTTTTGAAATTATTAATCATAAAAAAAAATTAATATTATGTCCAATAAAAAACATCTGACCAAAATTACAAGAGGCTATACCGATTTTTCGTATGCCCCTATTCCCACGCCTTTTACCCGCTTTATGCGTAAATGTATCATTTGGCAAGCTTGGCGTTGGATCGTATTGAATGTCAAAATATTAAGAATAGTGGCTTTTGGTCACTCTTAATGTTAATTCCAATAACACAAAAAAAAGCGAGTAGAATTTTCTGCTCGCTTTTTTTATTAGGCTTTTAATCGGTAATTTTATTGACAAATAATAAGAGAAAAAAATTGTTGATTACGGTGATTAAATTATTATAGCTTCCATTACAAATTTAATGCCTGTTTCAATGGACATATTACGAAGCATCAAGAAGTTTATAAATCAGTTCATGGTCCGAAGTTGGTTCATTAGTTTATCTCCCGAAACATCGGATATCGGTCAATCGTAAATTACCCGCCTATCTTTTTGACTTTAAACCCTTTTTTTTGTAATAGTTGAACTACTTTATCGCGATTATTACCTTGTATTATGATTTCACCGTTTTTTACACTGCCACCAACGCCCAATTGATTTTTGAGTTCTTTTCCCAATTTTTTTAAGGCTTGTTCATTTCCTTCAAATCCTTTGATAACGGTAACTATTTTTCCGCCCCGTCCTTTTTTAGAAAAATGTGCTTCCAATTTTTGACCGGTGTATGCACCGTAATTTTCGGTGTTTTGTTCGTCTGAAACAGTTTCGGGAACGTAATCGGGATATTGTTCTTTTAACAAGTCTTTTAAGTTACTGAGATCGTTGAATGTTTTGTTTTGATTGGGTTTCATAAATTTAGTATCTTGATTTGAAACGGCGTGTTTCCGATTGATGTTTATTTAATTTTAGGTTTTGTAAATTGTTATAAATAAAGTAACCGATAATACCACCGGTGTGTAAAAATACAATTATTCCTTTTCCTTGTAAATAATACATAAAAGAAGATAAAAGCGTAAGTATAAGCATTGTCCAAAATATTATGTTTTGTAAATTTTTCTGATTATGCTTATTGTTTTTTGCTTGAATGAATAATTGTTTATCAACCTCAGCCATAATTTTACGCACAACCGGTTTGTCAGGATTTTGACTGATTACAAATTTTCTTATTTCACCATAAGTTTTTCCTTTTTCGGCATACTTTAAAGCTTTTGACAATATGTATTCTTGGTTATTGTTCATAATATAAGAAAAACCGTCTTAAAAGTAAGTTACATGGCGTTAGTCTTGCTTATGAAACGGAATATGTTGTGATGTTTCGTTTGCAATTATTTTGTAATACATTACTTTTAAGACAGTTGTTTGTTTTGAATGTGTTTATGCGTCTATATTGGCATAAATGGCATTTTTTTCAATAAACTCTCTACGTGGTGGTACTTCGTCGCCCATTAGCATAGAGAATACGCGGTCTGCTTCGGTTCCGTTGTCAATGGTAATTTGTTTAAGGATACGACTTTCGGGGTTCATGGTGGTTTCCCAAAGTTGTTCGGCATTCATTTCACCCAAACCTTTGTAACGTTGCACGTGAGCACCTTGTCCGAATTCTTCTATCAATTTATCTCGTTCTTCATCTGACCATGCGTAAGCTTTTTTGGCGCCTTTTTTAACTTGATAGAGTGGAGGTGTAGCTATATATACGTGTCCGTTTTCAATCAATTCGCGCATGTACCGGAAGAAAAATGTCAAGATAAGAGTTGAGATATGACTTCCGTCCACATCGGCATCGGTCATGATGATGACTTTGTGATAACGCAGTTTTTCCAAGTTGAGTGCTTTGCTGTCTTCTTCCGTTCCAATGGTTACTCCCAGTGCCGTAAAAATATTTTTGATTTCTTCGTTGTCAAAAACTTTATGTTGTAAGGCTTTTTCGACGTTAAGTATTTTTCCGCGTAAGGGTAAAATAGCTTGAAAATTTCGGTCACGTCCTTGCTTGGCGGTTCCGCCTGCGGAGTCTCCCTCTACCAGAAATATTTCACAGCGTTCGCTATCTGTTTCTGAGCAGTCGGAGAGTTTTCCGGGCAATCCGGCGCCACCCATAACGGTTTTGCGTTGCACCATTTCGCGTGCTTTTTTGGCGGCGTGTCTTGCTTGTGCTGCCAATATTACTTTATCGACAATAGCTTTTGCATCTTTGGGGTTTTCTTCCAAGTAGTTGGTCAGCATTTCGGAAACCGCTTGACTGACCGGTGCACTGACTTCGCGGTTGCCCAATTTGGTTTTGGTTTGTCCTTCAAATTGTGGTTCGGCAACTTTGACGGATATAATGGCAGTTAAACCTTCGCGAAAATCATCACCCGAAATTTCGAATTTTAATTTGTCCAACATACCCGATTTTTCGGCATATTTTTTTAAAGTGGAAGTCAAACCGCGTCTAAAACCCGACAGGTGTGTACCGCCTTCGTGGGTATTGATATTGTTTACATACGAATGTATATTTTCGGTATATGAAGTATTGTATATCATGGCTACTTCGACGGGTATGCCGTTTTTTTCGCCTTCCATACTGATGACATCACTGATAATGGGTTCG
>Ga0256834_1001323_pt1 | contig 17011 bp, 19 predicted proteins | sample 4281140metaG_FD_190536 | JGI IMG/M metagenome (GOLD analysis project Ga0256834, IMG submission 190536) | Hydrothermal vent microbial communities from East Pacific Rise, Pacific Ocean - 4281-140 | ecosystem: Environmental > Aquatic > Marine > Hydrothermal vents | place: Pacific Ocean: East...
GGGTTTAAAAATGGGTAAAGTAAAAGTAAGTGGCCGGGAGAGGGAGATTCGAACTCCCGGAGGTATGACCCTCGCTGGTTTTCAAGACCAGTGCATTCAACCGCTCTGCCATCTCCCGGCATTTGTAAGTTAATATATAAATGTGGAGGCGACACCCGGATTTGAACCGGGGATCAGAGCTTTGCAGGCTCCTGCCTTAGCCACTTGGCTATGTCGCCATTTTTTATATATATTTGGTGGTGCCCGGGGCCGGACTTGAACCGGCACAGCTGCAATAGCCGGGGGATTTTAAGTCCCCTGTGTCTACCAATTCCACCACCCGGGCACAAAAAGTTTAAAAAAGTTTTGTATCTTCTAGATTTTAATATGGAGCGGGAGACGAGGATCGAACTCGCGACCCCGACCTTGGCAAGGTCGTGCTCTACCGCTGAGCTACTCCCGCATATCATACATCATAAAAGAGCGAGAATTATAACCAAAAAAGTATTAATTGTAAAGCTTTTTTAACACAAATTTTAAAAAATTTTCATTTATTGGTTTTTATCTTTAAATTTTTTGGTATACTCCTTCGATAATTATAAAACAGACGGATAAAAAATATGATACAATTTACAAATCTTAGTAAAAGTTTTGGCGGACAAACTCTTTTTAGCAATATCAATCTAAAAATACTACCAACACAAAAAATAGGCTTGATAGGACGAAACGGCTCAGGAAAATCAACTCTCTTTAAAATTATACTTGGGGAAGAAGGTTATGATGAAGGGGAGCTTGGTATTCCTAAAAACTATAAGATAGGAACACTTCGTCAGCATCTTAAATTTACAGAAGATACAGTTTTGAAAGAGTGTGCATTAGCTTTATCTGAAGAGGATAAATATAACTTTTATAAAGTAGAAAAGCTTCTTTTTGGGCTTGGGTTTACAAGTGAGGATTTAGAAAAAGATCCATTAAGCTTTTCTGGTGGCTATCAAATAAGAATAAACCTTGCAAAATTATTAGCAACTCAGCCACAAATGTTACTTCTTGATGAGCCTACTAACTATCTTGATATTTTATCTTTAAGGTGGCTTAGGAAGTTTATTCGTGAGTTTAAAGGTGAGGTTATCATCATAACTCACGATCGTGAATTTATGGACTCAGTTACGACTCATACAATGGGTTTGCAGAGAAAAAAGATACAAATTATAGAAGGTAGCACTAAAAAATATGAAGAGATATTGGCACTTAGTGATGAAACATATGAAAAGACAAGACAAAATCAAGAAAAAAAGAGAAAAGAGTTAGAGGATTTTATAGCACGAAACAAAGCAAGAGCTTCAACAGCAGCTCTTGCACAGTCAAAAGCTAAAGCTTTGGAGAAGATGGAAGATATGGAGAGTTTGGAAAGTGAGAGCAGCTTATCTTTTAACTTTAACTATAAACCAACACCTGCAAAAGTTACACTTAGAGTTGAAGATTTAGGATTTGGCTACAATCCTAAAGAGCCTCTTTTTAAAAACATCTCTTTTGCACTAGAAAATGGAAAATGTCTTGCAATCATCGGAAAAAACGGCAAAGGAAAATCCACTCTTTTAAACTACATATCAGAAGAATTACCCAAACAAGAGGGTACAAAAACCATGCATCCATCATCTAGTGTTGCACATTTTGGTCAAACAAATATAGAGAGATTAAATACTAAAAATAGTGTCGCACAAGAGATAAATTCTGCTGTTAAAAGTATGTCTATTTCACAAATAAGAGCAATTTGCGGAACAATGATGTTTACAGGAGATGCAGCTGATAAAAAGATAGAAGTTCTTTCAGGAGGAGAGAGAAGCCGTGTAATGCTTGGAAAAATCATAGCAACTCCCTCAAATCTACTTCTACTAGATGAGCCAACAAACCACTTAGATATGCAATCAATAGATGCACTTTGTGATGCTATTTCTGCATTTGAAGGAGCCACCATAATGGTAACTCACTCGGAGATGCTACTTCGTCGTTTGGCTGACTCACTGATTATATTTCATAAAGGTGGGGCTAGTTATTTTGACGGAAATTATGATGATTTTTTGGAAAAAATTGGTTGGGAAGATGAAGAAGGTGATAAAAAAAGAAAACCAAAAGTAAATCAAAAAGAGTATAAAAAACAAAAAGCAAAGCTAATTCAAGATAGAAGCAAAGAGAGTTCACCACACAAAAAAGAGATAGATATGTATGAGAGTGAGATTACAACTCTTGAAGAGAAATTAGCACAAGAGAACTCCAGACTCATAGATGCATCTAATGCAAACGACAACAGCACTGTCATAGAGCTATCTCAAAATATTTCAAAGATAAACACTAAGATAGAAGAGCTGTTTTTAAAGCTTGAAACTTCAAGCGATTTATTGGATAAAATTTTAGATAAGTATAAAAAACAGATACAAGACCTTAGATAAGTTACAAAACCATCTTGACATTTTCATCTTTTTTTAACTGTTCAAAAACAGTATGTCTATCATCATCATTATGAACTAAAAGAGAGATATTGTGGCTTTTGTATTTTCCATTTTTACTTATTTTTGATTCTTTTATGATATGTTCTCTATCACCTAAAACACAAAATGTCACACTTTTAATCTCTATATGTGTTTCTACAATCACTTTATACTCCCATTCACATGGATATGTTAACTCTAATTTACCTTGTGAACAATCCACTTTTTCCTCCACTTTTTGACTCTAACTGTATATCTGAAATAACCATAGATTTATCAACTGCTTTGACCATATCATAAATTGTTAAAAGACCAACACTCACACCTGTTAAAGCTTCCATTTCAACACCTGTTTTTCCAGATAATTTTGCTAAAACTTCTAGCTTAAAACCAGGTAGTTTTGGAAGCTCTGTCACATCACATTTTACTGATGTAAGCATTAGAGGGTGGCACATGGGGATTAGAGAACTTGTACTTTTAGCTCCACCAATTGCTGCAATAATTGCTGTTTGCAAAACGGGACCTTTTTTACCTTGATTTTCTACAACTATATCATAAGCCTTTTGACTCATTGTGATTATACCACTGGCTATGGCTACTCTTGTTGTGTCCTCTTTTTCAGTTACATCAACCATTTTTGGTCTGTCATTTTCATCTAAATGTGTAAGTTTCACTATTTACTTTCCGTTTTCTTTTATTATATAACATACACGATTAATACACATTTAAAGTTTAAGATACTAAACTAAAAGCTTCAAAATTTTAAGTATCTAAGGAAAAATAAATGAGAAAACTTGGTTTAATTGCACTTTTTATTGCATTTATCTTTACATCTGCAACATATGCAAAACCTAAATCCGATCAAATGCTACTAACAGCATCTGATGGCACTGTACTAGAATTAAACATAACAGATGGTGGTTTTGTATTTCCCCAATACCCTGAAAAAACTGTTATGTTGAACTTTTTTGGACCGATGTGCCCTCCTTGTATGATAAAAATGCCTCATCTTAATGAGCTTCAAGAAAATCACACAAAAGATATACAAATCATATCAATACAAGTACAATTAGATATGAGTGATGAAGAGCTTGATGATTTTATCAAAACAAACAACATAAAACATCCAGTTGTAAACTTAAATAATGCTTGGGATATAGTCACATTTATAAGAGCTAACACTGACTGGCAAGGAGAGATACCTTACATGATGATGTTTGGAAAAGATGGAAATCATAAAGAGAGTTATATGGGTGTTGTATCTAATACAAAAATTCTTGGGGATATGAAGTAAATTTACTTCTTTCCCATCTTCTCAACATACTCTTCATAACCACCCTTAAAATCAACAAAATCGCCATTTGGTTTTAACTCAATAATCCTATTCGCAAATGCATCTATCAACTCTCTATCATGAGTCACACAGATAACATTTCCTCTATAATTATAAAGAGCCTCTCCAAGTGCGATAATAGCTTCAAGATCTAGATGATTATCTGGCTCATCAAGAATAAGCATATTTGCATCATCCATCATCATTTTTGAAAGCATGATTCTATGTTTCTCTCCACCACTTAGAGAATCCACAGCTTTTTCTTGCTCTTCCCCACTAAAAAGCATACGACCCAAACATTTTCTAAGTTCATCAATATGCCAATCTTTACTAAATCCCTGAAGCCAACTATAGAGATTAACATCACCATTTACATGGTCTGTTGTATTTTGAGGAAAGTAACTAGTATGTATAGTTTGTCCCCATTTTATAGATCCACAATCTGGTTTTAAATTTTCAGTTATTATCTCAAGAAGAGTTGTTTTTCCTGCACCATTTGTACCAATAAGAGCAATTTTATCTCCTTTTTCTATATTGAAAGAGAGATTTTCAAAAACTTTTTCGCCATCATAACTTTTAGAAATTCCACTAACCTCAAGTACCTCCGCCCCTATATCACGACAAGGCTTAAACATAATACTAGGATCTCTTCTGCTAGATATTTTAATCTCTCCAACATCAAGTTTATCTAACTGTTTTTGTCTACTTGTTGCCTGTTTAGCCTTAGATGCATTTGCAGAAAATCTAGCAACAAAACTCTCTAACTGTTCTTTCTCTTTTAGCTTTTTACTTCTATCTGCTTCATTTTGTTTTTGGATAATATTTGCAGCGATATACCACTCATCATAGTTTCCAGTAAATTCACGAATATTTTTAAAATCAAGATCTAAAATATGTGTTACAACACCATTTAAAAAGTGTCTATCATGAGATATAACTATAAGAGTTCCCTCGTGTCTTTTTAAAACATACTCAAGCCAAGAGATTGCATCCATATCAAGATTGTTTGTCGGCTCATCTAAAAGTAAAATATCTGGTTTTGGAAACAACACTTGTGCTAAAAGAATTTTAAACTTATCACCACCTGTGAGTGAACTCATCTTTTCACCGTGAGTAGAAGCTTCAAACCCAAGAGCTTCAAGAAGTTTTTCTACATGAACCTCTGACTCATAAGTTGGATCCTCCTCTGCACAAACTATCTCTAATTCCGCTAAACGGTTATTTACACTATCATCTTCAAAATCACCCTCCATATAGAGCTTCTCTTTCTCTTTTTGTGCATCATATAGCCGTTTATTTCCATAAAGAACCGCATCACTTAAAGTAAAGTCTTCAAAAGCATATTGGTTTTGCCCAAGTACTCCCATTTTTAATCCAGCTTGAATATGAACCTCTCCATCAGTTGATTCAATCTCTCCTGCTAATATCTTTAAAAATGTACTCTTTCCAGCTCCATTTGCTCCAATGAGTCCATATCTCTTGCCTTTATCAAAAGAGATATTTATCTTTTCAAAAAGCACCCGCTTGCCATATCTTTGAGTTAAATTTACTGCTGAAAACATCTTAACCCCTTACCAAATTGATAACATTTTCAATAGGTCTACCGATAACTGCTTTGCCATCTTTTATAACTATTGGTCTCTCAATTAATCTTGGGTTTTCTACCATTGCCAATATAAGTTTATCTTCATCATTTTCATTTTTCAGATCTAACTCTTTATAGATATCCTCTTTTGTTCGCATTAGCTCTCTTGCATTAACTCCTAAAGAGTTTAAAAGTTCTTTGATATTTTCATATGTGAGTTTTGTATCGAGGTATTTTATAACTTCTGCACTAATCCCCTCACTTTCGAGAAGATTTAATGCATCTCTTGATTTACTGCATCTTGGGTTGTGCCAAATTTGGATCTTGGACATTTTTTTTCCTTAGTTCATTTTCCAAGGAGTTTACTAAAAAATTGGTTAAAACTTTTTAGCCTTAAGAGAAGAATTTCTTCATAGCCATAAACCATAGCTTCATCATGCCAGAGTTTCGTCCAGTTATGTCATCTATAAATTTATCATAAGTTTTATTTTCAGCCTCTAAAAGTGCTGCTAAATACTTTTGTGAACCCTCAACACCACCTACTTTTTCAATATCTAAAAGCTTTTTATACAAAGGAGCAATTTTTTCAATAGCTTTTCTTGGTGCTGCTTTTCTATATGCAAAATATCCTGTAATCTCATTTGTAATTTTATCAATTTTGATTTCAAACTCTGTCATAACCCAATAATATCTACCATCTTTAGACAAATTTTTTACAACAGCTACGATATTATCACGGCTTTGAATTCTCTGCCATAAGAGCTTAAATATAACTTTTGGCATATCAGGATGACGAATTACGTTGTGAGGTTGACCAATTAACTCATCTTCTCTATATCCAGATATCTCAACAAAATAATCATTACCATACTCAATAATACCTTTTGTGTCTGTTTTACTCAAAATATATTTTTTAGGATTTAATATAATCTCTTCATCTAAAATTCTAGAAGCTGGCTCTACAAAATCACTTTGCTCTACATTTTCATCAAGTGAAAAAAAATTATCTGAAAAATTACCCTCACTCTGGCTATCCTCAAAACTTGGCTTACTATCTACTCTTTTTTTGACTGCTATCATGCTCAATTACTCCTTTTTCTATTTTGCTGTTCCTTGAATATCGACAATAACTAAAAAAAATTAAGCATTTATTATAAAATATATAAATTTATTTCATTTATACAGTATATTTAAGAACTTTATAGTAAAATCTTAAAAAATAACATTAAGGTAGTTATGAAAACCGTAGAATTTGAAGTAAACATAATCAATGGAATTATTAAAGTTCCTGATGAATATAAAGATTTACATGATAAGCATGCAAAAGTAACTCTAAGTGTTAAAGATGATTCTATCAAAGAAAAAGAGCCTAAACTCATAAAAGAGATTGAGATAACACATAAAGAAGAGACAAATTTAACCCTTGACATTCAAGCACAAGCTTTAGACCTATCAGAAATCAAGATATCTTGTTTTAATGATGTAAATCCTGTAGAATACCAAAGAAAGATTAGAGATGCAAGATAGATACTTATTAGATACAAATGTAATTATTTATTCATTAAAAAGTGGATTAGAGTTACCAGAGGCTATTTACTGTACAACAGAGATTAACAAAAAAGAGATTTTATCATTTTATAAAATGACAGATGATGAAAAAGAGACTATCTTAGCAATATTCTCTAAAATAAATATTTTAGGCATAAATGACGAAATCAAACAAAATGCCAAGGATATAGAAGATAATTACTCCTTACCAAGAGTAGATGCTATCATCTGTGCAACTGCTCTTGCTTATGATTTAACTCTAATCACAAACGATCAACTACTCCATCAAGTAAAAGAGATAAAGGCTGAATCTTTTTACTTTGTAAATTAATGACAAAAAAGTTTTAACTTATAGTTTGGATTTGCAAAGTGAGGGGGAAAACTCATAACTATCTTGAAGTTTTTTGACTTTTTAGGCTCTAAGTTTTTAATGGCTAAAAACTCCTCTTCTACAACATTCCCTTTTACATCTTTTGAACCAAAGCTAAGAGATTTACTAGGTGTAAAATAGGAAATTTTTCCTCCCCTTTTTCTAGCATTTATCATACGAACTTCAACATTGCAGTAACCTATCTTAAATTTACCAATATTTTTAATTTTTCCTCTTATGATTACACTCTCATTTGAATAATCTCTTGTTTTTGAAGAAGATAAAAGCTTTGCCTCTTTAGTATATTTGTCAAGTGCAAAAAGTGAAAATGCCGTTCCAACAACAACTAAAAGAAACGATGAAAATATCATAGAGATTAATGTTTTAGGATTTTTCTCACTAGAAGATAAGATAACAAGCATAAAAAACAGTACTGCAAAAATAGCAACAACCATCCAATGAAAAAAAGTCATATAAATCATCAATAACACTCCGCTTTAACAATTACATCATAATTTTCACTATATTTAAAATTTTCAAAAACCACTTTAAACTCTTTTTTCTGATTTTGAGGCAAATCCTCTGTGAGTATAATCGTCTTTTTCTTTATCGGCTTTAAATAATTTAATATATCTTTTAAAAAATTCTCAGGAGTTTTTAAAACTTTGCTATTTATATAGCATTTATGAAGATCTATTTTCCCTCTGTTTTCCAACTTTGCCGTAACTATCAAAGATTTTGAAAAGTTTAAAATAGTGTGATTTTGATCCAAAATAACTACTTTTCTTACACTTTTATCTAAAAAAAGTTTTATAGAGATAGGGGCAACAAATATCAAAAGTGTTGTAACAAACATAAGTAAAATTGCACATCTTGGTCTATTTTTTATCATCATAATAGACAACAAAAACATAACAATAAGTAAAAGAGCAAGCCAACCAAATGCTAAATAATCATATATAGTTAAAGAGTGAACATAATCACCTAGACTCTGCTTTGGACTTATTAGCATCTGTTTTCTTTCTGGAGTTTTTTTCTTCTATTCCACTTGTACCAAGTCGTCTTTTTAACTCTTGCTTGATACGATCTGGATTTATATCTTTATCTGCTAATGCTACAAGCACATGAAATGCCAAGTCAGCTGCTTCATAGATAATCTCACTCTCATCTGCATCTTTTACAGCAAAACAGAACTCTCCTGCCTCTTCAATAACCTTTTTAAGTATAGCATTGTCGCCTTTTTGTAAAAGTGAAGCGGTATAAGAAGATGAAGGGTCAGCATTTTTTCTCTCACACAGCACATGATAGAGGGTATCACTTATAGAATAATTTTCAGTTGCTTCAATATTTATATCTTTATCTTTTTCTCCAGTAAAAACATTTGTAAAAAAACAAGATTTTCGTCCAGTATGACAAGCACTCCCACCAACTTGTTCAATTTTTAAAAGCAAGGTATCATTATCACAGTCTACAAACATCTCTTTTATTATCTGAAAATTTCCACTACTCTCACCTTTTTGCCAAATTCGCTGTTTGCTTCTTGAAAAATAGTGGGCTGTTTTTTTCTCTAGGGTAAGTTCCAATGCTTCTTCATTCATATAAGCTAGCATCAAAACTTCTCCGCTTTGATAATCCTGAGCTACAACTGGGATAAGTTCGTTTTTATCCCAGTTGATAGTAATTTTATCCATTACTGTTCAGCTGATATCTTTTGTTGTCTACTTTTTGAATCAACCCAAATATTTGGAGTAGAGCCACCAGGAGTTAAGAAAATTTGTGCATTTGTGTTTGTTCTTAATGCATCGTTGAATTTTCCTTGAACTTCAATCTGCTTTAATGTCAACATCTCAGTTGTCAAACTCTTTCCAATCTCAGTATTTTCATAAGCTTTTGCATCTGCTTCAATCTTGATAGCATTTGCTTGACCTTTTGCTTGAATAATTCTAGCATCCGCTTGACCTTGTGCTAAAGCCGCAATTTTTTCAGCCTCTTGTTTTGCTCTTAAAACCTCTAGTTGAACTCTATCTCCCTCTTGTTTAGCAATTTGAACTCTCTCAATCTGCTCAACAATTTTTGGTGGAAGTATAATCTCTCTAAGGTTTACAGTCGTAAGCTCAACTGGATTTCCAGCTTTTGCATCTATCTGCTCTTCAATACCTGCACGAATTGCTGTTGCAATTTCATTTCTTTTAACAGGAAGCTCTTCCGCCTTATATGAACCAGTAACTGCACGAACAACATCTCTAACAATTGGATTGATAATCTTCTCTTCCCATGCATAGCCATAAGTTGCGATAGTCTGAGGAGCTGTTTGAGATCTTAATCTATACTGTATTGTAATATCAATGGAGATTAAAAGACCCCTTTTATCAAGTGCTGTAATTGTAGATGCATTCATAACTCCACTATCTCTAATATTTGACATATTGTGTTGTGCATTTGATGTGTAGTTGATACTTCTTACTTTTGTATCAACAACTCTAACTTGCTGCACAAATGGAAGAAACAGATGAAAACCAGGGGCTAAAGGCTCTGTATTAAACTTACCTGTTGTTGACTTGATACCAACTTCACCAGAGTTTATCACAACAAAAGGTTTAGCCATAACAAAAAGTGCTATAAGTCCAATTATTAAATATATAATCCATGTTTTTTTACCAAAATCTTTCATAAATTCTGGTACTTCAGGTGGTTTTCTACCACCTCCGCCTCCACCGATATTTCCTCCGCCTGATGGTTTTTTATCTCCACCTCTATTTTTAAAATAATCATTTAAATCTGCTGGCATTCTAATCCCCTATGTAAGTTAAGTATTTTTTATATTTTTCATTTCGTCCAAACACAACATCAAAATATGCACTCTGCAATCTCTCAGTCATCTCACCTCTTTTCCCATCTCCAATCACTCTATAATCAAGCGAATTTATAGGAGTAACCTCAGCGGCTGTTCCTGTAAAAAATGCTTCATCGCAGATATAGATCTCATCTCTTGTAATATTTCGTCTCTCTATCTCAATGCCTGCATCTTCTGCCAACTCTAAAATCATCCCCTGAGTGATAGACTCTAAAGAGTTATCATTTGGAGGAGAGATAAGCTTACCATCTCTTATGATAAAAAGGCACTCTCCAGTACCCTCAGCTGCAAATCCATTATCATCCAACATCAAAGCTTCACCAAATCCACTCTCAATCGCTTCATATTTTGCCATCTGCGAATTTAAATAATTTGCAACAGCTTTTGCTTTTCCAAAAGTTGATTTTATAGGATTCCTCATAATAGATGATGTCATAACCTTGATACCATTTTTAAGAGCCTCATCACCCAAATATGCACCCCACTCCCAAGCTGCTATCATAGTATGAACAGGAGCTTTCACATGGTGAACTCCCATCTGCCCATATCCCAAATATATAAGCGGTCTTAGATATACATTTGCTTTAAAATCGTTAGATTTTAACAAATCTATATGAGCTTTCAAAAGTGTATCTATATCAATATTTGGTTTTATTGCCGTAATTTTTGCTGAATTATAGAGTCTTTTTGTATGCTCTTTGAGCTTAAATATCGCCAGACCATCAGCCGTTTGATATGCACGAGTACCCTCAAAAACACCATTTCCATAATGCAATGTATGTGTAAGAACATGGACTTTAGCTTTATCCCAATCAACAAGCTCCCCATCCATCCAAATATACTTTGCTTTTTCCATTTACATCCCTATCTTTAATCTAGCCGTTGATTATAGCAAAGCTAGATTAAAGCCTCATCCATCTCTTTGGGTTTAGCTAAATTCATAAGCTTTAAAACAGTTGGAGCGATATTGTTTAACCCTCCATTTTTAACCTTAGTAACTCCATCACTCATCACAAAACAAAACACCTCAAATATAGTATGATTTGTCAATATTTTTCCATCTGCATCTCTCATCTGTTCACAATTTCCATGGTCACTTGTCAAAACTAGATTGTATCCTAATTCTTGGGCAAGTTTTAAAATTTCTCCAAGCTCTTTATCAACTGCTTCAACTGCTTTTATGCCTGCTTCATAATCTCCTGTATGTCCGACCATATCACCATTTGCAAAATTAACTACTATAAAATCATACTCATTTTTCATAGCAATTTGGACATTTTTACTAACCTCTTTAGCACTCATCTCTGGTTTTAAATCATAAGTTTTTACATTAGGGCTAGGCACTAAAACCCTTGTCTCATTCTCAAATGGCTCTTCAACACCACCATTTAAAAAGAAAGTCACATGGGCATATTTTTCTGTCTCTGAAGTGTGAAGTTGAGATAACCCAGCTTTGCTTATTACTTCAGCTAGTGTATTTTTAGGAAGAGAGTTTTCAAAAATCACAGGATATGGAAACTCTTTTTTATACTCTGTTAGAGTTATAATATTTAATTTTACCTCACTTGTTTTAAACTCACTAAAATTCTCATCTCCAACAGCCTCTGTAATTTCTCGCATTCTATCACTTCTAAAGTTTGCAAAGATTACGCCATCTCCATCTTCAAATCCTGAGTACCCATCAAATGAAACAGGCTCAATAAACTCATCTTTTATCTCTTTGTCGTGCTGAGATTTTATATACTCCAATGGTGTTACCTTACACTTTGGTAATCCATAAGCAATTGCATCATAACCTTTTTTAACTCTCTCCCATCTACTGTCCCTATCCATGGTATAAAATCTACCACTTATAGATGCGATAGATAAGTTTTCATCTAAAATCTGTTTTAGGTAAAAAGGTGCAGAAGTTGGACTAACATCTCTACCATCAGTAATTAGATGTAGATAGACTTTTTTACCATCACTAAGAGAGATTTTTGCCAAAGATATAATATGATCAATATGAGAGTGAACCCCTCCATCACTCAAAAGCCCCACAATATGAACAACTTTACTTTTTTGAAGCAAATCCACTAAAACTAAATTTTTAGCCAATGTCCCATCATCTACTGCTTTTGTAATTTTAACAAGATTTTGATACAACACCCTCCCACTCCCAATAGCCATATGCCCTACTTCACTATTTCCCATCTGCCCTTTTGGAAGCCCTACTGCCTCTCCTGAAGTTTTTATAAGTGAATATGGAACATTTTCAAATAGATAATCATAAGTTGGTTTTTTAGCATTACAAAATGCATTATCTTTGCAAGATTTATTGTAACCTATACCATCGGTTATAACTAAAATCGTTTTATCTGTTTTCATACTTTTATCTCCTAAGCATAGATTTTACTAAAATCATACCAAATTAAACAATATATACACAATAATTATCTATAATACCAACATCAAAAAAAGGAGATATAAAAATATGAAAAAAATACTATTTCTAATTACTATTAGTTATTCCCTACTATTTTCAGCAGAGTTAACTTGGGAGAAAAGTTATAAAGATGCATCCAAAAAAGCTATGGAAGACAATAAAACAATAATGCTAATGCTCTCATCCATAAACTGTCATGCTTGTGACTATATGAAAAATGGTCCTCTCAAAGATGAAAAAATCGCAAGCTTTATATCTAAAAATCATGTAGCTGTTGAAGTAGAAATATACAAAGATGATTATCCAAGAAAGTTTGACTCTCCGGGTACTCCGACTTTTTTCTTCATCAACCCAAATACAGATGAAAAAATAGGCAAAGAAATCATAGGTGGCTCAAATGAGAAAACTTTTTTAAAAGAGTTAAAAGCTATTTAAACTCTCTTGAAACTCTCTCTCATTTAAAACCTTTACATTAAGTGAGAGAGCCTTATCATATTTACTTCCTGCATCTTCACCATAAATTAAAAAATCTGTTTTTTTAGAGACAGATCCAGTTACTTTAGCACCAAGACTCTCAAGCATCTGCTTAATCTCATCTCTACCTTGACTCATAGAGCCTGTTAAAACTATAACTTTTCCTTTAAAAGGGTTATCTTTAGCTTCTACTTTTAGTAAAACTTTTGGTTCAATTATCTTAAAAAGTTTATCTATCATCTCTTTATTTACTCGCACAAACTCCAAAACAGACTCCGCCATCTCTTCACCAAAACCATCGATATTTAAAAGCTCTTCTTTACTTGCATTTACAAACTCTAACCCAAAACTCTCACAAAGCTTTTTAGCTCCAACTTCACCAACATGCTCCATACCAAAAGCATTTATAACTCTCCAACAATCACTGCCTCTTGTTTTGGATATGGAGTTTAGGAGATTTTCTACTCTTTTTTCCTTAAAACCTTCAAGTTTTAAAAGCTCATCTTTATCTAATTCAAACAGATCTGCAACACTTTTTACAAGAGAATTTTCATATAGTTTTTCTACTATCTTTCCTCCAAGACCGTCGATATTTAGGCACTTTCTACTTGCAAAATATTTAATAGAATTTACAACTCTTGCACTACACTCTAAGTTTTGACACTTTAGTAAAATTCCCTCATCTAAAAGCTCTTTTTTACAAACTGGACAATTTGTAGGACGAGAGATCTTTTTTTGTCTACCATCTCGAAACTGCATCTGCACTTTGATAATCTTAGGTATAACATCTCCACTTCGTATGATGATAACCCTATCACCTATCATGATATCTTTTCTATCTATCTCATCAAAATTATGCAAAGTTGCTCTTTCAACCACAGCACCCTCTATATCAGTTGGCTCTACTATAGCAACAGGTGTAACAACTCCACTTCTTCCAACTTGAAGAATTATATCTTTGATTATTGTACTTTTTTCAACAGCTGGAAACTTATAAGCGCACATCCATTTTGGATTTTTGACTGTATATCCTAAATCCTCTTGAAGCTCTATCTCATCAACCTTGATAACAAGCCCATCCATCATCATCTCTATCTTATCTCTTTTTGAGATTATCTCTTTATAAAACTCATCTATCTCATCAATACTTTTTGTATTTTTTCTAAGAGGTGGTGGTAAAAAACCAAGAGAGTATATAAAATCCATTTTTTGGCTAAGTAACTTTTGAGAAAGTGGGTTTTCTCCAAGCCCCCAAGGATAAAAAAAGAGTCTTCTTTTTGCTGTGATAGAAGAGTCAAGCTGTCTCATACTTCCAGCAGCCGCATTTCTAGGATTTGCAAAAAGTGCTTCACCCTCTTTTAATCTTTCCTTGTTTATCTTTTCAAAATCACTCTTTTTTATAACAACTTCACCACGAATCTCTATAAGCTCTTTATACTCAATCTCTAAAGGAACTGATCTAATAGTCTTAACATTTTCTGTCACATCTTCGCCAACACTCCCATCACCTCTGCTAATGGCTTGCTTTAAAAGTCCATCTTCATAGATGATATTTAAACTAGCTCCATCAAACTTTGGTTCACAAAAAAATGATGGATTAGTTACATTTTTAGCCACTCTATTTAGCCACTCTATAAGACCTTCATGATTAAAGATATCTTCCATGCTCCACATTCTTTTTATATGAGATGCTTTTAAAAATCCATCCAATACAACACCGCCAACCCTTAAAGTTGGAGAATCAAAAATTATATTTTTAGGATTTTTCTTCTCATACTCTAAAACCTCTTTGTAAAGTTTATCGTATTGTTCATCTGTAATCATAGGATTGTCAAGCACATAATATGCATATGCATACTCTTTTAACTCTGCTACTTTTTTACTGTATATATCTTCTGTCATGAAGCGATTATAGCAATATAATATGAAGTTTTTCTATTTTTTGTCGATTTAAAAAGAAAAAAGGTAGAAAGAGTCATGGTTTTTGCAATTAAAAAACAGTTAAGAGATTATCAAATTTGGGTAAATATAGCTTCAACAAACCAAAACAACATCATAAATAGTATAAATAGATACGACTTTGCAACATTTACATTTGTCTTTATAGCTTGTCTGCTTAGTACATTTTTAATCTACGAAATAAATACAAATCTAACCTTTGCTACACTTTTAATGCATCTTGTTTTAGGTATAAATATGCTAAAAGCAAGAACAGTAGTAGCAAACTCACTAGATGCTATAAATAACCACAAAGATATAAACCCAAATGTAGGACGCTTTTTAAACAAAGAGTATTCACTATTTTTAGTAACTCAAGGCAAAATGCCCCTAACAGAAGAACAAATTGAAAACTTAGAAGTTCATAAAAAATGTTTTATGGGAAATCAAGTGACAAGAGCAGGTAGAGGTGATTCTATAAGACGATTTCGTTTAGCATTTTTAAAAAGAGAAAAGAATTTTTTTGATGTTTTATTTGGGGTTTTGGTTGTTGTTGAGTTTTTTATGGTTTATTAGACCAAGGGCAAAAGCCCAAAGTCTAAGAAATGTATATTTTTCTAGAAATCTTTAGAGAGGATAACTCTAACATGTTGAGTATCCATACCAAATTTTGCATTAGCCGCTGTAGCTGATGTATGAGTAACATCTCTATCCATATAAATCAACTTCGCACCAATTCCAGCTATTTTAGTCGCTAAAATCACATCAATCTCATCAACATTTTGCATAGCTTTACCATTATCGTTTTCACAAGAAACATACTGTGCGATAAGCTTACCAACACCAGGAACTTTTACAGAAGCCTTTACTTTAAATGCATCTGAACCAGGAACTGCTACGCCAGTGCCATCTGTATAAATACCAGCAGTATATAATTTTGTCTTTTTAAATCCTGTTGCCGTATTTGCTAATGGTAATGATGCTTTTCCATCATCATCATCAACACTTGAATATGCAGCCATCAAGTTAAACATTCCAACTTTACCGCTTGCTTTAACAGCATAACCAGCAGTATCACCAGCACCTGAAGCAGTCGGCATCATCATACCATACTGTGCACCAAGCCCAACATTCATATCATCAGCAAGTTTTAATGTATAAGCACCATCAACCCATGCAGCATCTGCTATAGAAGCAAGACTATAATACCAAGCATTGATTGGTAAACCTTCAAGTAAATTAGTCATCGCACCAACAGCATAAGTCTCATTTTCAAATCCCATGTACGGCTGAAAATCATCACCATTTGCAACTTTCGCAAATACACCATTTCCTCTACCAACATATGCACCAACAAGTGTTACATTTTTAATATCTTGGTTTAACAATACAATCGCATCAAAACTATTTTGTGCTAAATTCCATTTTTCTGTAAACGCAAATGGTGTATCTAAGAACTGTCTACCAATTTTAAATGTGGTATTTGAAAGAACTGTATTACATGCACTGTATGTTACATATGCTTGACTTGCCCAATCTTGAGTTTGTAATGCACCTCGATTTTCATCATTACCCATTCTAACACCTGAAACAATATTGTTTTCAAGCCCTAAAGTATCAGCTATATTGTACTCAAACCCATATCCCCAACATTGATCAAGGCTACCAGTTATACCAGCGGTAACAAGTGCTTGTCCAGTTGATGCATCTTTTTCAAAAAGACCTGGAGCATTTGGAACATCCTTATCAATTGTCTCATAATATAATTTTGTTTTAACATATGGCTTCGCAGTTACCCCACTCATATCCATCGCCACCGCACTACTACTAAATCCCACTACTGCTAACGCAGCTATACTAAGTTTCGCAAATTTCATTTTCAACTCCTTTAATGTCATTTAAAATTGCTTGGCTGAAATTATAACATACTTTTCTTAAAGATATTTAAACTAATTTGACTTCTATATAGCATGTTAATAATCAAATATAATATAAATCTACGATTCTCTGTTAAGTTAT